>Ga0316205_10004918_pt1 | contig 11349 bp, 10 predicted proteins | sample 3monthpyrite_MG_FD_204941 | JGI IMG/M metagenome (GOLD analysis project Ga0316205, IMG submission 204941) | Microbial mat bacterial communities from mineral coupon in-situ incubated in ocean water Damariscotta River, Maine, United States -... | ecosystem: Environmental > Aquatic > Marine >... | reverse complement strand
GATGACAGAAATGTACGCCCGGGATTCATGTTTGCTGACATGGAGTTGATCGGCATCCCTCATCGTATTGTCATTAGTGACCGTGGGCTGGAAAAAGGTGAAATTGAGTATAAAGGTCGTACAGACGATAAAGCTTCTTATATTGCTGTCGATAATATAATACAACACTTGAAAACAGTTATGAGTTAAAATAGCCCTGATTACATTATGCGTAAATACTTTTCCATTTTACTTGTTTTGTTAAGCATCTTAATGGCCATTCCCGTTAGCGCGGGCGCTGAACAACAAATCGACCCTGTTCTGCGTAAAAAACTGATTTCAGCCGTCAATGACACCCGAAGCTTCAAGGATAAATATCTTGCCGAAGTCTGGCTAACCGACATGTCATTGCGACTGAAAAAATATATCAGCAGCCCGTCAGAAAGAATTAAAATGCTGAGGATATTACACGAAGAAGCAACACGGGCCAGAATCCCGCCTGAAATGGTACTTGCCCTGATAGAAGTTGAAAGTGCATTCAATCGCTATGCAATTTCTTATGTTGGCGCGCGTGGGCTCATGCAGGTCATGCCATTCTGGTTGAAAGAAATTGGCAAGCCTCATGAAAATATGTTTGATATTCGCACCAACCTGCGCATGGGTTGCACAATACTGCGGCACTATCTTGATCGGGAAAAGGGCGATAAACGCAAAGCACTTGCGCGATACAATGGCAGTGTTGGTAAACGGAAATACCCTGACAAGGTATTTAATGCGTTAAGTAAACGCTGGTATCGCCAGTAGATAATATATTTCCGGGTACTGTCACAGTATATGACCCTGGAAATTGATCAGAAGTTATTTTTTACGGTAAAACAATTTTTGCCGACTGCCCTTTACGAATGCCACTATCAGGCTCACGATCAAATTCAACATCAACATCATAAATGGCCTGCTGTTGCCCGGGTACAGGTTCCATCGCGAGTCGTTTTATTCTACCTGCAACTGTTTTGCCATTAATGATAACACTTGCTTTATCACCCGTTTTTAATCCTGTCAGCTGACTTGCGCTTAATTGTGTACGCGCAATCATTTTGTTTGCACGTGCAACAACCATTAATGCCGCAGCACGATAACGGGATGAGACTGCCTGTCCTTTTTGCACCAACAACTTGAGTACAAGCGCATCATAAGGTGCCGTTACCCGGCTGAACTTAAGATCAATTTGTGCTTTTACAAGTGCTGCTTGCGCACCCCGTAATTTTGCATCTGCTTGTGCAAATGCAATCTGGATAAGCTTGAAATCACGTACAGATATCGACGTTCGGTCAAACAATTCCTTACCCCTGTCAAGCTCACGTTTTGCCTCAGCCTGACTTTCCTGCTCTTGCGTTACATGACTCTTTGCCATAATTAAATTTGCCTGAAACGAAGGCTGGCCAAGTGTTAGTAGTAATGTCCCTCTTTTTACAACCTGCCCTTCCACGACCTTCACCTGATCGACAGGACCTGATGTCGGCAGCGAAAGCTCGACCCGGTCCGACCAATCCAGAATAGCGGGATAGGTTGCAGCATAAACATTACGACAGGAAAACAGCCCTATCCATGTCACGAGTAATATCAACTTTATTTTTGATTTCATAGCTTAGTCCAGTTCAAGATTAACCGGTTTCCCAATAATGGCATCCATCTGTAATAGTGCCAGCGTTAACTCATAATCGATTCGTGCAGACTGGTATAGCGCACCAACAAAATCAGCCATCGCCTCTCCCAGGTCTGCTTTTATATCGAGTTCGTATAAAGCTCTGTTTTTATCCAGACTTAATTCACGGTACTCCTGCGTAACGATAGTCTCATCACGCCTGGCTCGTGTTATATAAATCAGCTGCCATAATTCCAGTACTTTCTGCTGAATATCCAGTTCTGCTTTTCTTAACTGCGCCTCTGCCTGATGAAGTTGAGAAAGTCGCAACGCTTTATCTGATTGCGAAGAACCACCCGTTGTTAGTGGTACCTCAAATCGAATACCGGCTCTGTAATAATCGTTAGAACGAAACTCCCGCGTATATTGAGATGCTTCCAGTTCAAGATCTATCACCGGACTGTATTTCGAACGAGCCGCTTGCAGTTTTTGTCTGACTGATGCTACCTGCTGCCTCAATGCCAACAATTGAGGATTGGCCTTCAACGCCTGTGCCTGCAAAGCCTCCAGTTCAGGTAATTTTCGTTTGAGTATGATCAGCTTTGGCTTGACCAGTTGGTCCGATAACTGACCAGGGTAATTCAACAGGTTTGCGAGTAAATTTCTTTTTGCACGTCGCCTGACGTCACTCGCGTAACGCAAACTACGCGCCTTATGGTAAGTACTTTCTGCCTGAACCATATCCACATCAGCGACCTGACCTAATTTATTTCTATCCTTGATACGATCATATCTGACATAAGCCAGTGCCATGGCCTCGTTATCACGCGCGTATGCGAGATCAGCCAGAACAACATCAAAATAGGCTCGTATAATAGATAGCCTGCGTTGCGCAACATTATCAAGCAATAACCAACGTTGTTGCTCCAGAGTCGATTGTGTCGCAGCGATATTTGCCTGACTATAACCAGAATCATACAAACGCTTGGTCACAATCAGCCCTGCATAATGGTCATCACGCTGTACATCACTATACACAGGCTCTCCCCATCGAATTCGAGCATTTAGTGTAGTTTTAAATCCCAACGCAGCATTTGCCTGATCATGACGTGCCCGAGCCTGATCGAGTTGTGATCTGGAGATAATATTATCCGGGTGATTATTGCCGGCCAGCGATAATGCATAACCCAGCGTTAGCGGCTCCGGCAAGGCCTTTGCCTTACTCTCCTGCCCATAAGATGGAAAAACCGTAAGCTGTGCACCGATAACCAGTGTATACAACAGACTTCTAAATGTTTTCTTTATATCCAAACCCGGTCTCAATTTTACTCACAGAAGAATTACCACGCTATCCTGCATGGCTTTATTCAATTTAAAATACGAAAGTTTAACGCTACCTTTTCTGTCTGCGCTTCATGCGTTTGAATTTTGAGAAATTCATTTTTTTATACATTTCCTGGCTTGCATACTCACCCAGCCATAAAAACTCTTCAACACCGGTGCTCGCACCAGTATACCGTATTACCATTTTTCCAGTCAGATCAAAATAAGCCAGAACAGGTGTAGCGCCACGATTTTTTGCTATTTTTGCAAACAACTTTTTCATGGTAGTCGATTTACCCTGAAAGTCAGTCAGTTCAGTTGTCAGCTCAATATCAATTGGATATATAATAAAATACTTCTTAAAATAATCCTGTACTTCAGGCTGATTCAATATCAATGTTTTCATGCGGTGACAAAAGGGACATTCTTCCTGCTCAAAAAATAGCCAAATGCCCTTTTTACCCTGATCTTTCGCATCCTGAAGGTCATCCTGAAGATTCCCCAGGGTTTGTTCAAAAAAATGCTCTGATGGATCTCTTGGCAAGGCTGCATGAGCCAAAGAAAACGTAAGCAATAAAACAGGTAAAACAAATAAACGCATGATGGATTTCATTAACATAATACTCGTTATCTTGTTGAATAAAGCCTTTTATCAGGTTATACATGTTATATCATAAGCCAGCTTATTTAGGCAGATACTACCCGGATATTAACCGGGTATCTTGTTATTATAACACTCATCTTTAAGACACGCGCACAGTAAAACAGTTTCATAGGAACAAAAAAATGACCATAATTCAACAGGATGACTTCATAGATAGTATTGCAGATGCATTACAATTTATTTCCTACTATCACCCTGCTGATTTCATTCAGGCAATGACCAGGGCCTGGGAGCTGGAAGAATCACCCGCCGCCAAGGATGCAATCACCCAGATTTTAATTAATTCGCGTATGTGCGCACTCGGGCATCGCCCTATTTGCCAGGATACCGGAATTGTCACCGTATTTCTGAAGATCGGCATGGATATCCAGTGGAATGCCACGCTCAGTGTTGAAGACATGGTCAATGAAGGAGTGCGGCGCGCCTATACGTTACCAGAAAATATTTTACGTGCATCCATCGTCAGTGACCCTGCGGGTAAACGCACTAACACCGGTGATAACACACCCGCGGTTATTCACACTGAAATTATTCAGGGGAATACGGTCGAGGTAATCGTGGCAGCCAAGGGCGGCGGCTCGGAAAACAAGGCTAAATTTACCATCCTTAACCCCAGCGACAGTATTGTCGACTGGGTACTGGAAACCATGCCCACACTCGGCGCTGGCTGGTGCCCCCCCGGTGTATTGAGTCTCGGCATCGGCGGTACTGCTGAGAAAGCCATGATTCTGGCCAAACAAGCCATGATGGACCCGATCAATATTCAGGAGCTGATAATAAAAGGCCCATCCTCGACTACCGAAGAATTACGTCTGGAGCTTTATGAAAAAGTAAATGCACTGGGAATCGGAGCACAGGGTCTGGGCGGGCTCACCACAGTGCTGGATGTAAAAATTCTGGACTACCCGACACATGCAGCATCAAAACCCGTTGCACTTATTCCTAATTGCGCTGCCACACGTCACCTGCACTTTACCCTGGATGGTTCGGGTCCTGCTGTTTTAACACCACCCCCACTCGATACCTGGCCAGATATTAAATGGGACCCGGGGCAATCAAGACAAGTCAATCTTGATGAGGTCAGAGCAGATGATATTCTTGACTGGAAACCTGGTGAAACCTTATTACTCAGTGGTAAATTATTAACAGGAAGAGATGCCGCGCATAAACGTATCGCAAACCTGATTGAGACAGGAAAATCTTTACCCGAAGGGCTCGATTTCAGAGGCAGATTCATCTACTACGTTGGTCCGGTCGACCCCGTAGGTGATGAAATTGTGGGCCCTGCTGGACCCACAACCGCTACGCGTATGGACAAGTTTACCGATATGATGCTTGAACAAACCGGTTTGCTCGGCATGATAGGCAAGGCAGAACGGGGGCCCACCGCAATTGCAGCTATCAAAAAACACAAATCGATTTATCTGATTGCAACCGGAGGGGCGGCCTATCTGGTTTCCAAAGCGATACGTGCTTCACGCGTCGTTGCTTTTGAAGAAATGGGTATGGAGGCCGTTTACGAATTTGAAGTAAAAGATATGCCTGTCACAGTTGCAGTTGACAGCAATGGAACTTCTGTACATGAAACAGCACCTCGCGAGTGGCAAAAACGCATCGGCAAGATTCCCGTGGAACTCAAATAACATGGAACCTTCGCTCAATTGTCATGAATAAGACCTTCTGGAAACAAAAAAAACTGCAAGACATGAATGATGAGGAATGGGAGTCACTCTGTGATCGTTGTGGTCGTTGTTGCCTGCACAAACTCGAAGATGCGGACACACTGGAACTGCATTTTACCCAGGTAGTCTGCCAATTATTTGATATAGACCGTTGCCAGTGCTCTGATTATGAACATCGTTTCAAACATGTGCCTGATTGTATTTCACTGCGGCTTGACCTCGAAAAGACTCAACACTGGCTTCCATCAAGCTGCGCCTATCGTTTGCTTAGTGAAGGAACGGATCTGCCTGACTGGCATCCACTTGTTAGCGGTACAACAGACACTGTCGTTGCAGCGGGTAAAAGTATCTGTCATTTTGCTATTCGGGAAAAAGATGATACTGATGAACTCATGCATCATATTATTGAACTGAATTAACACTCAATATTACAAAATAGTTAAATCGCAAAAAAAACCTGCGGACAAAACACTCCGCAGGAAACTCTCACTGGGATAAATTTCAAATATTACTCATTTACTGCATATAACGCGGGTTGCTTATCTTCAGTTCCTGCGTCCTTTTTCTCACTGACACCTGACTCTGCAACAGCCGGGTTTTTATGTCGCTCATGTAGAAAACGAACAACCTCGGCACGATAGTGATTGTATTCAGGTGACTCTGCAAGAGACAGACGATCTCGTGGCCTTTCCAGTTCAACTTTTAATATCTCTCCAATCTTTGCTGCAGGACCATTTGTCATCATCACAATTCGGTCCGATAACAATACTGCTTCATCAACATCGTGCGTGATCATAATGACGGTATTATTTAATTCATTTTGAATTTCCATTAACGAATCCTGCATGTGTGCACGTGTCAGCGAATCCAATGCACCGAAGGGCTCATCCATTAGCAAAACACTCGGCTCCATAGCCAGCGCTCTGGCTATGCCGACACGTTGCTTCATTCCACCAGACAATTCATCGGGTCGCTTGTTTATAGCATGCGACATATGCACCAGTTCCAGGTTATGTTCTATCCAGCTTTTCATTTCCTGTTTAGTTTTCTTGCCTTTAAAGACCTGCTTTACTGCCAGCTCTACGTTTTCATAAGCCGTCAGCCATGGCAGTAAGGAATGATTCTGAAATACAACTGCCCTATCTGGACCAGGATCATCGACTTCCTTGCCATTAAGGATAACACCTCCCTCAGTTGCCTTGTGCAGCCCGGCTACGATATTCAGTACCGTTGATTTACCGCAGCCGGAATGTCCTATCAATGACACAAACTCACCTTTATCCATCTTGAGCTGTACATCATCAAGTGCCCTGAAGGGGCCATCAGGTGTTGGAAAGTCCATATAAACATGCGATAGTTCCAGATATTTATTCATTGCCTTATCCTCGAATTATTTACTAGCGTATAACCGCATTCTTGTCCCAGCTCAGAAGCTTTTGTAACATCAGCATCAAATAATCCAGCATGAAACCGATTAGCCCGATTGTGAAAACAGCGACCATGATCCTTGCTAGTGAATCTGAACTACCATTCTGGAATTCATCCCAGACAAACTTGCCTAAGCCCGGGTTCTGCGCCAGCATTTCAGCGGCTATCAGAACCATCCATCCGATACCCAGGGAGACTCTAAGCCCGGCAAACATCATCGGGATAGATGATGGGATAACAATCTTGAATACCTTGGTAAACCAGCCCAGTTGCAGTACTCGACTAACATTAATCAGGTCTTTGTCAATTGAAGTAACACCTACCGTGGTATTGATAATCGTGGGCCACAAGCAACACAAAGTAACTGTAATTGCTGAATTCAGGTAAGATTTATCAAACATAGGATCATCACTAACATATACCGCACTGACAATCATCATAACGATAGGCAACCAGGCAAGCGGGGATACGGGTTTGAAAATCTGAATCAATGGATTTAGCGCTGCATAAATAACAGGACTTAAGCCTGCAATAATACCGACAGGTATCGCTATTAGTGACGCAATAATAAACCCGGTTAACACCGTCCAGATACTTGTCATTATCTGATCCAGGTAAGTAGGTGTTGCTGTATACTTTCTGATCTTTATTTTAGCATCAGGATTTTTTGCTAATTTACTTGCATTGCGTTTTTCCTGACGTTCGTAAAATTGTTTTTCCTTCTTTCGTTCTTCCTGGTGTTCATCAACCAATTGCAAGGCCTGCTCCCATACTTTCACAGGCCCCGGAACCAGACCCAAAGACGTTTTTATCTGTCCTGCACCAAATGACCAGAGGCCTAAAAAAATTGATAATGCTACTAGTGGTATCACGATCGCTTTTGTCACATTTGCTAGCTGATCAGTATTATTTTTTTTACTAAATAATCTGCTAAAAAATCTAAGCACATTTGCCTGAGTATGACTGAGGCCTTTAATAATTTGTGTGGTCATAATAATGTCCAGTGAGTATAAATTTAAAAAAGACCTCTTCCATCTGCTTGATAGAAGAGGTCAATACTGCTAGATCTTATCTTTTCCTTTTAAACCTATTTTGAATTTCTTCAAATAATCGTTTGGTTTTTTCCCATCGTAAGTAATCTTGTCAATGAAATGTGTTTGCGGTGCACGGAAGCCATCTGTTTTGGCAAAATCAGGAAATTCCGAAGCCTTCATTTTACCTTCAGCAATAAGCTCCCTGGCTGCAACTGCGTAGATATCAGGTCGATAAACCTTTTTAGCAATCTTCATGTACCAGCTATCCGGTTTCGCTTCAGCAATCTGCCCCCAACGTCGCATTTGTGTCAGATACCAGATTGCATCACTGTAATAGGGATAAGTAGCAAAATGACGGAAGAATACGTTGAAATCAGGTACTTTGCGGATATCTCCCTTCTCATACTCAAACGTACCCGTCATGCTGTTGGCAATCACAGCGTAATCAGCCCCGACATACTTACTTTTTGACAGTATTTTTACGGCAGCTGGTCGGTTCGCATTGTTATTGTCATCAAGCCATTTTGCAGCCCGAATCATCGCCTTTACGACACGGATATGCGTATTTGGATACTTGTCTGCCCACTTTTTACTTACACCAAATACTTTCTCGGGATTATCCTTCCAGATTTCATAGTCCGTAATAACAGGGACACCAATGCCCTTGAACACTGCTTGTTGATTCCACGGCTCGCCTACACAATATCCATGGATAGTTCCCGCCTCCATGGTTGATGGCATTTGAGGGGGCGGCGTCACCGACAGTAATGCATCAGCCTTTAGCTGTCCTTTAATATCACCCTTATGAGGCGCATAGAAACCAGGATGAATACCACCAGCAGCTAACCAGTATCGAAGCTCATAATTATGTGTCGATACGGGAAAAACCATCCCCAGCTTAAAAGGCTCCCCTTTCGATTTGTATGCTTCGACAACCGGCTTAAGATAATCCGCTTTGATTGGATGTACCGGCTTTCCGTTTTTGTGAGGCACATATTTTTTCATCTGCTTCCAGACCTTGTTTGAAACAGTAATCCCGTTTCCATTCAGATCCATACTGAATGCAGTAATAATATGTGCCTGGGTTCCAAAGCCTATGGTTGCCCCAAGTGGCTGACCTGCAAGCATATGCGCACCATCCAGTTCACCATCGATAACCCGATCCAGTAACACTTTCCAGTTGGCTTGCGCTTCCAGCTTTACATAAAGCCCTTCATCTTCAAAGAAACCTTTTTCATATGCGATAGCTAGTGGCGCCATATCAGTTAATTTAATAAAACCAAATTTCAGGTCTTCTTTTTCCGGTTCGCCGACAGCAGCGTGTGTAGCGCTGGTCATCAAACCGATACTGACTGCAGTTACAACCACACCCTGAATCAGGGCCTTCTTAAGGCAAAAGTGCTTTTTACCTCCGGTAAATATTCTCATTTGATTCTCCTCGTTGTTGGAGTCTTTTTTCAATGCAAAAAAACCAGTCACACCAACATAAATGAAAGTATGACTGGACATCGTTATCCTGTTTAGCGAAACCGCCGTTGGTCTATTGATGACCAATAACTTATATATTGGTATATCTATATTTACTTATTAGCACTTAGCGTGCCATAACTAAAAATACCTGTAACCAACTGATTATCATTAATAAATTTTAAAGCTATCTTTATTTCAATCAACTTAAAATAATTTACCGCGTTATTTTGGTGCAAACATGAATCGTTAATGCTTCAAAATATTTCAACTGAAGAGGCTAAAAACAACCAAGTTGCACTCCACCATCTCGACCAGGCGTATATTCTTGCCCATTGCCTTTTTGTGTAACGCTATATAAACCACATCTTCAGGATACTGTTTATGCTGGATCGGATTATTTGTTGTAACGAATCCTCGGCCAGAGAACTCACGTCAATGATGATTGCTTCAGGAGAACCCTGACTAACATAAGCATAGAGAGCCCGGATCACCGAGATGCTTTAACTTTTTTCTATATCCAGGGGTAGTAAAATGGTTTTTAAATCATCAGGGGCTGATGCGCTGTGAAGCCAGCATTATTTATTGAGCTGCAGTCATTTTAAAAATACGCATCTGTAATCAATACGTGTACACGAGTATGTATCATGACTTGATATACCCGTAAAATAAGCGATTATTACACTATTCTAAAGCATGAAGCGCGACTGCACCTTGTTCGATTATTTAGATTTCCCAAATACTGTCTTTAACAGGTCTGTAGTCCGCGCAAGTGGGTTTGTGCGTATCTTTTTCTCTTCCTGCGCAACCATCAGAAATAATCCATCCAGCGTTTTATTCGCAATATACTGATCCAGATCTATATTTTCGTTACCTATCAGGCGTCGGGCAAAACCCAGCTTATCAAGCATTTTTTTATACGCATGAGTCACGCCAGCAGAATCAGTTACGTTACGCGCTATCGGCATCATCTTTACCATTAATTCTTTTTCTGTATTGCGACGAAAATACTGTGTGGCGGCATTATCCGGACCTTTGAGAATGGCGAGGCCATCCTGAATGGTCATGGATTTAATTGCCTTGTAAAAAACCGGGCTCGCCTCAACTACAGCCTTTTCTGCTGCGTGATTCATAGTAGAAACAAATTCATCGGCATAACGTGAAGCGCCCATTTTCCTGAGAATTTTTTCAACTTTATGTAATTTCCCAGGCATTGGAATGCGCACATCTTTGTTATCAAGGAAGCCATTTTTCTTGCCCAGGTGTTTGATCGCATAACGGGATGCCTTGTCCAATGCTTGCTTCAGTCCGCTTATCGCCGTTTTATTACTAAGCGATGATCCTGGCTCCTGTCCGGATGATTTGCTGGTCTCATCCTTATTTAGCAAATCTCCTACCCAGCTTTGCCATCCAGCAAAACTGCTCGCAGCACTTAATAACAGTAATATACCGATAATAAAACCAGACCATTGTTTGGGTAACATTTTGATTTTGCCTCCAGAAATTTTTACATCGATAGCATCTAATAGTTTAAACAATATAGACCAAACCACGATTGCTTACAGTATACGATCAAATCAAGAATAGAAATGATTTTTCATATACAGGCTAAACTTAAGGAGTTTCTGATTGATTGTAGATATTCCAGATGTTGATATGAAATATTCCGAAACAAGACGAAAAGTGAAGGTAATAGTGCCGGGATATTTCAACCAGCAGAAAAGGATTCACGAATTAACCCGAACTTCCTTAACCTTTTCCCTCATCAGCATCATCTGACTGATTTTGATCCTGATCTTCCTGATGAATATCGGTTCCAAGCCTGACCCTGACCAACTTATCCAGACCCGCCATGGAAAAACGGCGCGCATGGTTTTTACTGCAATTAAATAATTCTATGATGGTTGAGAGATATTTTTCCCTTACTAACAAAACAGAGGATAAAAAACTCGCATCGAACGATGTCATTTCCTTGAGGTTAATTCGGATGATATCAACAGATATCGGGATTGTGCTCAGCGTATCTTCAAAATGGGTTGACAGAGCGACATCAAAGGCGCCCGTAATCTTGATATTGCAGACACTTCCGTCCGCAGAAAGCGTGGTCCTGATTGACATTTTACCTCTATC
>Ga0316205_10004917_pt1 | contig 11350 bp, 12 predicted proteins | sample 3monthpyrite_MG_FD_204941 | JGI IMG/M metagenome (GOLD analysis project Ga0316205, IMG submission 204941) | Microbial mat bacterial communities from mineral coupon in-situ incubated in ocean water Damariscotta River, Maine, United States -... | ecosystem: Environmental > Aquatic > Marine >... | reverse complement strand
ACCGCTTGGTAATATTCTTACCCGTCGCATAAATCTTGCTCTATTACGTCATGAATATCGAATCTATCAGAAACTTCAGGGTATCGATGCTATTCCTGTTTGTTATGGTATGGCTAATAATGAATTTCTGGTGATTGAGTTCATTGATGGTAAAACGATTAGGCAAAGACGCCCTGAGCCTGATTCAGACTACTTTGTTAAATTGCTCAAAGCAGTAAAAGAAATGCACGCAAGAGATGTTGCTCATTTTGATTTGAAACGCTCTGAAAATTTATTAATAACAAATAATGATGAACCTAAACTCATAGACTTTGGTGTATCAATTGCCAGAAAGGGTGGTTTTCATTTTATAAACCAGTATTTGTATTCGTTAGCACAGCAATTTGATTTTAATGCATGGGCAAGGCATAAGTACCATAGAAAAATGGAATTATTATCTGAAGAAGATAAAAAATATTATAGAAAAACCGGGATAGAAGTATTCAGTAAAAAAATAAAACGTTTTTATAAGGATAAAATCTTAGCTTTTTTCAAATGAAAAATATTCATATCAACTTATAGCTTCTTTAACAGTGAAGCAGCACTATCAATATATTTTTTCCTGGATAACAATAGTTGCCAGCGACTGCCTCCACATTGCCTCCATAATACTGCTGAACGTATACCAGCAAATAATAAAGCACGAATTTTGTTAGCATTATTTGTTTGTGATAAATAGGTATGGCTACCCTGAACCATGATTTTAGGCCCTACAGGGCTTACAATCTGCTGATAGATATCAGCTAAACTGGCAACTACGTTTTCATGAGTGATATGAAAATATTCAACCTTATTTTGTGTGTTTTCAAGTTCTGAAGTTAAGCGGTCCATTAATTCAGGTGATTTTCTAAGTAATTTTTCTAATTGTAAAATGTTAATAACATAACGAGTTATTTCCAAATCAATATTTCTTTTATCACCACTTAGTTGTTCATGTAAGGTTGACAGGCCTTTTTTGACGGTTGTTTCATCTCCGTATACGTCAATAACATTATTGGCATCAAATCGAAATAGTGTTTCTAAGATCGAGGCTAAATGTGCATCGGAAACATTTCCTGTGTTAGCGACTTCTTTAACTAAAACAACCGACTGGTATATACCTGCAAGTGCTAGAGTTCTATCTTGTTGATTGTGTTCCATGGATGACTATTTTATTAAAGTTAAGAACTATAAATTATACATGGTATCAATGACGCCACCACCTAAACATATATTGTTATGGTAAAAAACAACAGATTGTCCTGGTGTAATAGCTCTTTGTGCTTTGTCAAAGCTTACGCTAATTGAGTGGTTATCAAAATGCAGAATAGTGCAGGTCTGATCTTCCTGCCTGTAGCGAACTTTAGCTTTACATGTATAGGGCAGGTCCGGTATTTTTCCGCTCACCCAGCTAAGTTGGGACGCAGTCAAATGTGTGTGATACAAAGCAGAATCATCACCCTGTGCGACGTATAAAATATTTTCCTGCAGGTCTTTTTTAACACTAAACCAGGGTTCTTCGCTAGCATTTTTGACGCCACCAATACCCAGTCCCTTACGTTGACCTAGAGTGTAATACATCAGGCCATGGTGTTTACCAATTATTTTCCCATCAAGTGTTTTTATTTGACCTGGTTGAGCTGGTATAAATTGCTGCAAAAAATCTTTAAATTTACGTTCACCAATAAAGCAGATACCTGTACTGTCTTTTTTATCATGTGTAATGAAATTGTTTTTCTCAGCAATTTTACGAACTTCAGGTTTCTCAATGTCTCCAACTGGGAATAAGCTGTGTTTTAGTTGTTGTTGATTAAGTGTGTATAGAAAATAACTTTGATCTTTATTGTCATCAAGGCCTTTTAGTAATTGAAATTCATTATTTATCAGACCTCGTTGTACATAGTGGCCAGTGGCAATGAAGCTTGCTCCTAATTGAAGAGCGTAATCTAAAAAAGCCTTAAATTTGATTTCTTTATTACACAAAATATCAGGGTTTGGTGTTCTTCCTGCTGTGTATTCATCGAGAAAGTGCTGGAATACTCTATCCCAGTATTGATCAGCAAAATTAACGCTATGAAGTTTTATTCCCAACCTGTCACAAACTTGTTGCGCATCTTTTAAATCATCTGCGGCAGCACAATAACCTTCATCATCATCCTGTTCCCAGTTTTTCATAAACAGGCCTTCTACTTTATAACCTTGCTCAATTAAACCGAGTGCTGCTACGGAAGAATCTACTCCACCTGACATGCCTACAATAACGAGCTGCATCTCGTTGCTGGAATTATTCGAAGTCATTGTCATCATTGTTGATTATTGGTGGTGTGTTGACTTTTATAAGATCGCTTTTTTGTTTAGTACCTTTTTTATAATTTTTTATAATTCCAGAGGTGCCGAGATCAGTATTATTTGATTCTAATATATAAAGGCTCGAATCTGTTAATGACTGAAGTAACAGGCCATGACTTTCAAATCCAATCCAGCTTTTCTGAGTTATTGTTTTTCTAACATAATGGTGTTTAACCATATGATGGTCGAGCAAGATGCCTAAAATGTGTTTGGTGTTTCTGTAGTTGTTTTTAGTACTATTGGAAGTATACAAATCATTTGCATTTTTAGTTTCAGTAGATTGTTTTGCAATAGACAGATAGAGATCTGATTCTATTAGTGATATAGAAGTGAGGATATTATCCTGTTCATCCTTGACAGTAGGGAACGGCGATGAAAAGACATCTTTAACCTGTGACCAGCATGCTTCACTAATTTCTACTTTAGCGGGTTTTTTGCAGTCATCATCAAGGCATACTTTAACTAAAGGCCCTGCAATAGCTTTATAACTCGATAATAGTAGAGTGATTATTAATAAGGTTTTAAATTTTAAATGCATTATTAAATATCTATTAGTAAATCTAGAGGGTATTTTTTACCCTCCAGGTAATCATCAATACAACGAAGCACCATTGGGCTTCTTAATTTTTCAGGCTGCGCAGCGAGTTCTTCTCGAGACATCCACAAAGCTCTGATAATTCCATCATCCAGTTGCTGTTCTTTATTGTGATTTTTACAGCTCCCTACAAAGGCAACGCGTAAAAAACAGCGATTCGTACTGCTTTGATCCCAGCGATAAATACCACTGATGTATTCAGGCGTAAATTGCCTGGCTGTTTCTTCCTGTGTCTCACGTATTGCTGCAGTAAGCAAGCTTTCACCCGGGTCCAGGTGACCTGCCGGTTGGTTGTATACAAGCTCACCAGCCGACATTTCTTCTACCATTAAAAACTTACCGTCTTGTTGAATAATAGCAGCGACGGTTGCATGGGGTTTCCATACATCTTCCATAGTTACCCCTTATTATGCTTGCGATTTAAAAAACGAATCTTTTTATTTTTTATGTATTTAATAACATGTAATCGCCATAGTAATCGAATGACAGTAAAACCCGTAATAGAGCTGATCATACCCAGTGTCAGGCAGCCTAGTAAGAAGGGCTGCCAGATAGCCTCCATTTGCTGCGCTATCCAGTCAAATGATGCTTCAAACTGTATATCGCTAGGAGGTAGCCCAAGCATCCAGTTACCCAGCACATATGCTGCAAAAAACATGGGCGGCATGGTTATTGGATTGGTTATCCATACCAGAGCAACTGATATCGGTAGATTACAGCGTAACAATATAGCCGCACCTGCGGCCAGAAACATCTGTGATGGCAGTGGAACCCACATAAAAAATAGCCCCACTAGAAACGCCATTGAAACTGACTTACGGTTCATATGCCATAAATTAGGTTCGTGAATAAATTTCCCGAAAATACGTAATGATTTCGACTGGGTAATTTTATGCGGGTCTGGCAGGTACTTACGTAAAAACTTTTTTGGCATGATCTAATTATAACTGAAGTCTTGTCTAATGCAGTATGTTGAAACATATACTTGCTTGGCAAGTATGCACATAAAGTATAAATTATAACAGACAGTTCAAATAATAAGGATTTTAGTTGTGTCTGAAGCAGGGAAGTTTCACGTCAACTCATCGTTACCCAAAATAGCCTTATCTTTATTGGCAGGTGTCTGTAGCTTACATGTTCAGCCCGATATAACTGTTCCTCTGTGGAGCAGTTCTGAATTGTTAATGTTTTTACCATTCTGTTTATGGTTTTTTTACCTGTTTCGTAACAAACGTGTGTTTATAGCCTATTTTATTGGTTATTTGTGGGCACTGTTATTTGCACAGGTCTATTTTTTGCATCAATTGCCAGAAGAGTTAGTTGGACAAAATATTTTGCTCGAAGGTGTAGTTCAGGGATTACCTGATATTAATGATACATCTATACGTTTCAATTTAAGAGTTAAGCGTTATTTATCAATTAATGGTCAAAAGGCGGATGTGCTTCTTGCAAATTTACCTGACAGGCTTCGATTGAGCTGGTATCACTACCAGGGAGAACTTCATAATGGAGAACGCTGGCAGCTTATGGTTCGTTTGAAGGCGCCTCATGGAATGCTTAATCCAGGAGGTTTTGATTATGAAAAGTGGTTATATCAACAAAATATTCAAGCTACTGGTTATGTGAGAAAAAGCACTCAGAACTTTAAATATTCAGGTATCGATTCAGGGATCAATAAATTAAGAGAAAAGTTACAGCGTATTATTTCCAGCTTACCTGACTCTACTCATCAGGGCTTATTACAAGCTCTGACAATAGGTCAGAAAAGCGCCATTACCCGTGAACAATGGAAGGTTTTAAGGCTTACGGGTACAAATCATCTTATGGCTATTTCGGGGCTTCATATCGGTCTGGTTGCTGTTCTTACATTTGTACTGATTAGCTGGCTAGTGCCTGGCTCTTTTTGTGTATATGCAAGTAGTGGCCAGGTAGCTGCTTTGCTGAGTTTATTAGTAGCAGGTTTTTATGCGATGTTAGCGGGCTTTACAGTACCTACGCAACGCGCATTTATTATGTTATTTGTAATGATGCTGGCCATTTTACTTAAACGTCCTGTATTTAGCTTAAATACCCTTGCGCTAGCTTTAATTGCGGTCTTAATAATTAACCCGGTGAGTGTATTATCCGTTGGGTTCTGGCTTTCATTTATTGCGGTGTTAATCATTTCCATGGTTTCAACCTCAAGGGTAGAAGTAAAGCAACACAAACTTTATGCCTTGATACAAAGTGTTAAAGTGCAGTGGTTAATTGCCCTTGGCATGTTACCGTTAAGCATTTTGCTGTTTCAACAGGGATCATTGATTTCTCCAGTGGCAAATATGTTTATCATTCCTCTTATAGGAATGATAATTGTTCCATTATCACTGGTAGCAAGTTTAATTTCTGTAATATCGTCTGATTTAAGTTTATGGGTGTTTACACAAACCAGCAATATACTCGCTTTAATCTGGTTGTTACTAGAATGGTTATCCCAGCTACCATTTAATAACTGGCAAAGATCATCTGTACCGTTATTACAAAGTACATTAGCTTTACTAGGTGTCGTTATCTTACTTGTACCCAAAGGTTTGATATTTCGATGGTACGGTTTATTTCTATTAATTCCGCTGCTAGTTTATGAATACCCAAAACCGAAAGAAGGGCAGTTTTGGGTGGATGTGTTAGATGTAGGGCAAGGTTTGTCAGTGCTCATCAGAACGACAGATAAATCCCTGTTATATGATACAGGCGCTAAATATAGTGAAAACTTTGACATAGGAGAGAAGGTTGTTGTTCCTTATCTAAATTTTATAGGTCTTAATCAGCTAAATATCTTAATGATAAGTCATGGTGACAATGATCATTCAGGTGGTGCTCAGTCGGTGTTAAATAACATAAGTACTCAAAGCATTATAGGGGAAAGTAGTTTTATCAAACAAACATTTTCAGCTTATGAAATAGCTAATACCTGTAAAGCAGGTCAAAAATGGAAATGGAATGATGTAAATTTTGAAGTTATACACCCGGTCTCATCATATAAACGCTTAAACAACCGAAGTTGTGTGCTTAAAGTGTGGAATCAGTACTATAGCCTGATTTTACCGGGTGATATTGAGAGCAGAGCAGAACGAGATATGCTTGAGCTACCAGTAGATAAGCTTAAAACTGACATTTTACTGGTGCCTCATCACGGTAGTAATACGTCATCTTCAATGAGCTGGCTAGAAAAGCTTAAACCTCAAATAGCAGTTGTATCTGCTGGATATAGAAACAGATTTGGTCATCCGACGGAAAAAGTACTAAAAAACTACGAAAAATTGTCTAGTCGAGTCTTAAATACGGCTATTTCAGGTATGATACAAATAAAAGTCCCTGCATTACATTCCCCTCAGTTAACTAAAGCCAGAGAGTATAGAAAAGTTAGAACTCATTATTGGAATCATCGCTTCTGATAACGTATTATGTGTGCATTATAATTACATCTCAATGAGGCAAAATCAGTGTTTGAAATGGTAAAAGCAGGTGGGTGGCTAATGTTCCCCATTATCGCAGGATCAATTATTGCATTTGCAATCATTCTTGAGCGTTTCTGGACCTTACAGAAGAAGAAGGTCATTCCCGATCATCTGGTTGCAACTATCTGGCATTGGGTAAAAGAAGGGCAGTTAGAGCGCTCAAAAATAGAAGAAATCAGCAAACAGTCTGCTCTGGGTAAAATTCTGGCGACCGGTTTAAATAACCGTCATCTGGAACGTGACCGAATAAAAGAGTCAATAGAAGAAGCCGGGCGTCAGGTTGTGCACGAAATGGAGCGCTTTTTAAACACACTTGGAACAATTGCTTCAATATCCCCATTATTAGGCTTGTTGGGCACAGTAATAGGCATGATTAAAGTGTTTAATGCTATTACCAGTGCAGGTGTTGGTAATGCTGCTCCATTAGCAGGCGGTATTTCTCAAGCGCTTGTTACAACAGCAGCTGGTTTAACTGTCGCTATTATTGCACTTATTTTTCATCGTTACTTTCGCGGACGAGTTGATGAACTGGTTGTGAAAATGGAAGAAGAAGCTATCAAAATGGTTGACGTTTTACACAATAATAGAAATATTTCTTCTGTTGATGCAGAAAAGAAGGTTCCGGGGAAAGCAGCTTGAATCTTAAACCTGATCGTAGAGATGAAATTGATTTAAATTTAACGCCGCTTATCGATGTGGTATTTTTGCTTTTAATCTTTTTTATGGTGTCTACAACATTTGAAAAAACATCAAAGTTAAAGATAGATTTACCTGAAGCTTCAAATAAAGCGACACAACAGGAAAATAAAAAAATAGTTATTGGTATTGATGTAAAAGGACGTTATTACATTAATGAACGCCAGTTGGTTAATACCCAATTAAAAACCTTAAAACTGGCATTGCTTAAAATATCAGGAAATAATAAAGATATTCCGATAGTGTTAAGAGCCGATGCTAAAACTCCACATCAAGCAGTAGTAACCGCTATGGATGCTGCATCTCAGGTTGGCTTAACTCGATTATCAATATCAACACTAGAAACATCTGGTTCAAAATAATTTATGCGTGATACAACAGGTCGGAATGAAGCTGAACAAGTTCATGTAAAGGTGACTTATGGACGGTTACTGTCTTATACATTTGAAAATAAAGGCGTATTTACGTTTGCTGTTTTCAGTATGATTCTGGTTGCTTTGTCTCAACCGGCTTTTGCAGCTTTAATGGAACCGATGCTTGATGGCGGTTTTATTAATAAGGACCCAGAAATTATTAAGTGGTTACCTTATGCGTTTATTATCGTTTTTTTAGTTAGAGCGATTGCCGGATTTGCTTCTGATTACTGTATGACCTGGATAGGACGTAAAGTGATTCAGACACTTAGAGCACAAATGTTTGAACGCTTAATACTATTACCTAATAACTATTATGATAATACGTCTACCGGTGAAACTATTTCACGTTTTATTTACGATGTTGAGCAATTAGCCACTGCATCAACCACAGCTGTCACTATATTAATAAAAGATTCGTTAATGTTAATTAGCTTAATAGGCTGGATGTTTTATTTAAGCCCCATGTTAGCCGGTGTGTTTTTAATACTCGCACCTATAATGGCTCTTATAGTTACTGTTGTTTCCAGACGATTCAGGGAAATCTCTAAACGAATACAGTCATCTATGGGTACTATCTCGCATGTACTGGAAGAGTCGGTTCAGGGCCAGCGTGTTGTTAAAATATTTGGTGGACAAAAATATGAGTTAGATCGTTTTTATAAAAACAATAACCATAATCGTAACCAGAATATGAAGTTAATGGTCAGCACTTCCTTGAGTACGGCAATCTTACAGATTATTGTTGCTTTTGCACTGGCTGGAATAATCTACGTAGCCATTCAGGAAGGACTTAAAGATAATTTAACCGCGGGTACTTTTACCGCCTATATTACAGCGGCAACCATGTTGTTCGCGCCCTTAAAACGATTAACAAATATTAACGCCGTAATACAAAAAGGTGTAGCAGCTGCTGAGAGTGTATTTGCATTTCTTGATATTGAGTCTGAGTCCGATAAAGGACATTATTCAGCTGAAAAAGTACAAGGTGAATTAAAATTTGAAAATTTGAATTTTTCCTATTCAAATATGCCTGATAAAAAGGTCTTAAATAATATTAATTTAGTTATAAAACCGGGTGAAACAGTTGCATTTGTTGGTCAGTCAGGTAGTGGTAAATCTACGCTCGTTAATTTAATACCTCGCTTATACAACGGATATAGTGGCAAGATATTATTAGACGGTGTAGATCTGGACGATTATAAAATAGCAAATTTACGTCAGCATATAGCTTATGTTGGACAGGAAATAGTGCTGTTTAATGACACTATAGAGCACAATATTACCTATGGTCTTGATAATATAGATAAAAACAAATTGAAAGAATCTGCAAAATCTGCACATGCCATGGAGTTTATCGAAAGACAGGAACATGGGATGCAAACACTAACTGGTGAAAAAGGTGTGTTGCTTTCAGGAGGTCAAAGACAACGCCTGGTCATTGCTCGTGCTTTATATAAAGATGCACCTGTATTAATCATGGATGAAGCAACATCTGCCCTGGATACGGAGTCCGAACGAATTATACAAAGTGCTTTAGAGGCTCTAACTAGAAATCGTACGACACTGGTTATTGCTCATCGATTATCTACTATAGAAAGTGCTGATAAAATAGTTGTGATGGACAAAGGGAATATTGTTGAAGTAGGTACGCATCAGAATCTATTAGACAAAGGCGGAGCATATAGTGTTTTACACAGCATGCAATTTTCCGAGTCGGAAAAAGATTCGGGTTAATGAAACGGATTGATTATTACTGGTATAGTATTAACTTTATTTCAATAGTGCTATTGCCTTTATCTGCTCTATTTTGTCTTATAAGCTCAGTACGGCGTATTTTATATAAAACGGGTATTTTACAATCTTATAGAGCGCCTTTACCTGTTATTGTTGTCGGTAATATATCCGTTGGTGGTACGGGGAAAACACCCTTAATAATTGAGTTAGTGAAAATCTTACAGTCTAAAGGTAAGAAGCCGGGAGTTATCAGTCGAGGGTATGGTGGTAAAGCTCATACCTGGCCACAAGTCGTAAATAACTTAAGTAATGCCGATTTAGTCGGTGATGAACCTCAGTTGATATTTCAATCTACCCAGTGTCCAGTTGTAGTAGGGCCTGATAGGTGTCGGGATATAGAACTATTATATAAACAATTCAATTGTGATGTTATTTTATCTGATGATGGTATGCAGCATTATAAAATGAAGCGTGATTTTGAAATTTCCGTTGTAGATGCGAAAAGACTTTTTGGTAATGGCTTCTGTTTACCATCTGGACCATTAAGAGAAAGAGTCTCCAGGCTTAAACAGGTAGATATGGTTTTGTATAATGGTGGTGGTGAAAATGATATTGCATTTTCTTTACAACCAGGTAAATGTCACACTATTAGCCATATTGAGATTAAATCAGTAGAGCTTGAATTTTTTTCCGGAAAAACAGTTCATGCAGTTGCTGGAATTGGTAATCCGGACAGGTTTTTTAACATGTTAGAAAAATACGATATTAATGTTATTAAACATGCATTTGATGATCATCATTATTTTATTAAATCAGATTTGATTTTTTATGATGAACATCCGGTATTAATGACTGAAAAAGATGCTATTAAATGCAATGATTTTGAATTGTTAAATCACTGGTCTGTTCCCGTTGAAGTTAAATTCACTGAAAGAGCAGAGTCAGATTTGCAGCGAATTATCGATGTAATTAAATAGTAAGATATAAGAGAAGATAATGGATAATAAACAGATACAAATGATGGTGTGCCCTGAGTGTAATGGCAAACTTGAATATGAAAAAACTAATAACGAGTTAACCTGTAATAGCTGTCAACTGGCATTTCCAGTTAAAGATGGTATTCCTGTAATGTTAATTGATGAAGCCCGTAAGATGAATAAAGAAAAATAAATAATGACCGATTTTCATATAGTGATACCTGCCAGGTATGCCTCTAGTCGCTTTCCAGGTAAACCCCTGCAAGAGATTAATGGTATAACTATGTTGCAACATGTTTATCAAGTTGCAAAGAAATCATCTGCTCAAAGTATTCTCATCGCAACTGATGATAAGCGAATTTTTGATGTTGCAAAAACCTTTTGTGAGCAGGTGTTAATGACATCAGATCAGCATCAATCTGGTACTGATAGACTCGCAGAAGTATGTAAGATTAAGAAATGGGGTGATCAGGAGATAGTTGTAAATTTGCAGGGTGATGAACCATTAACGCCTCCTGAGTTACTTGATCAAGTCGCGTTAAATATTCATGAAAATACATTAGCTTCAATATCAACACTCAGTACACCTATATCCGATCTTAATGAGTTACATGATGCGAATATTGTTAAGGTAGTATCAGATATCAATGGTTATGCTCTATATTTCAGTCGAGCCTCAATACCTTTTCAAAGAGATAGTGAAAATTTGATTATAGCCAATCACTATCAAAGGCATCTTGGAATTTATGCATATCGAGTTGGGTTTTTAAATGCATATAGTGAAATGCCTCAGTGTCATCTTGAAACGCTCGAAAAACTTGAGCAGTTACGTGCCATGTATCACGGACATAAAATACATATACAACAGGCTGTGAAATTACCCGGACCCGGGATCGATACTCCTGAAGATTTACAGAAAATTCATACAATACTGGCATCACATTAATGAAAGATAACAATACATTTTTTGCAACCTGTTCCAAAGGTATTGAGGATTTATTATTTAAGGAACTCAAACAACTGGGTATAGAAACTGCGACACAGGAATATTCTGGTGTTAGTTTTACTGGC
>Ga0316205_10004916_pt1 | contig 11351 bp, 12 predicted proteins | sample 3monthpyrite_MG_FD_204941 | JGI IMG/M metagenome (GOLD analysis project Ga0316205, IMG submission 204941) | Microbial mat bacterial communities from mineral coupon in-situ incubated in ocean water Damariscotta River, Maine, United States -... | ecosystem: Environmental > Aquatic > Marine >... | reverse complement strand
GTCTACGAACTTTGGGCCGCCGGTTGCCGTGATATCATCCGCGAAAACTATGACAGCGCCTTGCGTATGGGTCGGTCATCGCTAGAGGCGCTGAACATCCCGCGTGATCGGGCGCAAATGATGGTGGATGCGTTCAATCGCGCAGACCGCGCGTCGATGATTACGCTGGCCGATGCCTATGACCCCAACATTCCGGTGATGGAGAATGAGGCCTATATCGCGCGTGTGCAGGAAATTCTGGGCCCACGAGAGGTAGCGATGAACGCCGAGATGATGCATATCCTTGAAACCGGTGAAATGCCGGAGGAGGATCAGTTCGGCGAAGGTCCCAGCGGCTAACGCGGGACATCAACGCCCGGATCGGCAAGGCTGAACCCAGCAAATTGAAACCCCGGTGAGACGGTGCAGCCCACAAGCGCCCAACCGCCGGTCGTTGCGGCTTTTTGCCAGTAGCCTTCCGGCACAATGGCTTGTGGCATCTGCCCCTCTGCGAGGTCAGCACCTAAAACAATGTCGGCGGCGGGTCCTGCCAATGACGGGGCCATTGAAAGGATCAGAGGCGCACCCGCATAAAAGTGCCAGACCTCAACTGCATCGACGCTGTGCCAATGGCTCTCTTGCCCGGCCTTGAGCAGGAAATAGATGCAAGTGCCGGTGGCGCGACCTTCATTTTCTGCCGCCCAGGATTGGCGGTAGAACCCGCCCTCGGGATGCGGTGCGAGGTCAAGCTGGGCGATGATCTGATCGGCGGTCAAGGCAGGCATGGGATCTGAGGGGCAATTGTTGGATCATAGAGGCCATCAAGGCGCGGGTCTGCAAAGATTTCAACCGCGCGCCGCACCGGCACAAACCCTGCGTGCCGGTAAAACCCCAGCGCGCGCGGATCGTCCAAACTGCAAGTATGTACCGTGAACAAATCGGTCTCACTGTGAAAGGCGCGCGCTTGTGCCAGCGCCATCATCGGTCCGCCAAGCCCTTGTCCCGTGACCGATTTGACCATGCCAAAGAACGCCAGTTCGCAAGCGCCCTGCGCGCCGAAATCCAGCTCGATCAGTGCAATCGCTTCACCCTTGTTGCGCACCACCCAGTGTTCGATTTGTGGATTGGTCAGAATGGTTGCAAGCGCATCATCCGCAAGCGTCAATCGCGAGGTCCAAAGCCAAGGCGCCCCGATCGCGCGAAAAATTGCGCGATAGCTGTCGTTGCTTAACTGCTCTTGCTGGGCGGTGAAACCCTCGGGGAAAGGTTTGCTGGCGGCCATGACGGGCGCCGTCATCTCCAGATAGGTGACGACGGCGGCCAGGTGACCGTTCGACACATCATGAATGCCCGCATTCAGGGTCATCCCTTGAGGATGCTCCGACCTGCGTAAACGGAAGCTTCGCCTAGCAATTCTTCAATACGGATCAACTGGTTATACTTCGCCAGACGGTCCGAACGCGACAGCGACCCGGTTTTGATCTGGCCGCAATTCGTGGCGACAGCAAGGTCTGCGATTGTGGCATCCTCTGTCTCGCCGGACCGGTGCGACATGACGTTGGTGAACTGTGCGCGATGGGCCATATCAACGGCCTGCAATGTCTCGGTCAGCGTGCCGATCTGGTTCACTTTCACCAGCATGGAATTGGCAGAACCCTTCGCGATCCCATCCGCGAGGCGAGCAGGGTTCGTCACAAACAGATCGTCACCGACCAGTTGGATTTTGTCGCCGATCATATCAGTGAGGGTTTTCCAACCGTCCCAGTCGTCTTCGGACATACCGTCCTCGATGCTGATGATGGGATAGTCATCGGCCAGTTTGGCAAGGTAGGCTGCATTTTCATCCGACGTCAGCGACACACCTTCGCCTGCCATCTCGTATTTGCCGTCCTTGTAATATTCGGTCGCTGCACAATCGAGCGCGAGGTAGATGTCTTTGCCGGGTTTGTAGCCCGCCTTTTCAATTGAAGTCATGATGAAATCAAGCGCTTCGCGGGTGGAGCCGAGGTTGGGTGCGAACCCGCCTTCGTCACCGATACCGGTGTTGTGGCCGGCGGCGCTCAGCTCTTTTTTCAGCGTATGGAACACTTCCGATCCCATGCGCACAGCCTCGCGGATGTTTTCCGCGCTGACGGGCATAATCATGAATTCCTGAATGTCGATGGGGTTGTCGGCATGTTCGCCACCGTTGATGATGTTCATCATCGGAACGGGCAGGGTGCGCGCAGAGGTGCCACCAATATAGCGGAAAAGGGGTTGTCCGGTAAACTCAGCCGCCGCTTTGGCCACCGCCATGGACACGCCCAAAATGGCATTTGCCCCAAGGCGACCCTTGTTGGCCGTCCCGTCCAGTTCGATCATCGCCATGTCGATGGCCACCTGCTCGGTTGCGTCAAAGCCAAGGATCGCTTCGGCAATCTCGCCGTTCACGGCCGCGACCGCTTCAAGCACACCTTTGCCCATGTAGCGGCTCTTGTCGCCATCGCGCTTTTCCACGGCTTCATGAGCGCCTGTGGATGCGCCCGAGGGCACGGCAGCGCGGCCCATGCTGCCGTCCTCCAAGATCACATCAACTTCGACCGTCGGGTTGCCCCGGCTGTCAAGAATTTCGCGGGCGTGGATATCGATGATCGTGCTCATGGTGCAGGCTCCTTTGGGAGGGTGTTAGCGGTATCAGGCGCTCTATAGCGCGGGTTTCGACGCAAGGGAAGCGCGGTGCAGCCGGGCTTCGCGCCAGAGGGTGTAGATGCCGGAGGTGATGATGATCGTCGCACCGATGATGGTGGCGGCATCGGGGATCTCGGTGAAGGCGATGTAGCCGATGATCAGCGCAAAAATCATCCGGCTATAGCGGAAGGACGAAATGATCCCGGCGTTGCCGCTGCGGGTTGCTGCAATGATCGCAAGATAGGCCAGCACGCCAATCGCGACACCGGCACCAAGCAGTGCCCATTGTGTCGCATTTGGCATCACCAGCGTCTGGCCTTGCAACACCACCAACGCAAAAGCTGCGGGCGTGACCAGAGCAAAGGCATGAATGCCAAGTTGCGGACCGGTCAGCTCAACGGTCAGACTGCGGGTGATCAGATCACGCGCCGCAAGCCCGAACATGCCGCCCACCGCCAAGAGCGTTGCGGGCGCAAAGCCATCCATACCGGGGCGAATGATAATAAGGACACCAACAAAGCCCACGATGATCGCCAACAACCTGCGCCACCCGATGCTTTGACCCAGAAAAAGTGCGGCCCCCATTGCCACGACCAAAGGCGTCGCCTGGATCACGGCAGACGCCGTTGTTAGAGGAATGAGCGCCAGGGCAGAGACGAAAAAACCAGACCCGATGACTTCGCAAAGGCTGCGCATGATGACCTTGGGGTGCAGATAGAGGGGCTGCCAAAGGCGCTGACCTTTCCGCGCCGACCACGCCACAAACGCCAGAAACCCACCAAGGCAGATTGTGCCCAGCACCTGACCCGCCGGGATCGCGCCGGCCAACCCCTTAATCAGCGCGTCTTCCACCGCAAAGCTGAACATTGCAAAGACCATGAAGGCCGCACCGCGGATATTGTCCAATGTTCAGTCGTCCTTGTCGGTAAGCGGAACGGCAAAAAGTTCCAGCCGGTGCCCTATCAGGCGATAGCCCAGTTTGGCCGCGATCCGCTCTTGCAGCGCTTCAATCTCGGGATCGACAAACTCGACAACATCGCCGGATTTGACATCAATCAGGTGGTCATGGTGGTCGCGGTCCGCCGTTTCATACCGCGCGCGCCCGTCGCCGAATGCGTGTTTTTCCAGAATGCCGGTGTCTTTGAAAAGCTTGACCGTGCGATAGACCGTTGCGAGCGATATTTTGGGATCGACTGCCGCTGCCCGGCGAAAGAGTTCGTCCACATCAGGGTGATCGGCCGCGTTTTGCAACACGTCCACAATGGTGCGCCGCTGATCAGTCATCCGCAACCCATTTGCCTTGCAGCGTTCAAGAATGGTCATCGTCATGAGTGGCCTCATGCGCTTCTCTTTCTCAAGCATGTGGGCGGGTCATTCGGCCGCCCCGGTCTTGCTCACTTTCTCGGCCAGCCCCGCCACCGTCAAACCCTGCACGATGATCGAAAAGATGACGACCATGTAGGTTGCGGTCAGGATGATCGGTTTCCACTCTCCCTCTGGCAGTGACAACGCGAGCGCCACCGAAATACCGCCCTTGAGCCCGCCCCATGTCATGATCGGGACGACACCGGTTGAAAACTCGCGGAAGGGGCGCAGGATCATGACAGGCACGGCGACAGCAGCCAGACGCGCGGCAAGTGCCAGTGCAATCGCGGCAACACCTGCCGTCAGATATTCAAAATCGAAAGCAATCGCAAAGACCTCAACCCCGATCAGCAAGAACAAAACCGCATTGAGAATCTCATCGATCAGCTTCCAAAAGGCATCGACATATTGTCGGGTTTCCTCAGACATGCCGTATTTTGTCCCGACATCGCCAATCAAAAGCCCCGCGCAGACCGCCATGATCGGGGCGGAGAAATGCAGAGCAACCGCCAGTTCGTACCCACCAAAGGCAAGGCCGAGCGTGATCAGCACCTCAAGCGGGTAATCATCTATCCGGCGCATCACCCGGAAGGTGAGCCAGCCAAGAACGATCCCCAGCACGGCACCGCCCACGGCCTCTTGCAGGAACAAGCGGAGCGCGCCAGCAAGTCCCGCGCCCTCTTCAGTGTCGCTGGGAAAGGCAAGACCGACGAGGACAAGAAACACGACATAGCCGACCCCATCATTGAACAGACTTTCGCCCGCGATCTTGGTTTCCAGCGATTTCTTCAGGTTCGCTTGCCGCAGCACGCCGAGAACCGCGACAGGATCGGTTGGTGAAATCAGCGCACCAAAGACCAGCGCAATCAGGATCGGCATGCCCGTCAGCCACGAAAACCCATAGCCAACAATAGTCGTCGAAAGCGCGATCCCGATTGTCGCCATCAGTGCCACGACAATCCATTCGCGCCTCAGGTCAGACAGTTTGACGTGCAGAGCGCCCGCAAACAGCAAGAGCCCCAGCATCCCTTCCAGCAGCGCATCCGAGAATTCAATTTCCAGGACTGCGGCACGCACTACATCCGCGACGCCAAGGCTGGGGATCACCAGATCAAGCAGCATGACCCCAAAGGACGCAGCCAGAGAGACGGCAAGAATGCCTATTGCAGAAGGCAGCTTGAGAAAAAGATAATTGATAGCGCCGAATGCGCCCGCAAGGACGATGAGAAGAGAGGTGATTTGCAGGAGTGTCATAATTGGCCTCGGTGTGATGTCGCCTTGACTTAGCACTTGGGCCGGGCGCGGGCCAGCTATTGGCTGCCGTGCCGTCCTAGCGCAACTCGACCAGCGCGTGCCGCTTTTTACCCGCACTCAGTTTGATAGGGGTCGACAGGGCGTCTGCATCAATCATCAGGCCCGCTTCGGTCAGGGGCGCGTCATTCAGCCTTGCGCCATTTTCGGCAATCAGGCGTTTTGCTTCCTTGCCGCTTTTGGCGAGGCCGGATTTCACGATCAGCTGCACGATCGAGATGCCATCGCCCAGCTCATTTGCACTGAGCGTCAGCCTTGGCAATTCATCGCCCACGCCGCCCTTTTCGAAGACTTCCCGTGCCGTGGCCTCTGCCGCTTGCGCGGCCTCTGCGCCATGCAGCAGGGTTGTGACCGCATTGGCCAGAATGATCTTGGCTGCGTTGATCTCGGACCCTTCCAGCGCGCCCAGGCGTTCGCATTCCGCGATCGGCAGCTCTGTATAAAGCTTGAGGAAACGCCCGGTATCGGCATCGGTTGTGTTGCGCCAGAACTGCCAAAACTCATAAGGCGCGCACATATCTGCATTCAGCCAGACCGCGCCTGAGAGCGACTTGCCCATCTTTTTGCCGTCGCTGGTGGTCAGCAAGGGCGAGGTCAGCCCATAGATTTCGTGATCCAGCACGCGGCGCGTCAGGTCGATCCCGTTCACGATATTGCCCCATTGATCTGATCCGCCCATTTGCAGCAGGCAGCCATAACGGCGGTTCAGCTCAAGAAAATCGTAGGCCTGCAAGATCATGTAGTTGAACTCGAGGAACGACAAGGACTGCTCGCGATCCAGCCGCGACTTCACGCTTTCAAAAGACAGCATCCGGTTGATCGAGAAATGCCGCCCGATATCGCGCAAGAAATCAAGGTAGTTCAACCCGTCCAGCCATTCGGCGTTGTTGATCATCATCGCATCGGTTGGTGCATCACCGTATGTCAGGTAGGCCGAAAACACCTGGCGGATGCCTGCGATATTGTCATCAATCTGTGCCGGTCCCAGCAAAGGGCGCTCATCGGCGCGAAACGATGGATCGCCCACTTTGGTCGTTCCGCCCCCCATCAGGGTGATCGGCTTGTGCCCAGTTTTTTGCAGCCAGCGCAGCATCATGATCTGAATGAGCGAACCGACATGCAGCGACTTTGCCGTCGCATCAAAGCCGATATAGGCAGGCACAACCCCTTTGCTCAGCGCCTCGTCAAGGCCCTGATAATCCGTGCAATCGGCCAGAAAGCCGCGCGACATCATGACGTTCATGAACTCGGATTTCGGATGGTAGGTCATTGGCTTGTTCCTGCGTCTGTCTTAGGTGCACTCTATAGTCAGGACGAAGGCATAGGGAAAGCGGATGTTGCAGTCGGGTGTCGTCACAGCCTTGGGCACGATGTCAGGGACATCGCTTGACGGCGTGGATGCAGCCGTTTTGCAGACCGATGGTGCGCGCATATTCGGGTTCGGTCGGTCAGATTTCCGCCCGTATACTCCGCAAGAGCAGGCAACGCTCAAGGCGCATCTGGGGCGGTGGCAGGGCGAAGATAGCACGCAGGCCGCGCAGATTGTCGAAGCTGCTCATCTGTCCGTGATGCGCCCTTTTGAGGGTGTTGATATTGCCGGGTTCCATGGGCAGACCCTGGCACATGATCCCGGTGGACGCGGTACGCATCAATGTGGCGACGGGACAATTCTGGCCAAGGCGCTTGGCTATCCCGTCGCATGGGATTTTCGCTCGAAAGATGTCGCGGCAGGCGGGCAGGGCGCACCGCTGGCCCCGTTCTATCACTTTGCCTTGGCAAAATGGATCAAGGCCGATTCGCCGATTGCCTTTCTCAATCTGGGCGGTGTCGGGAATATCACATGGGTAGACCCTTCCGCCGACGATCCAACGGACCCACGGGCGCTGATGGCCTTTGATACCGGACCCGCGAATGCGCCGATGAATGATCTGATCCGCAACCGCCGGGGCCTTGCGTATGACGCGCAGGGTGCCCTTGCCGCACAAGGCCGGGTTGATCGGGGGATCGTCATCGCTTTCATGGCAAACCGCTACTTTCGCAAAGCTGCGCCAAAGTCGCTTGATCGGGATGCTTTTGCGGAGCTTGCGGCGGCCGTAAAGACCTTAACGGACGCAGATGCACTGGCGACACTCGCGCAGGCTGTTGTGCGCAGCGTTGCGGTGGGGTGTCAGCTTTTCCCAACGATGCCCCGGCAAGTGCTTGTCACAGGTGGCGGTCGGCACAATACGAAGCTGATGTCACAGCTTGCTGATAGCCTGCCCTGCGACGTGCGTGCTGTTGAGGCGGTTGGCCTGAATGGTGATATGCTTGAGGCACAGGCCTTTGCCTTTCTGGCGGTGCGCACGGCCCGGGGGCTGCCCATTTCCAGCCCGCAAACCACGGGCGTGGCCCGTCCAATGGCCGGTGGGACCATTGCTCAGCCATTCAAGACCGCCCGCTAAATTGCTGGAATGACGGGCTAAAAGCCGCTGATGCGTGCACAATCATGCCGATTTTGCGAAATTATGTCAGATATGCGCAACGATTGGCCGACCCATCACAGCAGATTACGCTTGAACCTGCCGATGGGATTCACTGCGGCATGCGACCTGTTGAACCGCGAGCGGGAAGTGTCACTTGTAGCGCACACGACAACCGGATTAACGGAGAAAAAAATGACAACGACATTGAAACTTGCCCGCACAAGCATGTTGGCCATACCTTTGGCGATGACCGCAGGAATTGCATCTGCTGGTGGTCTGGCAGAGCCTGTTGAAGCTCCGCAACCAGTCACCGTAATGCCCGCGCCAGCACCTGTCGCAATGGGCAATGACTGGACCGGGTTCTATGCCGGTGGTCAGCTTGGGTACGGGCAATTGGATTCAACTTCGATTACGGACGCTGATGACCCGTCGGGTGCCCTCTATGGTGTACATGCGGGGTATAATTATGACCTTGGCAGCATTGTTCTTGGGGGCGAAGTTGATTTCGACCTGACCAGCATCGAGGCAGACACCCCGGCGACCCAGGTCGATTCAGTCGCGCGGGCGAAACTAAAGCTGGGTTATGACGCTGGCCTCTTTATGCCCTATGTCACCGCAGGCGTGGCGCGTGTGCAGACCTCCGACGCGCTGGACGGTGAAACAGATGGCAGTTTTGCCGGTCTGGGCCTGTCATACATGCTCAGCGATACGGTGATCGTGGGCGGTGAGGTCCTGCAACATCAGTTTGAAGATGTCGCTGACAATGCGGGTGTTGATGTTGACGCAACAACGCTGTCGCTGCGAGCTTCATTCAAGTTCTAGACCATTCAGGCAATAAGCATCCAACCGCAATGTCCCTTCCCCAAAAACAAATGCATTGGATGCTTGTTTGGGGCCCGTCTCCGCACTGACGGGCCCCTTTTTCAGGTCAGCAGATCATCAATCACATCGCTGCCGATACCCTTCCCCAGGGCCGAAAACGCACCGTCGCCGATCATCTCCAAGGCTGCGTCATAGATCGCGCGATGCGCCACACGCGCCAGCGCCGATCCCACTGACAGCCGCGCCACACCGGCATTCGCAAACGCTGCCAGCCTGTGCTGTGCAAAGGGGCCAGCCACCAACGCATTGACCGGGGCGGTGGTCGCAGCACAGATCCGGGCCAGCGCCGCCATGTCGGGGGGCAAAGGCGCATAGAGGCAGTCGGCACCTGCATCTTCGAACGCGATCAACCGGCGGATCGCTTCATCAGTGCCATATGTCCCGGTGATGATACCATCTGCGCGCGCTGTCAGAACAAAGTCATGTGGCAAGGCGCGCGCGGCGGCGGCGGCGGCGGCGATCCGCGCGACCGCCAAATCAAAGCCATAAGCCTCTGGCGCGGGCAGCGCGGTATCCTCGATGCAGATACCCGCCAGCCCAACCTCTGCTGCCAGCCGCACCGTTTCAGCGCAGGCTTCAGGCGTGTCGCCGAACCCGTTTTCAAAATCGCCCTGTACCGGAACATCTGTCACGGAAACGATTCCCGCTGCATGGGCCAAGGCCTCGTCGCGTGTGATTGTGCCGCCGTCAGGCCGCCCCAGCGTGAACGCATGTGCCGCCGAAGATGTTGCCAATGCCTTGGCCCCCATCGCTGTCAGCATTCTGGCCGATCCCCGATCCCAGACATTCACCATCAAGAGCGGGTCACCTTTGACGTGAAGCGCGCGAAATATCTCTGCAATATGGGTCATGGCCCTATCCTTTCTTTGCGCCTTGCAACTCCGCCAAGGTCAGCGCGGTGTGTCGCCTGCGCGCATGCTGGCAAAGGCAATCAGCCGCGACAGGGCATCGACATATTGGTCGTCCGCAATCGTCATGGCGACACGCACATGTCCGGCTGCGGCCAGACCAAAGCTTTCCCCCGGCATCACCGCGATATGCTCTGCATCCAGCAGCGCATTGGCAAATTCTTCGCCACTCATGCCGGTCGCGCGCAGATCCAGCATCACATACATCGCCCCCTGTATAGGAACTGCGCGCACGACATTCTGGCCTTCAAGGGCCTGCATGGTCAGCGCGCGTCTGCGGCGAAAAGGGGCTGCGACCGCTTGCTCAGCCGCATCGCCGCTGTTCAAGGCAAAATCTGCGGCGTCCTGAACAAAGCCCGCCACGCCATAATTCGTGTGGGTGGCAAGGTTGATCATATTTTCTATGGCCACTGCCGGTCCGCAGATCCAGCCCACACGGCTGCCTGTCATCGCGTGGCTTTTCGACATCGAACCCACCACCAGCGTGCGTTCGGCCATGCCGGGCAGGCTGCGCGGGCTGATATGCGTGCCTTCCCAGACTTGGGTGTCATACACCTCGTCCGAGATCAGCCAGAGATCATGTGTTATGCAGGCCTGCGCGATCGCGTGCAGCGTGTCTGCGGAATAGACAACGCCGGTGGGGTTGTTCGGTGAGTTCACCAGCAGTGATCTGGCCCCTTTGGTGGCCGCCATCAAGGTATCGGCTGTCGGCTGAAACGCGGCACTTGGCGATGTCAAAATGGGTTTCGGAACCGCGCCCGCACCACGGATTGTACCGGGGTAGGTGGCATAGAAGGGATCAATATAAACGGCGGTATCGCCGGGGTCACAGATAGCGGTATGGGCGGCAAAAAGGGCGGACTGTCCGCCCGGCGTGATCAGGATGTTTTCAGCCGTTGTCGCCACGCCGGTCCGTGCCGCAATCCGGGCGGCCACGCTTTTACGCAAAGCATGGGTGCCCGGCACCTCGGCATATCCTGTGTGCCCGCCGATTGCCGCGGCATGCATCGCCTCCAGAATGTCGGGGTTGGTCCGCACGTCATGTTCGCCGATGGTCAGTTCCGTGACCGGAACGCCATCGGCTATCATGCGTCGCGCTCTGTAAAAGACGTCCCAGCCGTCAGAGCCGCCGCCGGTGATATGGGTAATGCGATGCGAAAGTTTCATGAAAGCAGGGGAACGGTCTTGGCGGGGCGAAGTCAAGTGGTTGTCGCCACCAGATTGCGCGGGCCGGGGCCTTCGGCCCCCTTGATATCGGCCGGGTTATAAAGCGCGCAGGTTTTCAGGCTCAGGCAGCCGCAACCGATACAGCCGTCCAGCTTGTCGCGTAAATCTTCCAGGGCTGCGATCCGCGCATCGATATCGCGGCGAAAGGATTTGCCGATCCTTGTCCAGTCGGCCTTGGTGGGGGCCTTGTGATCGGGCAGGCGGCGCAGGTGGGGAGCGATCTCCGACAGGCTGAAGCCCAGCTTTTGAGCGGCTATCACGAAGGACAAACGCCGGATGTCTGATCGACCATAGCGCCGGTCACCGCCCTTGTTGCGCAAGGGTTTCACGATGCCATGGGTTTCATAAAACCGAATGGCCGAGACCGCCAGCCCCGTGCGTGCCGCCAGATCACCGATGGTTAATCCCAGGGTCATGAATAAACTCCTTGATCTCAAGTTAACTTGAGAAGCTACAACAGATTCGAAGCAAGTTGGACAGAGGAGAAAGACAATGCCGCAATACAACACCGCACGCTACTGCGCTGACCCCGTTGCGCTCGAAACCATGA
>Ga0316205_10004915_pt1 | contig 11352 bp, 7 predicted proteins | sample 3monthpyrite_MG_FD_204941 | JGI IMG/M metagenome (GOLD analysis project Ga0316205, IMG submission 204941) | Microbial mat bacterial communities from mineral coupon in-situ incubated in ocean water Damariscotta River, Maine, United States -... | ecosystem: Environmental > Aquatic > Marine >... | reverse complement strand
TTTGTAAATTGATAATTTGAAAATTGATTCTGAATCGACAAAATCCTGTAATTATCGACCATTTTAAACCACGTAAGCTGATCTTGACTTCCCTCTAAAGTTATCCTCCAGTCAAAATTACGCTGTCCGAAATCGAACAGGATTTCATTTGCATCTTTCGATGGGATTTTGAACGTGAAATAGTATCCGTTTGCATTATGAGAAACATTTAAAAGTTCATAATCAACACGTTTGTTTACAACAAGCTCTCTCTTTATATCAATTAAATACGGCACCTCTATCGTGTCGTTGTCTGACGTGATGCCGTAAAAACGAATGTCGCTTAAATCTTCAGACACTTTGTCGAGAACTGCATTCGGAAGTTCTACAGTATGCCATAGATCAGTCACGCCATTCAATTGACGTTTATACGAATAATCATCAATCTGCCCGAAAGCATTTGTGCAACTAAGAAGAAAGAGGGTGATCCAACTAATTCTCTTCATTTTCAATGAGGTTTGTGTATTTGTTGTACAGAAATGACATGATAAGCAAGAGTAGACCCAGTGAAACCAGAACAATCGTTTTGGCAATCGTCGTTAAATGCGTAAGATCGTACAGGAAGAGTTTTACAAGCGTCACCCCGAAAAGTGAAATTGCTCCAATTCGCAAGTACTTTTTCTTCTTCCAAATCCCAATAACGATAAGCATCAATGAATACAAGCCACACAGTATACTCAATCCTAACTTGTCTGACTTGCTAGATCCAGCCATGTCCATTAAGTGAATTAATTCGCTGCACAGTACCCAGAGAATAGCCGTGTGTATAAGAAAGTCGAAGAGTACTTTGAAGTTCGTTTTGACAAAATCCTGACGTGTTGTTTGATAAACAGCAAATAGAATAATAGCAAGGAATACGTAGCAAACATATCGAATAGTGATATGGAAACTGCTATACTCAAAATAATCCGCCATAGGCTGTTGAACATATGCTTCTCGTAAATCGCTTAGTAAGAATAATCCAACCATAAGGAAGGCAGCAATTGCCAAAACATTTAGGCCAAGACTGATGTATGCAAGCATTTGTTTCTTTAGGAGTTTATTATTTACAAAAGAGATCAGTGCAAGGAAAAGCATCGTATAATTGATAGTCCAGATATGCTTGAACTTTAAGATGTCCTCGTTTCCAAAACTCCAATCAAAATAAGTCAATTGTTTTTCGGTGATTAAACTTGCGTTGTACAATTGATCCCAATACACACCGATTTCTAGTCGAATGGAATTGTAAGTGACAAAGATCAAAATAGCTGGTATAAAAAACCAGATTGTATCAAGTAATCCTTTATATCTCTCTTGCAGTGTAGCATGTGCTTCTTTTTTACTGAGGTATTGCATAAATGCCAGAGCACCGATAAAAAATACAGAAGTGAGAAAGTAAATATTCATAAAAGGAACAGTCGCTGCTATGTCTTCAGTATTCCAGAAATGCGCACTAGCCCAGTCGTTAGCCATACTCATCAGTGCTAACAAGATAAGCGGATACGATAGAGATTCATAAATAACAACTTTCTTTGTTCTTCCAATCCAGAAGAGTAGGGCGGCTTCACCAATCCAAAGCATGGTTACCCAATTGCCGTCAAGCTGAACAGGGACTGCTATTGTGATAAACACCAAGACTAGTCCTGAGCTTAAATAGAACAGGTTGCGATCGCCAAGTTCCTGCTTGTAAATGATGGCGCTCACAATGAAATGGACAACTGCCGTAGCGACTGTAAACAAGCCGATAAATTCTTCGCCCACGATATCTATTTCCAAAGTTGCGTATCCAAAGGCATAGAAGATAAATGAGTTTACAAGTATTGATATAATATCATCGGATGCAAATTTTTCTTTTTTGATCAATTTGTAGGCGAGAATGGCCAGGTAGAAGATGATAAAGAATGCCGTGTTAAAGATGAGGGCAATCTGGAAATGATCGTCAGGATGATAGCTTGTCATAAACCAAGCCCAGTAAATCAACCATGTGAAACCCATTGCCGAGTAGAACAAATATTTCCAGTACTTTTTAAAGGCGATAACCAGAATTCCAGCATTGATGATTGCCATGTACGTAAACAAAGCAGTGACGTTTCCAGAGTTATTACTCAGTAAGAAGGGAATCGCATACGACCCGACAAGTCCAATATGAGCAATGATTTGCCTATTGTAGCTAATTGATGCTACCACAGTTACCAATGTAAAGAACACCATAATGGAAAAGGCAGCCAGTTGAGGTATTAGGTCGTAGAAACTGTATGCCGCAAATGTGAGGAAATACATAATCGCCATAGACCCACTAACCAGAACTGCGCTAAACTGCTCGTATTTTTTCTTGAGCTTGATTCCAATACCTAAGATTCCAACACCGAGTACATAGCCAAGAATAACCCGTGTTAATGGACTGATTAGTTCGTGATCAATTGAGTATTTAACACCGAAAATCACACCGATAATGATGACAACAATACCGATTACGGTAAGAATATTCTCACCAATGTATTTCTCAAGACCAGATTTTGATTTGGGTGCTTTTGCAATCTGTGGTTTCTCTGCAGCGACAATAGGCGCGGCAACACTGCTTTCATTTACCGTTGATATTTCCTTGAGACTATCAAGAATGTTTTCGCCAGTATAAGTTCTATCTTTATTGTTTCCAAGAACTACAGCCAACAATTGACCTCCATTTTCAAAATTTCCTTTTGAAACAAATTCCTTGCTATCTCCTTCAGTAATGGCAAATCTCCCATTTGAAAAGAACCATGCCCAGTAGTTCTTCGAAGCATTTTCGAATTGAAATTTGATGAATTGGTTTCCATTTTTACTTACACCTTCGGTAACCTCATCAATTTGTGATCTGATCGGTTGAAGTGCATCATCCGTAATCGCATCGGGTACTTTAATTGCTTCTTTTATTTGGGAAGGAATAGACTGAATAGCGGATTCGCTCAATGAAATTTGACGAAGCTCCTTTTTTAATTCCTCAATTTCCTTGGAGAAACTTTCATGTTTCTCTTGAAGTAAATCAATTTTATGCCGTAGTTGATTGATTTTATCCTGATCCATAATGGTTCCTTTTTGTAACAGTGAAGGCTGAGTTAATCTTTAAATATAAGAATTCCCTTCATGTTCCAAATTATTACTTCTCAGGAGCGGAGGGGGCTTTATTTAGTACAGCGATTCTTCGTTAAGTTTGATCCAAAGATGGCAGTGCCTACTAATTTGTGAAATACACTTATTTTGAAAATATTACGATATATTTTTATGCAAAAATACAGTTAAACCAATTTTTAGAAGGGTTTTGAAGTGTATTTTATTATGATATTTAACTGAGTATTCGTGATGTTTGGAATACGTTCATTTTTTCTCAGATCCAGGGGGAAGACATTCATCCCGTCTTCTTGTGTCGGCAATATCAGAGATTTTCCAGCCGTCTTCAAGACGGATTAGTTGTATTGAATTCACTCCGCAATGACTGAAGTGGTCATCAATGTAGAATGAATAGTCCATCCATGTCTGGGCAAGGTTACCATCAACGTGTATGATGAGGTTGGAAATACGCTCATTCCAAAGTTCCTTTTTGGGAGTTGCAATCGCAGTTAGAAAGTCCTTGAGATTTTCCTGCTTCATCATTAATTTATTCGTTTTCTTGCTAACATAAGTTGTTCGCATTGAAACGCTGTTGTGAAATGTTGAATGTACGAGGGCGCTGTCGGATGTTTGCATTCCCTTGAAAAGATTCTCAATGGTAAGAATGATTTCTTTTTCCGTTTCAGTGTATCCCTTCGTTGAAACATCGTCTTGAGCGGAAGTGTAGAGCGTACTTGAGATAATGGCGAGAAGCAGGAGCTTTTTCATAAATTATGAGTTAAACTATTTAGCACAAGATCACCAATTTACACGATAGGTTTAGCTATTTTTTTGTTCATCCCTCTATATTTGAGAAGGACGGACATCTCTGTACACAAACGGTAAATAATTACTAATTTCAGATTTCATCAGTAGATATAAAACATGGAAACGTCTTCGAAATGTACAAATTGCGATCAATCCAATTCAACCACCGCAAACTTCTGTTCAAATTGCGGGACTTCATTTGATTTTGACTCTCAAAAGAAAAGGAATGGAGATAAGTTTGTCTTTTTGACAGTTTTGATTTTTACTGGGACTACTTTGTACTGGCTGCTTTTGGACAGGCTAAGTGATTTTACTGGTTATGAAATTTATGATAGCCTCTATTATTTGAATAGACTACTGGATCTTGCCTGGGTAGGAGCTATCTTTTTACTTGTTTTTGCAATTCGAAGTAAACCACTTCGAACGGCCGCTTTGGTGCTTGTGATCGTTTATGCCTGTGTGCGTCTTTATTGGATAATTGATTCAATTATTATCGACTTTTCAGATGCTCCCGTAGACTATCTGGATTTCTAGTCAAGTATCGTAATCACATCCAAGTCAACGGCTTCTTTCTTATCTGCAATTTCAAATTCAATAAACAGAGGTTCTTTGCCTCCTGGAACTGTAAACGTTGAATCTTTCGAATAAACGAAAATAGTGTATTTCCCTTTTTCTAGGTAGTCGAATTTAAACGAACCATCAAAATTTGTACGCATCTCATCGCTGTAAATTTCATCCTCACCATACATGATATAAACACGTTGCTCCATTGCGTAATGTTCATCCAATAGCTGCGTAAATGAATCGTTATAATCGCGGACGTAGATCTTTCCCTGAACGGATGCTTGTCCTCCGGGACCCTCATTCTTTTTACAGGCGAATAGGCTTAAAATCAGGGCGATGAAGAGTACTTTTTTCATAAATGGAAATTATTGAACAACAAGTTTAATGGATTTTGTAAAGTCACTGGATTTAAAAACAAGGAAATAGACTCCTTGGCTAAGCTGACTCTCTTGTTTATTGAGTGCAATACTGAATTTACCTTCAGGGTGAATGTTTTCGTGGCTAACAAGACGTTCTTCGAGTTTACCGTCTACGGTTATTAAATCAATGGAAATCTGAGTTGCCGTTACGATCTCGTAATCAATGGTGAAATCGCCGCTTGATGGGTTAGGATAAACGTCAACGTCGAACTCCAGCGGATCGAAATGGGCCGTTACGGATTCATCCAAGGAAACATTCTGCTCAAAGCTGATCGCGCTTGAGTCCGCCAGTGCAATGGATGACATTTCCCAATGATCGAATACGAATCCTGAATTTGCGTGTGCCGTTATTTCAACAGGGACGCCATTAAAATAACGTCCTGTCCATGGAAGTGAGTCAGGCGTAATCGTATTGATGTGAATATATCCAGCGTTGTCAGGATAAACAGCTAGGGTGATGTCCACTTGATTTGGTGAAGCGATCATTCCCTGGATGTGATCACGAACGATTTGGGGGCGAAGGTTCGTCCAATTAACCAAAGTGTCAATGTTTGCCTCCCATTCTGCAACATTTGTACTTCTAGCTACCTCGGTTCCAAAAATAGAAATCGGACCTTGATCCCATTTTGTGAAGTGCCGCGCCATCTCACTTTGTAAATCACCTTGAAGTAGTTTTGTATGCCGTTCTAAGTTAACAGGATGGAAGTTTGTGTTTAATAAGTCTGCGTAGCGATTGATAAAATACTGAGCATAACCTTCATTCGCCAGTAGACTTTTGATAAGTGTAGGATGAACCCCTGTGTACGTTGGCCCGATCACATCTCCTAAATAATTGTAATACAAAAGTTGGTCTGTGTAGAACAGTCCAGTGCCAATGTCTGTGTCCCAAAGTACGTAGCGCCATTTCCCAGGTGGGTTGTTGGTTCTCCAATACTTGACATTGTTACTTGAAGTCTCACTTAACCAGTCCACATTACAGTAATAAGTTTCTGTAATAAAATAATCAGCGACATTTTTGATGTCCAACAAGTTGTCAGCCACATAGTCAAAATTTTCCTGAACACTTAGATCAGTGGTAACGAGGTGAGTTAACATTTCTAAAAAACCTTCATTCGAACCAGCGAGAACATCACCTTCAAAGCGAAGCAGGTCAATATTTTCCTTATCAACATTGCTGTAATTCTCCTCGATGTATGAATCATCTTGTCGTTCACGAAGACCATAAACGCCCCAGTATTCTCCGTTTAAAAAGAGAACGCAAGGTTCGTAAGCCATGTGCTCAAGATTTAGTCCAGTTGCTGCTCTATGCATCAAAGCATCTCTAAAATGAACCGTGTTATAATCGATTCCAGCATTTCGGATGTTGAAATTTTTATAGCGGTTACGGTATGGTTTCTCTGGAAAAAGCCGATAGTTGATCCATTTGTTGTTGTAATCGTCCTTTGCAAGAATTCGAAAGCTCTTTTGTGGCCATGCCTTAGAGAAATTTCCGTGAATCTTCAATCCAGCATCTAATCCAAACCCTTTGTTCTTATCACGATCGAAGTATTCTACGTGGCATTCTTTTTCCCATCCAGCCCAGAAGTTGGAACCAAAAAAGGGGAGGTTAACAGAATCTGCATTTGGTCCAAAGACATAAATCCCCGTATTGTAGTCCCAAAGATTCTCTGGGTTGGTTGTTAGGGAAATCACGGGTACTGAAACGTCTTCATCAATGAAATAGGATGCAACTGTAGATGTGCTTGGTAGAAGTGTATTATCCTGTGGGATCAGTATGGCCTTAATGGTCGCATTGGAAGTCACTGTGATCGGTGAGAAGTATATGCTTGATGCCTGAGTAGGGATGCTTCCGTCTGATGTGAAGTGAATGTTTCCGCTCTGACTTGCTGAAATAGAAATACTTTGACTTCCTGAGTAAAAACCAGCATCAAGCGACAAAGTGGGAGGTTCACCGTATCCATTATAACAAGGAGATAGGCTATTGGTAGTGTCTGGTGTCGGTGTTTCAAAAATACACCATTGAGAACCGCCATCCGATGCACGCCCCATTGAATGGTTGACGTGAACATCATTCAAAATTACTTCATCAATAAGATTGGAACTGTTGTCGAAAAGCTTCAAACGTGAAGGGAAACTTGAGATGTTGAAGTTGGTATGCAGGTTTGAGGCAGCATCAAAAGAAGCGTATGTTGCAGTATTGCTAGAAACTCCATAAATGAAGTAAGGAATAGCGGTCATATCATCCGATGCAGGGTCTACGTTGTGAACTTCGACGGAAAAAACATTGTTGCCTTGTATTTTAGCTGCGTTCATGATAGCAAGATCGACAAAGTAATATTCAACATCTCCACCTGTATATAGTTGTGCTTCATGCTCTTCGTAAGCAAGTTCCGTGTGAAGTGGATCAACGCCAGGAATTCCAATGTTATTTCGTGCCAATTCCACACCATTTAAATAGGCGACGAATGAGTCATCATAGTCAATTGCCACAAGTGCTACAGAAACATCACTGGTATCTGAGATTGTGAATTCATTTCGCATGTACAAAGTGGTTGTTGGGGCAATTACCGTTACATCATCACCATCACCATACCCAATTCCTGCTAGTGCTACGTTCCATGCACCCGCACTAAAAGAAAGCTGGTTCCAGTCGCTAGGCGGGTCAGTGGCACCGCTGTAATAATTCCAATTTACCTGAGGATGTGATGGTACTTCCCAATGATCTATAAAATCTCTTCGATCTTTTTCTGAAGCAAAAACAACAAGGTGATCGTTTGCCTCAATTTCAATAGAAGGAAAGATCCAACTGACATTGTTGTTTTCCATTCGTGTAATAGTGTATCCTTCCAAGTCTACCGCTTGATTCCCTGAATTATACAGTTCAATCCAATCGGGGAAATCACCATCTTCGTCACCATACCCTGTGTTTTGGGCAGCCGACACTTCATTTATAATGATTTGACAATCTGCCATGGAGAGCGCAAATACAAAAAGGAAGGATAGAATTATTCGGACAGGAGTCATGTAGCGTGAATATGATGCTCAAATTACTTCAATCTGAATGAAAAATAAAATTTAAAGGCAAAAAAATGGTGTGAGGGTCGTGAATTTTATCTCAGATTTCCTCACGTTGGAAAATTCAACTCTGAGCCGAGGAAATTGGAACTGCTTAATAGGGGTTTGAGCTTTTAGTTTTGAACTGAACAAAAATTAGGATTATGAAGAAAAGATTTATACTCGCAATGTTATTATTAACAACAAGTGTGTTTGCTCAAGCACCACAAGGAATGAGCTATCAAGCGGTAGTACGAGATGCTAGTCAGAATCTAGTTGCCGGTCAGGCAGTTGGAACGCAAGTCCGAATTATACAAGGTTCTGTTTCAGGAGGAGCCGTTTATGTAGAAACACATACGTTGAACACAAATATAAACGGGCTGTTGACACTTGAAATTGGCTCAGGAACTGTTGTAGCTGGAGATTTTGCCACAATTGATTGGGCGAATGGACCATATTATATTAAAACGGAAACGGATCCAGCTGGTGGTTCTAATTACACAATTATTGCTACTAGCCAGATGATGAGTGTGCCATACGCATTGTACGCGGCTAGCTCAGGAAGTTCAATTCCTGGTCCTCAAGGTGTTCCTGGTAATCCTGGTCCACAAGGTCCTTCTGGGGTTGATGGGATTGATGGCTTGGATGGAGAGAGCGCGTATGAGCTTTGGTTAAATGCAGGTAACACAGGAACAGAAGCTGATTTTCTTGCTTCACTGCAAGGGGTTCAAGGTCTTGAAGGAGAAAGTGCTTATGGTACTTGGTTGAGTTTGGGAAATACAGGGGGTACGATCGATTTTTTAGCATCTCTTCAAGGTGCGACGGGAGCACAAGGTCCAATGGGTCTAACAGGTTCAGCGGGAGCAGATGGTGTTGACGGAATTGACGGAATAGATGGAGCAGTTGGTCCTCAGGGGCCAATGGGTTTAACGGGTTCCGCAGGAGCAATTGGTACAACCGGTCCACAAGGCCCAATGGGTTTAACAGGTCCAGCAGGAGCAGATGGTGTTGATGGGATAGATGGAGCAGTTGGTCCTCAGGGTCCAGCGGGAACATATACTGCGGGAACTGGAATTGATATTACTGGCGGAGTAATAAGCGCTACGGCAGTTGTTACATCGCCCGAATACGCATACTTGTCCATTGGAAATTCGAGTACTACAGGAGCACAGGCGTTGAGTGTTCAATCTCCATCTGCTACTTACCTGAATGGCATCGTTACAAGTGGAACGGACTTCACATTGTCAGCTGGTGTTATGTATGAGGTAACTGCTCATTTCTACATTTATAACGCGAGTGGTGCTCACTCATACGTAATGAAGGACGTGACAAATAGTACCGTTTTAGGGACTGAGATGTACTTTGGACAATCAGGTGCGGATATCTCATATAACACAACTACCACGAATTTCTTAATCAAGCCAACAACGGATATCAATGTTGAACTTCAGAAGACGTCTGGTACGGCTGTGAATTTGATAGGGAAAATAGTGGTGAAGGAAATTAAATAAGCAAGGTTTTCACTAGCCAATGTGGCTTACACTTATTAAGCTCTCAATTCCATGAACAGTTGGAATTGGGAGCTTTTTCTTTTTGGAAGAATAACAAATCAGTAACCAACATAAATCCTGATAAAAACTAATGAGAATAGATCGTTACGTTGGGAAGCTATATGGTGCAGTCAGGAAATTTGCGCAGAGAACTCAAGTATTAGTATGATAGATTTGGTTCAAACAAAAATCAATACTTATGAAACACAAAAGAACACTATTGAGCAGCGCCTTTATGCTAAGTATTAGCCTTGGAGGAATCTATGCTCAGGAAGCGGTAACAACTACCGGTGGAGAAGCGTTCGGAAGCGGTGGTTCGGTGAGTTACACAATTGGTCAAGTGAATTACATCACAAGTACAGGAGTGGATGGGACAGTAGCACAAGGAGTGCAACAAGCCTATGAAATTTCTGTAGCTGTTGGAATTCATGAAAATTCTGGAATCAATCTAGGATTGACCGCCTTTCCTAACCCCACTACGAATTATTTGACGTTGGAAATTGAAAATTATGCCAGCGAAAATTTATCCTTTCAGCTCTATGATCTGAATGGAAAAATTTTGAAAGAAGCTGAGATTTCAGAAAATGCGACAACCATAGATATGGTGAGCTACTATCCTGGATCTTACTTTTTAAAAGTGCTGGATAGTCAAACGGAAGTGAAAACTTTCAAAATTATTAAACACTAAAAACCACAATCATGAAAAAGATAATTACACTCGTAGCCTCAATCTTATTGACGGCAGGTGCGTTTGCTCAAGCACCACAAAAAATGAGCTACCAAGCTGTCGTTCGGGACGCTGGTCAAAACCTGATTACCAACCAAACAGTGGCTACTCAGGTTACAATATTGCAAGGATCCACAACAGGGACAGAAGTCTATGTGGAAACACATGCTTTAGGAACAAATGTAAATGGACTTCTAACGCTTGAGTTGGGTACAGGAACAGTTGTTCAGGGAGATTTTACAACAATAGACTGGGCAAACGGTCCATATTACATAATGACTGAAACCGATTTGGCAGGTGGAACAAACTACACAATCGTCGGGACAAGTCAAATGATGAGCGTACCGTATGCACTTTATGCAGCAAATTCTGGAAGTTCAACGCCAGGACCTCAAGGTATTCAAGGACCAGCAGGTGCGATTGGACCACAGGGGCCACAAGGAACTCAAGGTTTCAATGGTGACGATGGACTTAGCGCATATCAAATCTGGGAGAACGCTGGAAATTCTGGTACAGAAGCAGATTTCTTAGCTTCTCTAATAGGAACAGATGGGACTGATGGTCTTAGCGCGTATGAGATTTGGATCAATGAAGGAAATTCAGGTACGGAAGCTGATTTCTTGACTGCGTTACAAGGTTCAAATGGAGCTGACGGCGTAAGTGCTTATGAAATTTGGGTGAGTCAGGGAAATAGCGGATCACAAGCAGATTTCTTGAATTCATTGATTGGTGCAACAGGCGCTCAGGGACCAGCAGGAAATGACGGTGTCGATGGAATTGACGGTGCAACAGGACCAATGGGACCAGCGGGTGCTGATGGAATTGATGGCGTTGACGGAGCAGTTGGCCCAGCAGGACCACAAGGTATTGCAGGTATTGACGGTGTCGATGGTGCAGCAGGACCAATGGGACCAGCAGGAAATGATGGTGTCGACGGAATAGACGGTGCAACAGGACCAATGGGACCAGCAGGTGCAGACGGTATTGATGGAATCGATGGTGCAATTGGTGCACAAGGACCAGCAGGACCACAGGGAGCTCAAGGTTTTCCTGGATTGGATGGAGCTGATGGTGTTGACGGAGCAACTGGGCCAATGGGACCAGCAGGTGCAGACGGTATTGATGG
>Ga0316205_10004914_pt1 | contig 11352 bp, 9 predicted proteins | sample 3monthpyrite_MG_FD_204941 | JGI IMG/M metagenome (GOLD analysis project Ga0316205, IMG submission 204941) | Microbial mat bacterial communities from mineral coupon in-situ incubated in ocean water Damariscotta River, Maine, United States -... | ecosystem: Environmental > Aquatic > Marine >... | reverse complement strand
ACTTGGCCCCCGATTTCACGCTGCCGCGCACGGATGGCCGCGATCTGACGCTCTCGGCCTTACGTCCGGGGGGCGTGGTGCTCTATTTCTATCCGCGCGACGACACGCCCGGCTGCACCCGTGAAGCGCTGGAGTTCACTGCGCTGGCCCACGATTTCGAGGCCGCCGGCGTGGCCGTTCTGGGTATTTCGCGCGATAGCATCGCCAAACACGGCAAATTCACCGCAAAACACGGGCTAAGCGTTGAATTGCTGTCCGATGCCGATGGCGCGGTGTGCGCCGCTTACGGTGTCTGGGTCGAGAAGACCCTCTATGGCCGGACCTCGATGGGCATTCAGCGCGCGACGTTTCTGATCGCGGGCGATGGCCGGGTGGCGCGGGTCTGGCCCAAGGTCCGGGTCGCGGGCCATGCGGCCGAGGTGCTGCAAGTGGCGCGCGCAATATGAGCACGCTGGCGGAAATGGCGGTGGCGGTGCTGCAAACGGCCGATGCGCGGCAAAAGACCACGCTCAGCCGCGAAATGGCGGCCCGGTGGTTTGCCGCGCGCCGCGGAGAGGCCGCGCCCATTGCGGTGGGCACTGCAACACCGCCCGCGATCCCTGCCCGGCCAGAAAAGCCCGAGCTTCTGAGCCCGCGCGACGTGCCGCGCCGCAAGCCCGGCACCCCGGCCGGGCGCAAGGCGCTGTTGCATGCCGTGGCTCATATCGAATTGAACGCCGTCGATCTGCATTGGGACATCATTGCGCGCTTTGGCCATATCCCGATGCCGATGGGGTTCTATGATGACTGGGTGAAATCGGCCGACGAGGAATCGAAACATTTCCAGCTGATCGAGGGCTGCCTGGCCGAAATGGGCAGCTTTTACGGCGACCTTCCGGCACATCTGGGCATGTGGCGCGCCGCCGAGGATACGCGCGACGATCTGATGGGGCGTCTGGCGGTGGTGCCGATGGTTCTGGAGGCGCGGGGGCTGGATGTGACGCCGGGCATGATCGAGGTGTTTCGCAAAGCCCCCGATCCCGGTGCCGTGGCGGCGCTGGAGGTGATCTATGCCGAGGAGGTGCACCATGTCGCCTATGGCTCGAAATGGTTCCACTTTCTGTGCGGGCGCGCCGATATCGACCCCAAGGAGGCGTTTCACCGCCTCGTCAAACGCTACTTTCACGGGGCCCTGAAGCCGCCCTTCAACGAGGAAAAGCGCGCCGAGGCGGGCATCCCCCCGGACTTCTACTGGCCCCTTTCTGACAGCGGATCAGTCACTTGAGCAGGGAATCGCCGGAAAAAATGGGCGGAAACTTGCCAAATTGTGAACAAATCCGCGATTTTCGGTGGATGCGGCAATAAAAGGTTTGAGGCGGACATGCCTTTTGGCCTACTCCAATCGGGTCAGAGCCCGAAGTGGGGACTGTGAGGCCTGGCACCGACGAGGGAAATGGGGCAATCAACGTGATATTCAGCTTAACCAACCGCATTCATGCGGGACTAGAAAGCTATTTGCCGGAACAACGGCTGTTTCTGAAATCCGAAAACGGCATGCGCTATGTCCGGCTGAAACCGATGACGCAGGCCGTCATGATCGCCGGGTCGTCGCTGTTTGTCGGCTGGACGGTGATCGTGACCGCGATCTTCCTGATCGACGCGATCAGCGCCGGAAGTGTGCGCGACCAAAGCGAGCGGGCCGAGCTGGCCTATCAGGACCGGCTGAACCAATTGTCCGAAGAACGCGATATCCGCGCCTCCGAGGCGCAGGCCAGCCAGACCCGGTTTGGCGTGGCCATGTCGGAAGTGTCGGATATGCAGTCGCGGCTGCTGAACTCGGAGGAACGTCGCCGCGAGCTGGAAACCGCCGTCGAGGTGATCCAGACCACCTTGCGCCGGGTCATGAGCGAGCGCGACGATGCGCGCACGCAGACCGCGCAATTGCGCGCCGAGATGGAGGCCGAAACCGGATCGACCCAGACCGCCGCGGGCCGGTTGCGCGACTTGGAACACACGCTGGATTATCTTTCCACGGCGCTGGACCGCGCCGCCGATGAACGCGACGGTGCCTTTCAGGTTGCCGATGCCGCGCGCGACGAGGTTGACGAGCTGGAATTCACCGCCGCCCTCGCCGAAGAGCGTAACGAGCGGATTTTCGCGCAGCTGGAAGAGGCGGTTCAGGTCTCGATGGAACCGCTGGACCAGATGTTCAGCGCCGCGGGCCTGTCGACCGATGACATCGTGAACCGGCTGCAATCGCGTTATCAGGGACAGGGCGGGCCGCTGATGCCCATCACCATGTCCTCGCGTGGTGAAGACCCCGACGACACATCGGTCCGGGCAAACCAGATCCTGGGACAGCTGGACATGATCAACATGCGCCGTATCGCTGCGGAACAATTGCCTTTTTCCGAACCGGTCTATCAGCGCACACGGTTTTCCTCGCCCTTCGGCATGCGCAACGGGCGCATGCATAACGGCGTCGATCTGGCCGGGCCCGTGGGCACGCCGCTTTATGCAACCGCCGATGGCGTGGTCACCGTTTCCGAACGTCAGAACGGTTATGGCCTGACGGTCCGGATCCAGCACGCGCTTGGCTATGAGACACGTTTCGCGCATATGTCGCGCCTTGGCGTAACCGTCGGCCAAAGGGTCTCGCGCGGGGATAGAATCGGTGATATGGGAAACTCCGGACGCTCGACCGGATCGCATGTGCACTATGAGATCCGTCGCAACGGCACACCGCTCAATCCGATGAGCTACATCACGGCAGGTAGAGATGTTTTCTAAATCCAAGATCAATGAGCCCGGTCCCAAACAGGCTGGCTCCTCCTCCGATCAGGCGCCCGAGGCACCTGCATCTTCCGACAAATCCTCGAACGAACGGACGTCTATGCCCTTGACCAGCAACAAGCCCAAACCCCCCGCCTCGACGCTCAGCACCGATCTGACCATTGTCGGCAATCTGCGCACCACCGGCGACATCATGGTCGAAGGCCACGTGCAGGGCGATATTCGCGCCCATCTTCTGACGGTTGGCGAAGGAGCCACCATCGAGGGTGAGATCGTCGCCGATGACATTGTCGTCACGGGCCGCGTAATTGGCCGGGTTCGTGGGCTGAAGGTGCGCCTGACGGCAACCGCGAAAGTCGAGGGCGATATCGTTCACAAGACCATCGCGATCGAAAGCGGTGCCCATTTCGAAGGCTCGGTGCAACGTCAGGAAGATCCGCTTGCCTCGGGCAGCGGGGCCGCTCCGGCCCGCCCTGGTGCAGCTGCCGCAGCGAGCGCGCCCAAGGCAGCGGTGCCGCCGCGCAATGCCAAGCCCGCCGATGCGGGTGCCTGAGAGGCCCGACCTCGTTATCTGAGATCGCAATAGCCCTCCGCGTGAGCCACGCGGAGGGCTTTTTCATGCGTCGCTGAGCGCCCGGCGGTAGATGTGCCAACTGGCATGGCCCAAAACAGGCAACACCACGAAGAGCCCCAGTAGTGCGGGCAGCATGGCAGCGAAGGTCAGCACCGCAATCACCACCCCCCAGGCCAGCATCACCCGGATATTCCGGCGCACCGTGCCCAGGCTGGTCAACATCGCGGTAACGAAATCCAGCTCCTTGTCCAAAAGCAGCGGCAGCGAAATCACCGTCAGGCAAAACAGCACCAATGCAAACCCCGCGCCGAACACCGTGCCGACCACCAGCATCATGAGGCCCTCGGGCTGGAACAGATAGGCGTAGGAGGTAGAGACATTCATCAACGCCGATGGCCCCATGAAAAGCGCAAACAGCATGTGGGCAAAGAAAGACCAGAACAGGAAATAGACGATGATCACCCAGGACATCAGCGGCAATTGGCGCAGGCGCTGACGCCAGACCACGCTCAATATATCGCCCAGGCTATACTCCCTGTCCTGTTCCAGCCGGTGGGACACCTCATAAAGCCCCACTGCCAGAAACGGAGCCAACAGCGGAAAGCCTACCGTCATCGGAAGGGCCCACCAGATCTGCTCGGTGACAAACAAGCAGTAGTAGATCGCCCACCCGCCAAGCACATAGGCCACCGAAAAAAACAGCCCCATAAACGGGGCACGGCGGAAATCACGCCACCCCGCAGCCAGGGCAAATGCCAGATCGCTCAGCTGCATCGTTTGAATAACCGGCACTTTCGATGCCGTCGGCAGGGTGCCTGCGTCGCTCATATCGGTCGTCTCCCTTATAGACCAAATGCTACGGGAAGATGGTTGACCCTGCCAAGAAAAAATCGGGGATCGGAGGGGCGAAACAGGGCCACGGGGCGGAACCAAAACTTTTCCTGCAAAAGTTTTGACCCCAAATTTCTTCCGGAAGAAATTTAGGGCACCCGGAACAGCCGGGCCCGCGTCAATCGAGCGATTGCGCCTCGGCGCGGCTTTTCCCGGCCACATCCATGGCCAGCGTCGCGGCCATCAGCCCATCCAGATCGCCATCCAGCACGCCCGATGTATCGGAGGTCTCGAACCCGGTGCGCAGATCCTTGACCATCTGGTAGGGCTGCAACACATAGGATCGGATCTGGTTGCCCCACCCGGCATCGCCGGCGCTTTCATGGGCCTCGTTGACCAGCGCGCTGCGCTTGTCCAGTTCCATCTGGTAGAGCCGCGATTTCAGCGCCTTCATGGCGATGTCGCGGTTCTGGTGCTGGGATTTTTCCGATGACGTCACCACGATGCCAGTGGGCGCATGGGTGATGCGCACGGCGGAATCGGTGGTGTTGACATGCTGCCCGCCCGCGCCCGAGGACCGGTAGGTGTCGATGCGGATATCGGACGGGTTGACCTCGATCTCGATATTGTCATCGACCACCGGATAGACCTTGACCGAGGTAAACGAGGTGTGCCGCTTGGCGGCGCTGTCAAAGGGCGAGATCCGGACCAGCCGGTGCACGCCCGATTCCGATTTCATCCAGCCATAGGCATTGGGGCCAGAAATCTTGTAAGTGGCCGATTTGATCCCCGCCTCTTCGCCGGCGCTCTCGGATTGCAGATCGACCTCATAGCCCTTTTTCTCGGCCCACCGGATATACATCCGCGCCAGCATCGCGGCCCAGTCGCAGCTTTCGGTGCCGCCAGCACCCGAGTTGATCTCAAGGAAGGTATCGTTGCCATCGGCCTCGCCATCCAAAAGCGCCTCAAGCTCTTTTGCGGCCGCGGATTTCTCCAGCGCGGCAAGGGCGGCCTCGGCCTCTGCCACGATCTCGGCATCTTCTTCCATCTCGCCCAGTTCGATCAACTCGATATTGTCGTTCAGACCGCTTTCGATGGCCTTGTGGGCCCCAAGCTTATCGACCAGCGCCTGCCGGTCGCGCATCAGTTTCTGCGCGCGCGCGGGATCGTTCCAAAGGTCGGGGTCTTCTACCCGGGCGTCGAATTCCTCCAACCGGTGTGCTGCTGTCTCGATATCCATGCGCTGGCCCAGAAGCTCAAGCGATTTCCGGATTTTTTCGATTTGGCTTTGGGTTTCGGCCCGCATGATGCTCACCTGGCTGGGATTTGGCTTTTAGGGGATGTAGACGAGCGCCGTGGTGCCTGCAAGACGCAGTCAGTAAAGGCCGCCCGACGTCAGCTCGCCAAACCCTGTCCCGGTTGGCACGCGCGCGGTGCCGCCGGTCGATGTGGTCACCGTGCTGCCGCCCGACTCGACCGGGCCGCCCTCGACCGCGTCGCCATTACCGCCCGCGTCGCGTCCGATAATCGGCAGGTTGGAGCCCATACCAAAGCCGCCATCGACGATCGAGAGCATGCCAAAGAAGGGTTCTTCGCCGACACGGAAATATTCCGCCACCACATCCGGCCCGCTGGCCCCGTCGGGCAGACGCTGCCCCGAGAAACGGTCGATATTGTAGAATTGCCCACCCGGCGGCACCCGAAACGGCCCGCCGCCATATTCGGCCACGGCCTGCTGCATGAACTCGTTGAAGACCGGTCCACAGGTGCCGCCGCCAGAGGCCCCGCGCAGGCTGCGCGGATTGTCATAGCCGATGTAGCAGCCCGCCGCGATGGTCGAGGTGAAGCCGACGAACCAGACATCGCGCGAATCGTTGGTGGTGCCGGTCTTGCCCGCCGTGGGCACGCCCAGATTGACCCGGCCCGCGGCAGTGCCGCGTTCGACCACGCCACGCATCATCGAGGTCAATTGGTAAGCTGTGATTGCATCGATCACCCGTTCGCGGTTCGACACGATGGCGGGCGCGCGTCCCGGATCCAGCGTGGGCAGCAGGCAATCGCGGCAAATCCGCTGATCATGGCGATAGACGGTGCGGCCAAACCGGTCCTGCACCCGGTCGACCAGCGTCGGTTCCACCCGTTCACCGCCATTGGCAAACATCGAATAGGCCGCGACCATGCGGAAAAGCGTGGTTTCCTGGCTGCCGAGCGCATTGGCCAGAAACGGCTGCATGTCATCATAGACACCGAACCGTTCGGCATAGCCGGCCACCGTTTCCATACCGACATCCTGCGCCAGACGCACCGTCATCAGGTTGCGTGAGCGTACGATGCCAGTGCGCAGCGGGGCCGGTCCATAGAACTGGTTCGAGGCATTGGTCGGACGCCAGATGCCTTCGCCGGTATCGACCTCGATCGGCGCATCGATCACGATGGTGTTGGGGCTGTAGCCTGAATCGAGCGCCGAGGCATAGACAAAGGGCTTGAAGCTCGATCCCGGTTGGCGCGTGGCCTGCGTGGCCCGGTTAAAGCCGGAATACTGGTAGGAAAACCCGCCCTGCATCGCCAGCACGCGGCCCGAATTGACATCCATCGCCATGAACCCGCCCTGCACTTCGGGGATCTGACGCAGGCTCCAGCGCACGAAACTGCCATCGCTCTCGGAGGTGATGGCGCGGACATGGATGACATCGCCCACCTCGAGCAGGTCGCCGGGGGTTCTGGCGCGGTTGCCGACATTGCCATCGGCATCAATGGGCCGCGCCCAGGTTACATCTTCGGGCGGAATCCATTGCCCATCGGCGTCATCCTCGACCCCTTCGATGCCGATCCGGGCATGGGTTTGCCCAATCTCGAGCACCACGGCGGCATACCAGCCTTCGACATCGCGCGGGAATTCGACATCCGCCAGCGCGTCGCGCCAGACCTCTTCGCCGCCTTGCAGATCGGCAGGGTCGATGGTGACCAGCGGCTCGCGCCACTGGCCCTGATTGCGGTCATAGGTCTCCAGCGCCCGGCGCAAGGCCACCTCAGCGGCACCTTGCAGGCTTTCATCCATCGTCGCGCGCACCGCGAAACCGCCGGTGAAAAACTCATCCGACCCGAAATCGCGGCTCAGCTGGCGGCGGATCTCATCGGTGAAATAGCTGCGCGGCGGCAATTGCGCCTGGAACGGCTCGATATGACCGCCCTGCACCGTTTCCAGCGGCGCAGCCTGTGCTGTCTCCATCTCCTCGCGGGTGAGATACCCGTTCTGGAACATCTCGCGCAGCACGTAATTTCGCCGGCTGATCGCGCCCTCATAGTTGCGCACCGGATGCAGCGCGGTGCCGCCCGATTGCGGCAATGCGGCGAGATAGGCGGCCTGTTCGGGGCGCAATTCGCTCAGATCGGCGTTGAAATAGGTCTGCGCGGCGGCGGCCACGCCAAAGCTGCGCTGGCCCAGTTCGATCTCGTTGAGATAAAGCTCCAGAATTCGTTCTTTGCTGAGCGTTTGTTCGATACGCGCGGCCAGGATGATCTCACGGATCTTGCGTTCAACCCGGCGCGACCCGTCCAGCAGGAAATTCTTGACCACCTGCTGCGTGATGGTCGAGGCCCCGCGCAGTTCTTCGCCGCGGGTGCGCACGGCTTCGATCATGGCCACCGCGATGGCGCGCGGGTCATAACCGGGATGGTTCCAGAAATTGCGGTCCTCGGCGCTGATGAAAGCATTGATCACCACCGGCGGGATTTCGTCATAGGAGGCATAAATCCGGCGTTCGGCGGCAAATTCATCCATGATCTGGCCTTCACCAGAATAAATCCGGCTGATGGTCGCGGGTGAATATTGGGCCAAAGTCTCGTAATCCGGCAGATCGCGCGCATAGACAAAGACGATACCGCCCACGATCAGCGCGCCCATCACCAAACCATTGGTGATGAGACTGAAGATCGCTCCGAGACCGGAGAGGATAAAACGGATCATGCGCGCGCGACTCCCGGGGGGTTTCTGACTGCCCTTATAGGGGCCGCGACCGGGGGGGTCAAAAGCCTGAATGCCCGGGTGGCGGCTTTTCGCGGGATAAATCCGGCAAACCGGTTGCGGCGGGTTCGGTCGCGGCTACCTCTCGGGTGGAATGGCGTAGGTCATCGAGGCGCGCGCCACCGGGTCGGCCAGCCCCTCGGAATAGATCAGGCTATCGCCCACCGCCAGACGCCGCCCCAATTTCAAAAGCCGCGTCTCACCTATAAGATCCGCTCCGCCGGCCGGTTTGCGCATGAAATCCATCGAGATATTGGTGGTCACGGCCAGCGCCTCTGGTCCGATCATCGCCAGCACCGCCAGATAGGTGCCGATATCAGCCAGCGCAAAGATCGAGGGCCCCGATACCGTGCCGCCGGGGCGCAGGTGCTTGTCCTGCACAATCAGACGCACCCGAACCGCCATATCGGAGACATCCTCGATCACGTAATCCGCGCCAACCTGCGGAAATTCGCGGGCCAGAAACGCCGCCAGCGCCGCTTTATCCATCTTGACTGCCATTGCCCTGCCCCTGTCTTTGGCCCTAGGCTTGGCGCGAAATTGCGCCGATGACAAGAGAGGGGTTTGGGCCATGGCCGAAGATATTCTGATCCGCGAGGATCTGGGGCCAATCACGCGCCTGACCCTGAACACGCCGGGCAGCCTGAATGCGCTGTCGGATGCGATGCTGGCGCGGCTGCGGGCCGAATTTGGCGCGTTGATGGAGGATACCGGCCAGCGGGTGGTCATCCTGCGCGGCGCGGGCAAGGCGTTTTGCGCCGGCCACGACCTCAAGGAAATGACCCGGAAACGCCAGGCCGAGGATAAGGGCGCGGTTGCTTTGCGCGATCTCTTTGTGCGCTGCTCGGAGGTCATGCAGATGATCCGCCGCCTGCCGCAGCCGGTGATCGCGCAGGTCCATGGCATCGCCACGGCGGCGGGATGTCAGTTGGTGGCGTCCTGCGATCTGGCGGTGGCCGCCGATGAGACGCGTTTCGGCGTCAACGGCGTCAATATCGGGCTGTTTTGTTCGACGCCGATGGTGGCGCTCAGCCGCAATATTCCGCGCAAACAGGCCTTCGAGATGCTGACCACGGGGCGGTTTGTGCTGGCGGCGCGCGCGGTGGAGTTGGGGTTGATCAACCGCGCGGTGCATGCCGACCGGCTGGAGGTCGAAACCATGGAACTTGCAAAGACCATCGCCGAAAAACTGAGCGCGGCGGTGCGCATTGGCAAGCGAGCATTCTATGAACAGCTGCAAATGACCCAGGATCAGGCCTATCACTATACCGGCGCGGTGATGGTGGAAAACATGCTGGAGGACGACACCGCCGAAGGCATTGCCGCGTTTTTGGACAAACGCACGCCTAGCTGGTCGCAAGATTAAGGGTTGCGCGCGCCAGCACCAACGCTGCGACGATCAAGCCAAGCGACAGCATCAAAAGCCCCGCAACCCCCGGCCCGGCCAGCGTCACCGCCCCCAATAGCGGGGCCAGCGCACCGGCCATAAGCGCGGGCATCTGGATCGCTCCCGCAATCGCGCCATAGCCCGCAGGCCCCATCACGGCGGCGATCAGCACCGGGCGCAGGATCGTCATCACCCCGATGGCTCCGCCCTGCACGGCCGTAAAGACAAAGATCAGCCCCGGTGTCAGCCCCGCCAGAAACAAGGCCAGCGTACCCGCAGCCATGCCGCCCAGACAGATTAAAGTGGTAATTTCGGTGCCAAGCCGTGTCTCGAAGCGATAGAGGATCAACCGCCCGACGACCTGCGCGGGCCCCACGGTCGAAGCCGCGAACACCGCCAGCGCCATACCCGCGCCGCGTTCCAGAAAGATCGGCACCGCGAAATAGACGATCATCCAGTGGTTGAGCGCCACCAGAGCGAATATCACCGCCAACATGTAGAATTGCGGCCGGTTCAATGCGCGTTTCAGCGCGCCGCGATCAGCCTGAATGCTATCCTGCACCGGCAGCCCGGATCGGCGGATCAGGTGCCCGGCCGCCAGAAATAGCGGCACCAATGCCAGCAACGCCACGCCCGCCGCCACCCAGACCGCGCCGCGCCATCCGATGCCCGCCGACATCGCGGCACCTGCCGGAAAGGCGATGGTCCCGGCAAAGCCCGCCACCAACGTCACCCGTGTGATCGCCGGGCGCGCGGCACTGCCCAACCGGCGCACCAGAAAGGCGAAACAGATCTCGTAAAGACAGGCCGCTTGCGCCAGCCCGATCACGCCCCAGGCCATCAGATAGCTCGCCGGGGTCTGCGCCTGCGCCAGCCCGACCAGCGCCAGCGCCCCCACCACCGCGCCGCCCGCCATCACCTCGGGGCCTTTTCCGGCATCGACCAACCGCCCCGCCACAGGAGCCAGAAGCGCCGCCAATATGGTTGCAAATGTCGGGCCCATCGCCAACACGGTCCGGTCCCATCCCAGATCGGTCTGCCAGGCCACGATAAGGGCCGCGAAGATGTAGTAAAAACAAGCGTAGGCCAGCGTTTCGGCTGCCGCCAGCATCCAGATCGCAGGTCCGCGCGCCACATCGCTGGCCCGCGCGGTCATGGCTCAGACCCCGTAGATCGCGCCGAACTTGGCGTCGAGATAATCCAGCAGCGGGGCTTCGCTGACCGCCATTCGCGCGGCCCGTTCAACGGTGTCGCGCGGTTCATAGAGGCCGCCATGGGTTTGCAGATTGGCCCCCATCCACCCCGTGGCGGGCGACGGATCACCTGCCGCAAGGGCCGTGTCCAGATCGGGAATGTCGCCGCGCAGAGTCTGCATCAGACACCCGGCATAGACATTGCCTAGCGTGTAGGTCGGGAAATAACCAAAGAGCCCCACCGACCAATGCACATCCTGCAACATGCCGTTCGAGGGCCGGTCCACCGCGACCCCGAAATCGGCCTGAAAGCGGTCGTTCCAGGCGGCCTCCAGATCGCCGACACCCAGATCGCCCGAAACAAGCGCGCGTTCCAGATCGAACCGCATCAGGATATGCAGGTTGTAATGCACCTCGTCGGCCTCGGTGCGGATATGGCCCGACTGCACCCGGTTGAGCGTGGCAAAGAACGCCTCCGGCCCCTCCAGCCCAAGATCGCCGAAAGCCTCCGTCATGGCCCCGTAAAGCCAGCCCGCAAAGGCACGGCTGCGCCCGATCTGGTTTTCATAGG
>Ga0316205_10004913_pt1 | contig 11354 bp, 10 predicted proteins | sample 3monthpyrite_MG_FD_204941 | JGI IMG/M metagenome (GOLD analysis project Ga0316205, IMG submission 204941) | Microbial mat bacterial communities from mineral coupon in-situ incubated in ocean water Damariscotta River, Maine, United States -... | ecosystem: Environmental > Aquatic > Marine >... | reverse complement strand
CTTTCACTTCACGTCCGGCGCTGTAGAGCTTGCCGCCTGACTTGACCACCGCTATCACGCTGGAAGTTTTGGCCACTTTGACGCGGGTTTTGATGAAAGGCTCAGTGACTGGCGCCAGATTAAAGACAGACGTCAGGGGCTGGGCGTTCTTTTCGACCAGAACGCTGATTGAATCAACATTCTTCAAGGACGTGCTGACCGCAATATTAACCACCGCACCGTTTTCAGCAATGGGTGGGGCTTTGATACTGATGTCGCCACTGGCGGTCAGATCTTTGCTGCCCATCAGGCTTTGTACCGCGTTGTCCACACCTTTAGCTTCAAAGGCTGCTTTTGGCCACGCTGCCATTACCATCTGAGGCGTCAACAGACCCGCTGCTGCGGCTACGCCCGCAACACCGGCCGTCAGGCTGCCCTTTAGTAGGGTTCTTCGTTTCATTTGGATACTCCTTCAAATTCTGAAATTATTTTTATGATCTCTCTTAAAGGGTCAAGATATACTCAGTGATTAGATCAATGTCTTTCTCTGAGAGAATCCCGTGACGACCAAAAGGTGGCATCGCAGAATTTGGATTCATCTTGGTAGGGTCCCAGATTTGATCACGTAATTTGGCTTTGTCTGGGAAGCGGGCTTTCATAGCAACCAATGGTGGTCCCATGTTGCCTGCCATACTGCCGCCAGCGATAGAATGACAAGCTAGGCAGTTGCCTTTCTTTCTGTCAAATGCCAGTTTTTTGCCTTTTTCAATTGGTGTCATTTCTGCAGCCAGTGCTGTTTGAACGGGTGCCAGTGAGAGGCTTCCCATCAGCGCAGCAACCGCTGTTGCAGTGGAAATGATCTTCGCGGTTTTCCGCATGATTTCCTCCTCAATCTATAAATTGATGTGGTGTTAGGTTGATGATTATACCAACTTGCACCTTAAAATTAGGGTGAAGGGTAAATGTTATTTTTACTTTGTGTCACTGCCTAATTTAGGTACAGCTTGATGATTAGGATACTGATCTCTTTGCAGATAGCAAGAAAAAAATAACATAAGCAATATGTTAGGAGTTTCTAATATTACTTTGTTATCACGTACCGAGGATTATTTTATTTTTCCATTAATGCGATTTGTTTATATTCTTGAAGTTTCGCAACGATTTGGGCAGACAAATAATAGTCCAGATTGGTTATTTTTGATGCGGTATTTAGCAAGGTAATGGCTTTGCGGGTGTTACCGTTCAGGTAGTCATGTTTGGCGAGGTACAGATAAGCTTCAGCCGTTTTACCCATCTCACCAGCGGCCTGGGACAGTAATTTTAGAATCAACGGGTCGTCTTCACGATTGGTCAGGTAGTCTTTTAATGTGTTATAGGCAAGCTGATACTGGCGGGTATCCAGCAAAAACTGGCCATAGTGAATCGTGATTGCATTACTATATGGATACAATGCGAGTATGGATTCGAAATTTTGACGAGCTTTTTGAGTTTGTCCCAGGCTCTGCTGTATTTCTGCTTGCGCAATCCGATACAGAATATTTTCGTTATCCTGTTTAACCAGAGAGGTAATGGATTGTTCGGCTTTTTGTGCGCTTCCTGCTTTTAGATAGGCAATTGCCAACATATATTGGTAGGCATCGGGATCATCATAGGAAGATGCGGAATCCAGTTGTTCACGAATAAATAGCCCAATATCATTTGCATTTTGGACTTTAATGCGGGCTTTGATAAACGGGTATAGTTGGTTACCTCTGACATTTTTCACGGGCATGGCACGTGCTCTGCTTCTCGCTTCGGCAATACGATTAACTGTCACCGGGTGCGTACTGAGAAATTCTGGTGGTGCAGTCCCATAGAGTTTGCTGGCTTTTTGCATGCGCTCAAAAAAACTCGCCATACCTTCTGGATCAAACCCTGCATTAGCCAGAGTGCGTATCCCTAAATAATCCGCTTCCTTTTCATGGGCGCGCGTAAAATTGATCTGTAACTGGGCATTGGCAGCGACGGTGGTTGCAATGGCGGCCTCGGTAAGCTGTTCTACATTTTGACCGACCAGGATAGCTGCCAGTAAGGCAACGGCAGTCGTGAGCTGATGTTTTTTTGCCGAGTCATAGGTTCGCGTCATATGCTTTTGGGTAATGTGCGCAATCTCATGCGCGATAACACCGGCAAGTTCACTTTCTGTTTCAGACGTTAACATCAGACCGGTATGAACACCGATGAATCCACCGGGTGCTGCAAATGCATTAATGCTTGAGTCTTTGACGACAAAGAATGTATAGGGCTGGTTGGTTTCATCACTGTTTGCGACAAGTTGGTAGCCGAGAGAATGGAGATAGGATTGCGTCAAAGGATCATTCTCTATGAGCTCATTTTGACGTAGCCAGCGTAACAAACTTTCACCAAGACGACGCTCATCGTCTGGAGTGATTTCAGCCGTTGAAGGGTCGCCCATTTCAGGTAAAGAGATAGTTTCTATCGCCAGCGAAGCGGGTGAGAATATCAGCACTCCAATTAGCAACAACAGATAACGAGACAAAATAACTCCGAGAATCGCTGTTATGTTTTATTCAATGACACTTAATTCCACAAAGGGAGTGTTTTTAATGATTTCATTCATTATACATAGACTGACCCGGGCGCAAACAAGTTCCAGTTGAAACATACTATATATATTATACCGTCGCAGCCGAACAGGGTGACATCACGCTATCAGATAGCGTGATGATGTTGCAAACCAACGCCGTTGGCCAATTCAACTTGAATGATCGGCCTGGTCAGGACACCGACAGGGCACTGCGTTGACAGGCTTTTAATAATAATATTATAATATATTGAATTGTAAATTTGTTATTCTGAGGCGTGAAATGTATTCAATAACGGAAATTGATTGTCAAACACTGAAAACATGGATGGATGAAGGTAAGCAATTCCGTCTGATTGATGTTCGCAGTCTGGCTGAGATTAATCAGGGAGTTATTGATAATGGCGAGCCCTTACCGCTAAACTTATTACCTTTAAAAACCAATGAGTTAAATGCAGACGATGATATTATATTCTATTGCCGAACAGGTGCGCGATCAGCCCAGGCCTGCTATTTTTTGAAAGAAAAAGGTTATGATAGAGTCTATAATTTACGTGGTGGCATTATGGACTGGGTGCGTAGCGGGAATCAGGTAGTCGCACCAGCAGCGTAGTTGTAATTATTGATATATCATCAAAAATTATATTTTTTTCTGTACAGGAACCCACATTTTACGGGTTGAGAGGTCTCAGGCTTAACTTGAAAGACTTGCCTTTCCTGCCAAAGTGGCATATAAGTGTGGGCTTCATTACTAATATCCAGTACTTGACACCATTAAATTCTGTCAGGTTTTTTTATCATCAAGAAAAGAGGTACGACAATGGCTAATTTTGATACAGAATTGGACGCATCCGGTCTGAACTGCCCACTCCCAATCTTACGTGCGAAGAAATCACTGGCAGGCATGGAATCAGGCCAAACACTACACATCATTGCGACAGATCCAGGGTCTGTTAAAGATTTCGAAGCTTTCGCAAAGCAAACAGGTAACAGCCTGATGGAATCAAAAGAAGACGGTGGTAAGTTTTATTTTCTTATCAAGAAAGCTTGATTAGATTTCCTGGCTTAATAGACAGTAATCACTGTCATCAATAAGAACCAAACAAGTGAGGTTATCTAATGTCGGATGAAAAGAAACTCGCGATCATCGCAACAAAAGGCACGCTAGATTGGGCCTATCCACCCTTTATTCTAGCGTCCACAGCGGCTGCCTTAGGATATGAAGTTCAGATTTTTTTCACTTTTTATGGGCTTCAGTTGCTCAAGAAAAAGCTCAATTTGAAAGTTTCTCCTTTAGGTAATCCCGGTATGCCAATGCCCATGGGCATGGATAAATGGTTTCCAGTTCTAGGCACTGCACTGCCAGGAATGGAAGCTGTCATGACTGCCATGATGAAAAATAAAATGAAATCCAAGGGCGTTGCCAGTGTGGAAGAACTTAGAGGGTTATGTGATGAAGCAGAAGTTAAAATGATTGCCTGTCAGATGACAGTTGATCTTTTTGATATGCCCACTTCTGAATTTATTGATGGACTGGAATTCGGAGGGGCGGCGACCTTTTTTGAATTTGCAGGAGAAGCGGATATCACCTTGTATATCTAACTTTCATAGTATCCTATTAAAAAACCAATCTATTAACGATTGGTTTTTTTTTGCAACAAATTTGATCCTTACAAGCGTTAAAGCCATAAGAAAATTGACATTAATAAATATTAAATAAAAAAATAAATATTTTTTTATGTCAAAAAGCCTAATCCAACTCGTATTCAATACCCCTCCAAATTAGCTTTCTATGCCCTGCTAAGTATCCCCAGCGTTAGAAGATTCATGTTGTAAAAATACCTATCAAATTGAAATATAAAAGCAAATTATCATATAACAAGATACTACTGCCGATAATATTAGTAATTGTTAATGTATTTTCTTATTAAACAATAACTTTGGACTGGGTCTAAGTATTGTTTTTTTAGATGTCTTAGCTGATTTGAGTCATTGACTTATTGCAATTTGCCTGTAAACATAGCACTACACGCATTTTAAGTGTTGCCAAATAACAACTAAATTGACTGCAACTTGCAGTATTTTTTCAGGAGTCACTTCGTAATGAAAATAATTTCAAAGAAAACGCTATTACTTGCCATTAGTGCAGGTATAGCTGGTCTGTCCTTACAGGCTCAGGCCACTAATGGCTACTTTGCTCATGGTTATGGTATTAAGTCCAAAGGTATGGCAGGGGCGGGTGTTGCATTGGCTCAAGATTCTATAGCATCGGCCACCAATCCAGCAGCGATGGTGCACCTTGGCAATCGATGGGATGTCGGTGGAGAAATCTTTGCTCCTGATAGAGAGGCTCGTACAGCTTGGGGCTCACAAACCTCGACGAATACAGTCACAACTTACGATGGAAATGGCAGTGGTTTTGGTGAATCTTGGTTTTTGGTTCCTGAGCTAGGTTATAACCGAATGATCGATAACAATATGTCGTTTGGTGTCTCTGTCTTCGGTAATGGCGGCATGAATACTTCCTATAGTGACCAGATTTTCTCGGCTAGTACTGGTGGCAGCAGCACTAGCATTGATTTAATGCAATTATTCGTATCACCAACTATTTCGTTAAAACTGGATGATAAAAATTCTATTGGCGTTGCAGTAAATCTGGTATATCAGAGATTCGAAGCCAAGGGTTTGAGTGATTTTTGCTCTCTGAAGCCCAGTGGTTGTGGTAATCCTAATGCCGGGCTGACCAATCAGGGATATGATAGTTCCTATGGCATCAGTTTTCGCTTTGGTTGGATCGGCGAGTTGACGGATACCGTCTCGGCGGGATTTTCCTATCAACCCAAAACAAACATGAAACCACTAGACAAATACAATGAATTATTTGCCGAGAGTGGTGATTTTGATATCCCTGCAAATTACACCATAGGATTGAGTTGGGCCGCCACACCAAAAATGACCTTGGCGTTTGATATACAGGAAATTAAATATTCACATGTTAAATCTATTGCGAATGTAAACAATGGCTTCACTGGTGGTCAGTTAGGGACTACCAATGGTCCTGGTTTCGGTTGGGATGATATGACAATTTACAAGCTTGGTGCTAACTTCCAGGTCAACAAGGACTTGGTTGTACGCGCGGGCTATAGTCATGGCAACCAGCCAATTCCATCAAGTGAAACCTTGTTTAATGTGATTGCCCCTGCGGTAATAGAAGATCATCTGACCTTGGGGTTCACCTGGGCGATGAAAGATGGTGGCGAGTTGTCCGGCTACTATATGCATGCATTTGAAGAGACCGTGAACGGCACTGGCGTGGTTGCTTTTCCAGGTGCACAAAACGCAGGTGCAGCCGATATCAGCATGAGTCAAAATGCTTTCGGTATCGCCTACGGAAAGAAATTCTAAGTAGTGGTTTCATTTAAGTAACGACTGAAAAAGGCTGTGTCTAACATGGCCTTTTTCATTTTCGTACAGTCAAGAGGAAATTAAATGAATAATAAAATATTGCAGACAGGTACATTTGTTATTAGTTTGATGTTGCTGATACTGGCCTCGGTTCCACAGGCAATGGCTGAAGATATATTGAAGCCTAGCGTTTTAGCTTCCAGGGCTACTAATGCTGATTACTCGACTATTCTGAATAACACGCGTAGCGCCTTGGAAAAGGCCGGGTTTACCATTGCAGGACAATACAGTCCATATAAGGATGCAACTGTCATTATCGTGACTAATGATGAGTTAAAACGGAATGCGGCCGCCTCTAAAAATGGTGGCTTTGGCGCGGCACAACGGGTTTCCGTCACCAAAGTAGGTGAGGAAGTTCAAGTGGCCTATACCAATCCTGTTTATATGGCGAATGTCTATCAAATGAAAGGCAATCTTGATGTTGTCGGTGCGCAATTACAGAAAGCATTGGGGAAGACTGAGGCTTTCGGTGCAAAAGGCCTGACGACGGAAAAGCTGCGCAAATACCATTACATGATGTTCATGCCTTATTTTGATGATACGCTGGAATTGAAAACTTTTGGCTCATATGATCGTGCGGTAGCATCCGTGGAAGAGGGCCTAAAAGCTGGGCTGGGCGGGACTTCAAAGGTTTATCGCATCGATATTCCTAATTCCAATCAAACGGTTTTTGGCGTGGCGATGACCAATGGCTGTAGTGGTGATGAATTTATCATGAATAAAATTGACTTTGCTAATACCAAGTCAACGGTTCATCTCCCCTATGAAATTCTCGTTAGTGATAAGGATGTCATTGCGCTGCCAGCTGAATTCCGCATCGCGCAGAGTTTTCCTGATTTGAGTATGGCAGGGGAGAATAGCTTCTTTTCTATTATGTGTGCGCCGGATGAAATACGGTCAGCTTTGGCGAGTGTTGTAAAAGCTGAATAAAATAATCAGATCGTTAATAACAACAGCCCTGTATTCACAGGGCTGTTTGCTTTCTAAATCTTGAATTTTGACACCAGGCTATTCAAACGCGAAGCCATATCGGTAATTTCAGAACTCGATTGATTAGTCTCGGTAGAGGTCACAGAAGTATTGCCACTGATTTCATTAATCGTGACAATATTATGATTAATCTCTTCTGTGGTGCTACTTTGTTGCTCTGCCGCACTGGCTATCTGGGTGCTCATATCTGAAATCACAGTGACTTTATCGATAATCGATTGTAACGTCGTCCCCACTACTTCGGCTTGCTCAACACTGATTTTCTCCTAGCTCTTTTTCCAGTTTTCTGCAAGCGGAGTAAAGGCTTTATGCGTCACTGCAATCGGTCGCCTTGGATAAACACCTATGATGATATTGGCAACGGCGGGGAATATGATGCTAGTCAATAGGGACCATGCTGGCAATTGCGGTGAATTTTTTCATTTCTGCTCCTTAAGCTCTGTATTGCAGTACAAACCAAATGACGGTACTTGTTTGAGATAATTTGGTGTTTTCGGGAAAAATAACTGTAAAAATATATACTTATAAAAATAACGGTTTTAAATTGTTATATTTTGTCAAGTTTTTTGATGTTTTTGATTCAGGTTTTGATTAACAAAGCCGATAAGAAATTATCAAAATATCAATTAACAAGGTCAGCAGATATGTCAGGGAATCTATTTAGCCAGTTTTTAGGTAGCACTGGAGTCTTGCGTCGCATATTCATTTCGTTTTTAGTCATCGGCGTATCGGTTGGAGTGATATTTCCAATGCTTCTGGAGCCCTTGCTTAATGTCGCTCCTGAGTATCGACTTTATTACTATCTGGCATGTTTAATGGCGGGCATTCTGGTGACAGTCGCCAATTTATTACTGGTTCATCATTATATTTTGAAAACCTTGAACCCCATTTCAAAGGTCATAAAGTCTTTGGCAGAGGGCGATATCAGTAGCCGATGCCAATATGTAGGCCAGGATATGATAGCGATGATTGGGCACGATCTGAATGATATGGCGAAATCGATGCAAGATACATTTCGTGAAATCAGTGAAGCCACTCAGCAAGTCGATGAAGCCGCTGTCCGCCTGAAGCATGTCAGTGAAGAAACCGACATGTGTCTGCAACAGCAACATAGCGAAACTGAGCAAGTTGCCACAGCCATGAACGAAATGACCTGTACATTCCAGGAAGTGGCAGGTAATGCCGAACGCGCAGCTGAGGCCTCAAGTCATGCAAAAAAAGAGGCTATGGATGGCGCGCTACTGGCAACCGAAGCGATCGGCGGGCTGGATTCTCTGGTTAGCAGGATCGATGCGGCAGCTACAGCTGTTGACAGTCTCAGAACCGATTCTGATAACATCGGTACCGTATTGGATGTGATCCGGGGTATTGCAGAACAAACCAACTTATTGGCACTGAATGCGGCAATTGAAGCGGCACGTGCGGGTGAACAGGGGCGTGGATTTGCCGTGGTAGCTGATGAAGTCCGTACACTAGCCAGCCGCACCCAACAATCCACCCAGGAAATTCAAACCATGATCGAGGCCTTGCAGACCAATACAGTCTCTGCGGTGAGTGTCATGAATCAAGTTAAATCACAGGCGGAAGATAGTAGCCAGCAAGTCGAGAACGGAGCTGAAGCATTGGCTGAAATCTCGGGCGCTGTCAGTACATTGGATACCATGAACTCTCAAATTGCAGAAGCGGCCGAGCAGCAAAGTTCTGTTGCAGAAGACATCAATCGTAGTATTCATTCCATTGGGGAGTCCACGGAACAGACCTCTGCGGGTACCCAGCAAACCGCTTCTTCCAGTGAGCAGCTCAATGGATTGGTTATGCAGCTCCGTGGCCTGGTGGGTCGTTACCAGTAATCTAGAATGATACAGCCTGCTTGCAGGATGTTAAATAAATGCCTGGCAATGCCGGGCATTTTCTATGATGGGCGATTTATTGGCGCGTCATTGAGATCTGTGTGAACAATATCAGGCGAAGTAATTTATCCGTTGGGTATCAATAGCTGCCAATAATCAGAAAAACCTTCAATTCGCTGACTTATAACAAGCATAAGCTACTCATTTCACCGAATAAAATGATATAATTGTTTTTCTTTAAGGGTTTAATTCAAGGCCCTTATACGGCGACCGTCGCCTCACATGTGCAGATTTTCAATGCAGTCACTTTTTACTGTACCGATGACATGGAAACGGTTGCTGTAAAACAGTTTGAGATCCTTACTTTGGGAATAAGTATGCTAAAAAGACTACAACTCGTGCTATTCGCAAGCTTGTTGATACCATCCGCTGCATTTGCGATTGACCCTGGTCCCTCTGCAACGGTAACCACTACGCCCATTGAAAAGACGCGTCTGTTTCATGGAACCCTGGAAGCAGTCAGGCAGTCGACCGTGTCAGCACAAACCAGTGGGCGTATTATCGAGTTGGGTTTTGATGTGGATGATTATGTCCAAAAGGACGCGGTTTTACTCAAGTTGAGTGACCGTGAGCAAAAATCCCGTCTGGACAGTGCCAGATCGAGTTTGAAAGAAGCGCAAGCGAATGCCGACCAAGCTCAAAAAGAATATAACCGTATCAAAGACGTCTACGCAAAAAAGCTGGTCGCCAAATCTGCGTTGGATAAAGCAACAGCAACGAATAAAGCCGCAGCCGCACGATTGAAGGCAGCGCGGGCGCGCGTTGAAGAAGCCACAGAGCAATGGGAGCAGACTATTGTGCGCGCACCCTATAGTGGCATTGTTACCAAACGTTTTGTTGAGATGGGTGAAACGGCGCGTGTGGGTCAGCCTCTCATGACAGGTATTTCACTGGATCATCTGCGTGCGGTTGTTGATCTCCCTCAGCATGTGGCCAATCATTTGCGCACACATAAGTCGCTGGTCGTTTTACTCGACAGCGATCATCAGCTTGCAATTGATCCCGAATCCATCACCGTCTTCCCCTATGCGGATGCGAACACACATAGTTTTCGAACCCGTTTTGATTTACCGACGGGCCTTGAAAATTTGTATCCCGGAATGATGATTAAAGTGGCAGTCACAGTAGGTCAAGAAGATGCCATTATGATCCCTAATGCAGCATTGGTTTGGCGTAGTGAAGTTGCAGGCGTATATATCATCGATGAACAGGATCAAATCAGCTTCCGACAGGTGCGAACTGGTATCAGTAGAGATAACAAAACGGAGATTCTGGCAGGACTGGCTGACGGAGAAAAACTCCTGCTCGAACCCCAGCAAGCGGTATCCGCATTAAAAGCTCAGCGTTCAAGGTGAATTATTCATGAAGCCAAATTTGGGGCTATCAGGTTCCATAGCCAGGAAATTTCTAGTTTCGGAAATAACGCCCTTACTCGCACTCTTGGGGTTGTTAATAGGTGTATTTGCTGTCCTGGTTACGCCCCGAGAAGAAGAGCCCCAAATTAATGTAACCTTTGCCAATGTATTCATACCTTTCCCTGGAGCGAGCGCGCAGGAAGTCGAGAGTTTGGTCAGTACGCCAGCAGAACAGGTTTTGACTGAAATTGAAGGGATAAAGCACGTCTATTCAGTCTCAAAGCCAGGCATGTCGATACTCACGGTGCAATACAAAGTAGGTGAAGACCGTACTGCTGCCATTGTCCGACTTTATAACACCATCTATTCGAAGCAGGATTGGCTGCCGGCTAATTCGGGCATCGCACAACCTATTATTAAACCGAAAGGTATCGACGATGTCCCCATTGTCAGCCTGAGTTTGTGGAGTGCTGACGATAAGGTAGGCACTCGTGAGCTGCAAAAAGTAGCACATGCCCTCGAAGCGGAATTGAAAAAAGTACCCGGAACCCGCGATATCTACACCCTTGGCGATAGTGAACAAGTATTGCATGTATTGATTGATGTCCAGAAAGCTACTGCTTACGGTGTCTCCTTCAATGAACTTAAATCCGCACTTCGTTCAGCCAATCAGTCCCGGGATGCCGGTTACATGATTGGTCAAAATAGGGAGATTCCGGTGCGAGCAGGTCGTTTTCTGGTAAATGCCAGTGAAGTAGCGTCCCTGGTGATCGGAGTCAGGGAAGGGAAACCTGTTTACCTGTCAGATGTCGCCGATGTCAGACTTGAGAATGATCAGGCTGATTCATTTGCCTGGTTTGGAAGTGGTCCAGCCGCAGCAGAAAAATCAATCAGCGAAGTGGGTGAGTATCCAGCAGTCACGATTGCCATCGCCAAGAAACCCGGTACCAATGCAGTTCAGATTGCCAATCAAATTGAAGCACGTATCGTGGATCTCAGAGGTATTTATATACCGGATAATATCGAAGTAACCGTCACTCGAAACTACGGTGCTACAGCCGATGAAAAAGC
>Ga0316205_10004911_pt1 | contig 11361 bp, 7 predicted proteins | sample 3monthpyrite_MG_FD_204941 | JGI IMG/M metagenome (GOLD analysis project Ga0316205, IMG submission 204941) | Microbial mat bacterial communities from mineral coupon in-situ incubated in ocean water Damariscotta River, Maine, United States -... | ecosystem: Environmental > Aquatic > Marine >... | reverse complement strand
GCTTAGTCCACCCTACCGCCAACATTCCAATTTAACCCTTAACCGCTGTTGCCAATAAATAATCATGAGGAATCACCAACCCCTGTTCGGTGACAAAATCCTTGGCAAAACGTCCCACTTCATCACGCACCAAATCACGTTGTTCTGCAGACAATAAATCATATTGCATTTTCAAAATATCAGAGGCTTCTACCAGATCCCAATACTGCTCAAACGATTCAAACTGATAATGGAAGGTATGGGAATCGATATCATATTCGGCAAACCCGGCCTGGGTTAACATCTCATCCAATACACCCACGGCACCCAAAGAAGTCGCTTTTATTAACGGGGGATAGGCATCTTCTGGAATTAGCGACTTCAAGGCTTCATAAGCCCAATACATCGTCGGCATCGTTTCCGGCGTACTCCACACCGCAATGGCCGTTTTACCAGCGGGCTTTAATACCCGGCACATTTCTTTTAAACCCTGTTGCGGATCTTCAAACAACATCACCCCAAAACGACATAAAATACGATCAAAACTATCATCAGCAAAAGTCATTTGCTCAGAGGGCATGGGTTGAAAGCTAATATTTTTTAATGACTCGGCCAACACTTTTTTCTGACCGACCTTGACCATGCCTTCGGCACTATCGATGCATTGAATATTCACACCGGCAAAACGCCGCGCCAAAGTCAGCGCAGGTTCACCGGTCCCCGAAGCCACATCCAGAATCCTCATATCCGAATGCACATCCAAAGTGGTTAACAACTTCTCCCCCACCGGCTCGATGGTCGGTAACCATAAATCAAACTTCTCCGCTATCTTATCCCAATCGGGTTGATTATCTGCCGCTGTCATGTGTTATTTCCTTTGTGGTTGTAAAATTAAGGTTGGTTTATATTTTACTCGTTCCCACGCTCCTGCGTGGAAATGCAGACTCAGCAATGAGTCGAGGCAAGGAGCGATCCAGTACTTGATCGTCTAATGATCATCGGCAAACACATCATCGAGTGTTTTGCCTCTAATAAATTCAAACCCCACTGTTCAAGCTCGTCTTCACTGGTCTACGTGATGTTATGAATCACTTCATCCGATAAGGGACCAAAACGTTTGACTAATGCGTTTGTCCGGCCCGGCTTACTGGCTGTATTTATCTTGCTTCTTCTTCCCTGGATTTGGGCTATTGACCTCGGGCCAACCGCAAGCCAGTGCGGCTGCGGAGGTTATTAGGATCGTCGCTGTGACGACTTGCAGAACGTACGTATTTGGCGCGGCGAATCCAGCAACCACCGCGCAACACACGCCGAGTTCCCTCATCTGCCCCCAGTGGGTCAATTAATGTCCGGCCTGAATATTCGCCATACCAATCGGCACACCACTCCCATACATTACCATGCATTTGATAAAGCCCCCAACTATTACAGGGCAACGTCTTAACTGCGACCGTTTGTTCACGATATAGTCCTTCTTTCGCTCCTAAATAAGGACGTTTTCCATTATAATTCACTTGTTCCGGGGTCATATTTTCACCAAAACTAAAGGGCGTGGTGGTACCCGCCCGGCAAGCATATTCCCATTCGGCTTCGGTAGGTAATCGTAAATCCAAACCAATTTGTTCGTTATTTAAGCGATTGATGAATTCCTGGACGTAATGCCAACTCACTCTTACCACTGGATTTAAATCTTTTTTAAATTCACTCGGATTCTCCCCCATCACGACCTGCCACAAAGCCTGGGTACACGCCGTATCCGCCAACCAATACCCCTGGGTCAAAATCACTTCATGTAATAATTCATTGTCATCGCGCTCCGCCTCACTCTCCGGTGACCCCATCATAAAGCGTCCCGCTGGAATCCAACGAAACGCCTGACGCACCCCTTTATAAGTAAAAGCCACCCACAAACCATATTCATCCTGCCCCCAATCGCTGGCCCAAGCAAATGGGAAGATTTCGGGGTTAGTGTTTAGGGGTTGATTCATGGTTTGATTGCCGTTAATTAACAATATTTGTAGGGTGCGTTATACGCACCATAAGGCGTTTAGATAAACCCATACATCAATATTAATCGATAGCTGGTTGCCATTTTCATCGTTGTTTGGTTCCCATGCTCCTGCGTAGGAACCCCTGGCTAGTACACTGGCTCCATGCCTCTCACCTCAACGCTGAGTCTGCATTCCCACGCGGGAGCGTGGGAACGAGAGCGGAAATCTTTTTCATCAAGAACATCCCAATAATCAATTTTGCCCTTACGCGAAGTTGACACATCATTATCACTGAGATAAGCAACACACATTGCCCAAAAACTTCGCTGGCCATCGGCAATAAACTGTTTATCCATCGTCACAATACGATGCCCTGCGCAAAAACGATTCAGTGTATCCTGGGCCGAATCAGGGGCATGCACCGGTATGGTAAAAAACTGATATTTCATTTTTCTCCCCCTTAATAGCTGACACCACTGGGCTTGACCGACTCCGCTCCGCTTGTTAACTGTTTTCTTGTTTATTTTTCTTCCCTTATCTTGGGCTATAAACCTCGGGCCAGCCGCAAGCCAGTGTCGTGGTAGCGGTAACCAGGATCGTTGCGATTACGGTAAGCGGAACGCACGTCCCACGCGAAGTTGATCCAGCAACCACCGCGCAACACACGCAGAGCCCCTCCATCAGGCCCCTGTGGGTCAATTAATGTTCGATTCAGATAGGCTGCATACCCATCGGCACACCACTCCCATACATTACCATGCATTTGATATAATCCCCAGCGATTACAGGGCAGTGCTTTAAGCTCGACCGTTTCTCCACGACTCAATCCTTTTGCCGCCCCCTCATAAGGATATTCTCCATTATAATTCACTTGTTCCGAGGTGATATTTTCACCAAAACTAAAGGGGGTCGTGGTTCCTCCCCGGCAAGCATATTCCCATTCGGCTTCGGTAGGTAAACGTAATTCCAAACCGAACTGTTTATTATTTATACGAAGCATAAACTTCCGAGCATCATACCAACTCACTTGCTCCACCGGATTTAATCTATTTTCAAACCGACTCGGATTCTCCCCCATCACCGCCTTCCACAAAGCTTGAGTACAAGTCGTATCCGCCAACCAATAAGCTTTGGTCAAAATCACCTCATGTAACAACTCATCATCACCGCGCTCTGCCTCACTCTCCGGCGATCCCATCATAAACCGCCCCGGCATGATCCAACGCATTATCTGGCTCACGCCTTTAACACTAAAACTGACATATAATCCATATTCATCCAGCCCGATCTCATCCGCCCAATCCGGTTGTACAAAACCTTGTTGATCAAAAAGTCGAAACTGTTCTTCATCTTGAAAATAACCAGTTTTAATTGGCAAAAAACCTATCTCCGCCCCGTCACGATTCTTCACCGGATACAGACCCGGATTCACCCAATAGGCTCGGCGCCTGCCTTCCCCTTCAACAAAATCCACAAACAAGCCTAAACCATCACGGCCGATGGCAGTTGCCCAGTGGGGTTTGCTTATGGTGTCGATGGTGAGTTCGTCATGGTCGGTGGTTAGTTGTAATTTTTCTTCCGGTAAAGGAAGTTGTATGCTTTTACCTTCTGCAGCGACAAATATCTTAGCCCCTCCCCCAGGCAAACATTGATATTGCAGCACGGGTGCTAACAAACTCAAATTAACGATGGGACTGCCTTGATCAAAAACGGATGCTTGCTTATCTGTGTTGATAGCTTGCTCAAGCATCAAAAGCTGGCCCACTTGCCGCAAATGATAATATTGTCGCTGTTTTCCTTCGCTAATTGCCCAAGCAAGCTGTTTTAAATCCAATCCCTTGGGTAAACTCTCCGTGCTTAGCTGATTAGATAAGGATTGATTTAACTTAATCCAAAGCGCGCCAAGCTCCGGATATTGGCTCCATACTTCGGAATGCTGCCGAAACAAAGAACGAGCGGCCCATGACCACAAACTCACATTCCAGGGTTGTTCAAACAAGGTTTTCACTAATTGCCTAAGAAAATGTTTATCTTTTTTGGTGGCTTGCTGACCCGTTAGTAGCAAAAAATTACGCTGCTCTTCATCGATAATCACCGGTGATAAATGCCGGTGATGTGCTTTGATGAGCAAACTTATCTTCGCCCACACATTATGGGCTTGCGATAATTGTTGTTGATAATTTTGTTTATAAATATCCCGATATTTATCACTGGCTGGCACGGTATAGGAAAAAGCCACCCGCGTGGTGATAACATCCTTGTGTAACCAGGCTGCCGCTTCACTGCCTACATCCACCTTGTCTGCAGGCAACAAATACCGGGCCGCCCGCAACAATGCCGGTTCGACACGAATCGCCGGTGACAACAAAGTCAATAACAGTTCCGCGCCGACATCGGTTTCACGTTGTTGCGATGCGCTGGATGCCACCGGAGGGCGATTTTTTTGACAAGACAATCGCTGACCCCGGTCCCAACAAACCGGAATAAAAAAACTCAGCAAGGCAACATCCCATAAACGTTGCGGGCAAGGCATCAAGGCCACGGGTTTAATACCGGCGGTTTTCAATCGCAAACCAAAACGCAACCAATCCCGACGGCTATCCGGTGCCGCATCAAGACATGCCAAATCACTCAATATCAATACCGGGGTTGCCGATACCGGCATTCGATAAGGCCGCAACAAAGCCTGTTTATCCCCCCAAGTGCGGCACAAACCCATCGGTCCCTGCTCAAAACTGACAATATCCAAACCGGCAAAACCGCGCAAACGTAACAAAGTCTGACACAAGACATTAAAATCTTCCCAAAAGGGTAAAACACGTGCATGATGATCGACGATAATCTGGCAATGAACCGCCCAGCCGATGCGTCGACGATAGGGTAAGCGACACAAACTTTGCCCTCTCGACAACTGCTGCACAACCTTGTTCACATCCAACTGGCGAGTAAACGCCGTTGCTCCAAGCGCCTGGCGTAAAAATGGCCACAAGCGTGCCCATGGCGTCAACAGCAACATGGCGGGTGGTGCAAGATGAGGATTGGCTCGTATGGGTTCTTTGATGGGTTCAATATTTTTAAACCAATCGGGTGCTGCTGATTGCTGTTGGTCAGGGGAAGTCACAATATGTTTTACCACATGATAAAATCGTGGTTCGCTTGTTGCCTCGACAACCGGCTGCTGAGTATCAGCGAGTGGAGCCGCTGCACTAATGGGTTGAGCAATAGCAGATGCCTGTGTTTTATCGGATAGTTCAGCGGGTTTGTCAAGACGCTGATAGCCCATCACAAAAGCCATACGATCCAGTGCCGACTCTCCACATTGCGCTAAACAAACCAGCAAATCCGCTCGATTCATGGCCGTATGTTTTTGTGGAAATCGTTTTTTGGCCGTATTATTTGCCATCATCAATCCATCATGCCGGTAAATTTTTTCAAAGCGAAATCGCTGATTTTATCTAACATGGCGAGCTGTTTGATTTCGGTGTCGGCTAATTGGGATACAGCCCGCAACATATCCAGATATTCGGCCTGTCCCGGTGGACTAATACCTTGCCTTAGCGCTTCTTGCCGGTCGTCCCAAAGCAGTTGCGCAGATTTTTTACGCACCGCCGAACTCAGCTGTGCAAAATGCGATTGCCCTCGACTCATCAATCTTTGAACCAAGGCATCTTGCTCTTTGGGTAAACTCAGATGTAAAACCATACATCGACGCACAAATGCCGCCGGTAATTCACGCTCTTCATTGGTAGTGATTACCACTAAAGGTCGCTCGATATCTTGTGACAAACCAATGTTCTTGTCTAAATAGGGCACACTAAAAGCGCCATTACCCAAGGTTTCCAACAATCCATTCGGTAAATCAACATCCGCTTTATCAATTTCATCGATTAATAACACGCTGCCATGTTCGGGTCGCCAGTTTGCTAGTGGCTGTGGTCGTCGCATTTTATGTTGACACATTTCATACTGCTGTTGTGCGCTGCCCCAATTAAACACCCACCATAATGCACCGGGACTCAAATAACGCCGAGGCTCTAACTCTTGCTGGGATTTACCGGCGGCGGCCATGGCTTGCGCCTCCCCCAAACGAGCCACCGCATCAAACGACCATAACAAATCCTGGCATTCACTGCGCGCATGCACCACTTCCGCCACAAATAACCGCTTTAAAACCTGAGCGGCGGCCCGCGCCAATTGACTTTTGCCAGTGCCCGGCTCCCCCCGGACCAATAGCGGACGCTGCGACGCCAAAGCCGCCCTCAAAGCATAGTTGTCTTCTTCTTCGAAAACATGAACGGTTTCCGCCCAACCACTCGTTGCAAGTAGGAGTGTATCTTTATGAACAGGAAATTCAGCTATCATTTTTTATTACCTTTGTAGTTTATTCTTAAAAATTCTCTGATTAACACCAGTAAATGAAATTCCGGCATCAATAATACTTCACTTTCGTTTTCACCCCTGCCAATGGAAATCGTCCACAGTGCCGATAAATCTTCGCTCAATTTCCGGTAGACCTCAGGATTATTCAAGGGATTGTTTTGCACGGATACCGGAATGATCAAATAATGATTTTCACCATATTCCCGGCGCACTTGCAGAGTATAATTCAAGTCATCAATATCGCTCTTGGAAAATACCGCAGGCGGTTCCTGATTGAACACGGACTTCCAGATAAGCCGTTTGATTTCCAGAACCAAATCATCTTCGTGACATCCGCCTTCAGGCAAATGAGCCCCGACACAATATCTCCCGGCAACATCCATGCAAGCGTCGTCCACCTTAAAAGTTGCCGGCTGTTCACTTAAGCGTGAAACAAAAACCTCGATACCCGCTTCGGTTTCCACCGGAATTTTGATATTGAAATTATTCGATTCATCATTGAATAATTTCTCATAAGCAATGACCTTCTCATCTTGCACCGACAATAATATCAACCAGCCAAATATACTTACCGCGCCATTCCATATTATTTGCCTTTCGGTATCCGAAGGATTCTCATCAAGCAAAAAATCAAAACATTTTTTTGTCGCTTTATGCAACGATTTTATAGAGGTTTCGATATCATTTGCGCACAAAGTATCTGCAGGATATTGAGAAGCCAGCTCTTCAACTAATGCTGTCTTCAATAAAAATAGAGGATTACGATTCAATTGTTGATTTATTTTCTCTTTAACTTTTAATCTAAATTTTTTCCTCGCTGCTTCCTTCTGCTTTTTGTCATCCTCATTTAACGTTAATAAAATTTTATCAATCAACACTTCAAAATCTGTTTCTACATGAATCTCTTCGGTTAAAACATTCATGTCTGCCAAGATCGTCATTAGATTGTCACAGCTACGACGAATTTCCATGTAGAGGTTGAGATCTTCGTTAACACCATTCCGATGAGCTTGACGACTTTTTTTCATTTTTTCTTCTAAAATGGCTATCTTGTCATCCCAATAATTCAGATAATCAAGTTTTGTTTCTGGCTCACTGATATTCAATCCTTGTAAAACAATCGGAAACACCCGTTGATGAAACTGCTTGTGCTCATTAATTGTCAACAATTCAAACATGCAAAATTTTGACTTTAAATACGCATCACTCAATACCACAATAATATAATCACCCGCCCCCAATCTCTCCATGTACTGACGAATCGAGTCTTTATATTTAATTTCATTTTTGTCTCTTAATAATGTTATATCACGACTGTTAAAAGCTTGTTCCAGTCGATCAACAACCGCTTTCTCATTCTCCACCTTCCATGCATAAGAAACAAAAACCGCATCATTCTTCGTTTGATTTTTTTGTCCATTCATCACAACACCTTCAGTTACAATCGCATCTGAGTTATTGTTAACTAGTTGGCTACTATCTAAAGATGTGTTGACGGGTTTAGTTTTGCTCAACCCATTCGACAAATCTGATTGCCAATCATCGTTTGTTTTAGATGTCCAACCTAAACGCGAATATAACTTACCAATAAATGCTCCAAAGTCCGTTCCTGCGTCAATATTCTCCGGTAAAGCTTTTTTATCCGCAAGAATTTTCATCAAATTGTCAATTCCACGTCGAATATCCGCATAAAAATTTAAATCATCACGAATACTATCCATATATGTCGGATCAACATTTGCCATTTCTTCTTTTAAAGATGCTGCTTCTTCTTCCCAATATTTGAGATAATAAATTTTCTCCTTTGCATCATCAATTCTTAAACCATTCAGTACTACATGAAATACACGATCATGAAATTGTCCATTTTTCTCTATTTCTAAAAGTTCATACATACAATATTTCGATTTTAGGTAGGCATCACTCAACACCACAATAATACAACCACCTGCCGCGAGTTCATCCATAAACTGGCGAATAGACTCCCCATAACCAATACAATCTTTATCACGCAATAATGTGATATTGTGTTCTTTACAAACTTGCTCTAATTGATCAACCAAACCTTGCTGATCTTTTGCATCATTTTTAGACTGGTTTTCATCCTTCCAAGCATAAGAAACAAAAACCGCATCATTCTTCGTTTGATTTTTTTGTCCATTCATCACAACACCTTCAATGGCAAACACATGTGGGTCTGTGTTAATAGGTGACAATTTTTCGATCCGATGTCTGTGTATTGATGGATACGCTTTGCTTAACCCATGTTACATTTGATTACTTGATAGCCAAACCAATACCATCGGATGTTGAAATATTTTAGGAAGGAAGCTTTCGCTTAAAAGAAATGGCATAACAGAGTCACAGCGTTATGCCTAATGATGATACCCCGTCTTTCCCCTGATGTTGCCCAAGACATGATGTCTCATAGCAGTGAAACCCATTGCTCAGGCATTGTATTTTTGCTGATTAACTTACCAGGGATTTGACAAAGATACAATAAAAAGGGTATTGGTTATACGTAACAACAACTTCATTGAAAAGGATGGTAACTCATGAAATGGAAAAACTGGTTAGAAAACTGGAACATGACATCCCTGAAAATTAATGCTTCGTTTCTGGAGATGGAATGGCAGCCACAAGATCCCGATAAAGACGCCGCTTGGGAAATGTACATCGAATTGCTCACTCGGATCACTACCCAACCTCTCGCCACGCATCATGGCGATGAAAAAACCGCCTTGGCTAGTATTTATTCATTGTTCCCCACCACACGCGAAATGATTCGCCGCCATGGTCGAGATTGCACCGAATTTACAAAAATTGCCATTGTGGTACTCAATCAAGTCATCCGTCCATTTACCGCCAAATGGCATCGATTATCACTCGCTGGCGCCCTTGATCAACAAGAACACTGCGACCAATTCCGCATAGAATTGGATGTACTGCAAAAAAAATTAGAAACCTACTCACGGATGTTGGGAGAAATGGCCGGGGTTGAAAAAGATTTAACAGACTTGGAGAATTAGCGACAATCACGGTTAGCGATTCACTCAGGAAATCCCGGATTCCGCTTCGCTGTATCCAGGCTACGAGCTACTGTGGCAATACCCCAAGCCAAGGCCGGGTGGGGATTTGCAAAAGTGTTTACCGCAGGGATGCGGTAATCAAGCCTCCAGGGATGGATTCACGGCGGCTTTTGTCAATCCCTGCCCGGCCTTGGCTCCTTGCTCCAACCCGAACACTGAGTCTGCATTCCCACGCAGGAGCTTGGGAACGAGAAAGGCTACGGAGTTGACCATTTGAGTTTATTATGCCCCAAGCCAAGGTTGGGCAGGGAGTTACAAAAGTGTCTACCGCAGGGAAGCGGTAGTCAAGTCTCCATGGATGGATTCACGGCGGCTTTTGTAACTCCCTGCCCGGCTTTGGCTCCTTGCCCCAATCCGAACGCGGAGTCTGCATTCCCACGCAGGAGCGTGGGAACGAGAAATCGGACCTGGGAAGGCGGTAGCCAAGCCTCCAGGGATGGATTCACGGCGGATTTTGTCAATCTCTACTCGGCCTTGGCTCCTTGCTCCAACCCGAACACTGAGTCTGCATTCCGACGCAGGCGCGTGGGAACGAGAGAAACCCTCATGCTAACTATCAATCACCTTCACCCATAAGCTATCGTAATTGCCGCTCTCTTCCAGCACGGTGATTTTATAACGACCGGATTTTTCAAAACGATGGGAAAACGGCAAGCGCGGTGCGCTGTGTTGATAAACCACTTCATTTATCATCCAATACACCGGATCATTGGCACCGATGACTGACAGCGAAACATGGGGTTTGACTTGACTGCCACCGGCGGGTCGCAATATGGCATCAGCGTTGACTCCCTTAATCTGCAAAACTTGACCTTCCGCCACCGTAGTGTTTTTGCAACGCGGGTCTAAGGGGGGAATGGTACTGCGCTGGCGTTGCTCTGCTGTTAACCAAGGTTCCACCGCCTGGGGCCAACGGGCAATGTCCATAGCGGTGCGTTGGCTGAGCTGGCAATCCGCGGTGACTCGGTACTTTTCATGCTCACCCAACCAAATTTTTTGAGTGAGAGCACGCCACGGCTGACCATGGCGATCCGCCAATGTCGGTGGTACTTGCCCATCCACAATCCAGGCTTGATGGCGCTGGTGACATAAATGCGGCGGCGATGTGGATGACAAGGTACCCAAAGGCCAACAAATCTCTTGTGGCTCGACACTCGCCGGTGCAGCGTCGGCCAACGGTCCATAGGAATGGCCAAGCAATGCATCAAAAATAGTAAACATCATCGGCGCCGCCGTAATCGCGCCGTAATGCCCAGGCAACGGCGTACCATCAGGACGGCCCACCCAAATGCCCACCGTATGCTTGGCATTGACACCGATGGCCCAGGCATCACGATAACCATAACTGGTGCCGGTTTTCCAAGCGATATGACGATGCTTTGGTTTAGCAATAAAATTCGCTTGTATACCTGGTCGCGATTGGCTTTGCAAAATATCACGCACCACCCAGGCCGCCCCTTGAGACATCAAATACCGATCAGTTACTGGTTGATCTTCAAAAAAACGTAAATCCCCGGCCAGGCCATCACGCGCCAATGCACTGTAACCAGCCACCAAGTCTTCCAAACTAACCCCAACGCCCCCCAAGATCATGGCAAGATTGGGTGTTGCCTGTTTGGGAAACACTAAATCGATACCCCCTTGCTGCAAACGACTGGCGAACACGGTCGGCCCTAAATGATTGAGCACTTGTACCGCTGGAATATTCAGCGAGCGTTGCAAGGCCTCGCTGACACTGACCGGGCCACGAAATCCGCCGGTAAAATTACTGGGTTGATAACCGGAAAAATTGATCGGTGCATCGCTTAACAAGCTGTGGGAATGAATCAAACCATCTTCTATGGCAAAACCATATAAAAACGGCTTTAACGTCGAGCCTGGCGATCGAATGGCTGGCACCATATCCAAATACCCAAAACGTT
>Ga0316205_10004909_pt1 | contig 11364 bp, 8 predicted proteins | sample 3monthpyrite_MG_FD_204941 | JGI IMG/M metagenome (GOLD analysis project Ga0316205, IMG submission 204941) | Microbial mat bacterial communities from mineral coupon in-situ incubated in ocean water Damariscotta River, Maine, United States -... | ecosystem: Environmental > Aquatic > Marine >... | reverse complement strand
AACCTTACCGCCAACATAAGTGCCTCCAAGTTTGCCGATAAATCGCCCGATCAGAAGGACGATGCCGAGGAGCAATGATGTGGCAAATGCGCTGGTATCAAAATGAGCCGCAGAAAGCGTAAAGAACAGACAATAAATAACCTCTTCAATAATGTCCAGTTGATGAAATAAATCATCAGCCTGTTTTATCCTATTAATAATGACAAACCCCATAACCATATTAGCAAGGAGTGATGAAAAACCAAAATGGGTTGATAAACCGCTGACCAGAAAAATTGCCCCAAGGGTGAGCATAAGGTTTGTCTCAGGACGAATGGATGGGTTAAGAAAATAACTAAGAATGAGCCCACCAACAAAACCTACCGAAATGGCTCCAGCAATGGTGGTTACACCATGCAAAATAATAGCGTTATCTATGTTGCCTGTTAACAATAGGCTGGCAATTGTAACAGCTGCAGAAAATATTATTATACTCAATGCATCATCTAAGGCAACGACACCAAGCAAGGTTGTGGTAAGCGGACCTTTGGCTCGAAGTTCATGAACGATTGCCATTGTTGCAGCAGGTGCTGTTGCAACTGAAATACCTCCCAGAATAAGGATGACAGAGATGAATGTGTTATTGTTTTCACTTATGAAAGGTGGCAGGAAATCTCCCGCAATATAAACGGCAATACAAGTGCAGATAAGGGCACCAAACCCTTGCACTAAAGTTATCCACAAAATTTCTTTTTTAAGTACTTTTATCCGAGATATCAGCAGACTTCCACCTATGGAGTAGGCTATGAAAGCAAGCGCAATTTCGGATGTGAAGCTAAAAAGAATATCAATTTGCTGAGGAGCAATAATGCCGCTTATTGAGGGCGAAAAGCACAGGCCGGAAAAAATATATCCACTTATATGAGGAAAACCGAAATAATTGGCAGCTCTACCAGCGAAATATCCTGTAAAAAGAATAAGACCAAGAGTAAAAAGTGGTTGAAAGATGGAAAGCTCCATAGAGAGATCTCGTGAATTTTTGACTCTACTGTTTATAGAAATCAGCTATTTGACGAATCAAACAAAATTTCGATATTTATAGCACACTTTACGACCGAACGTTTACGCATTAAATATACAGAACCCGTCTAAGTAATCATTGAAAGAATCTACTCACCCTTTCCTCCATCCAACGCCCGCGAATAGAACTTAACATCTGCCTCACTAAACTCGCCCCGTTCGATCTTTTTTAAGATCCCAGATGCCGGTCGAATTCCTGTATTTTTTGCATGAATTTCATCACCACATTCAGAACAACACAATTTGGCATTTGCGGCATGACCACAATCCTTATGCACATATTCAATCGGTGGGCCATCTTCATCTGACTCCCACTTGTCTCCCCATTTAGTAATCGAAACAAACAACGGGTAAAGATCCAGACCTTTTTCAGTCAGCTTGTACTCAAATCGGTTACGCGCCTCGTCATAGATTTCTTTATAGATTATTTCGTCTTCCAGCAAACGATTTAAGCGATCCGATAATCGATGCTTACTAATTCCAAGCGATTTTTGAATGAGCGAAAACCGCCTAATACGCATAAACAATTGACGAATAATCATCAAAGTCCAACGATCACCAAATATAGACATCGACCTGGCGATAGAACAAGTTTGGGTGTTGATTTCATCCCATTTCACAGCAGTTCCTCATGGTTTTCACCGAAATAAGCCCGATACAGGCATAAAGTGGCACAAATTAACCTTTAAGTAAAATATAGATTGACAAGTTCCATAATAGAACCTTAATATTGCAGCTAGGTTCTATTATGGAACCTACACCGTACTTTATCAACCTAATCACTCGAATTTTGTTAACTAACATTAATTATAAATAAGAGAAATACCATGTCTGAATCAATTAAAAATACTGAGTTTAAAAAATCATCCTGCATTCTTTGTAGTATCAATTGTGGTCTAGATATAAAAACCGGTGGAATTGATGGACGAGAGTTGATAAAAATCAAGGGCGACAGAGACAATCCCTCTTCAAAAGGTTATATCTGCAACAAAGCCGCACGTTTAAACCATTACCAAATGGGTGCCGATCGTATTAGCTCACCAATGCGCCGAAAAGCTGATGGAACTTACGAAGTCGTCGATTGGGATACGGCTATCCGCGAAGTTGCCGCAGGCTTGAACGAAGTGAAACAACAACATGGCGGCGATAAAATCCTATTCCTTGGTGGCGGCGGACAAGGCAATCACCTCGGAGGAGTTTTCAGCGATGGATTGCAAAAAACTTTGGGTATTAAATATCGAAGTAATGCACTAGCACAAGAAAAAACCGGCGAATTTTGGGTCAATGGAAAAATGTTCGGTGGCGGTCCACATGGCGATTTTGAAAATGCGGAAGTTGCGGTTTTTTTAGGTAAAAACCCTTGGCAATCTCACGGCTTTCCACAAACTCGAAAAATTTTAAAAGAAATCGCCAAAGATCCTGAGCGATGCATGATTGTTCTTGATCCTTGCGTGACAGACACAGCCAAAATTTCTGATTTTCATCTGCAGGTAAAACCCGGCACGGATGCGTGGGCTCTATCTGCAATGATCGCGGTTATTATCCAAGAAAAATTATTCGACCAACAATTTATTGCAAATCATACTGAAGGTTTTGAAGACATTCGCTCTCACTTTGAAAATCTTTCGATTACTGAATATAGCAAAATCAGTCATTTAGATGAAGAAGTTGTGCGTAAAGTCGCACGACGAATAACGGCAGCCGGATCTGTTTCGATATTTGAAGACCTAGGTACCCAACAAAATATTAATTCAACACTCGTCAGTTATCTACAGAGAATTTTATGGGTCATCACTGGTAATTTTGCTAAAAAAGGTACGGCAAATATAGGCGTACCTTTAATGGGTCTTACCGATCTAGGTAAAGGTAAGATAAGTTCAAAAGACAAGACCAAGTTTAAAAAAGTAACACCGGTACTCGGATCAAAAATAATCAGTGGATTAATGCCGTGCAACGAAATTGCGGAGGAGATTAATAGCGATCATCCTAATCATTTTCGCGCTGCGATTATTGAAAGTTCAAATCCTGTTCATTCTTATGCAGAAAGCTCAAAAATGCGAGAAGCAATGCGCTCGCTAGAATTTTCTGTAGTAGTCGATGTTGCAATGACTGAAACGGCACGCGAAGCAAGTTATGTTTTGCCTGCGGCTAGCTCATATGAAAAACACGAGTGTGTATTTTTTCAAGTCGATTTTCCGAAAAACACTTTTCAATTGAGACATCCTATCGTAGAACCTCTTGCGGGAACTTTGATCGAAGCAGAGATCCATACGCGTTTGATTGAGCAGCTAGGCGGATTAAAAAAAGCCCATGTAAAGCTACTCAAAACTACCGCCAAAATAAGTCGTAAAGTTTTCGCTTTAGCTTTTTTAGCTCTGCTCGCAATCAAGCCAAAATTAATCAAAATAGCACCATCATTGTTATACAGAACATTAGGAACGACTCTAAACAATGGAGCGTCAGCAGCCGCTCCATTCTGGGCATTATGTCATCAGTTTGTTCGTAATAATCCGCTATCCGCCGCAAAAGCAGGGTTTTCTGGTTCGCGGTGGAAGGCGGGTGAAAAAATGTTTAACACTTTAATGAATAGCCCTTCAGGATTTATTTTTAGTGACTCTGGAACCGATTATAGTGATAGCTGGAATAGAATGGGACGAGCCAATAAGCGTATTAAATTACACATAGAAGAGTTGTTTCCACAAGCTTGCAATTTAGATATTAATCTCCTATCTGACTCAAAAGAATTTCCTTTTATATTAACCGCTGGGCAGCGCCGAGGCGAAACAGCTAACACCATTATTCGCGATGCGTCTTGGGATAAGAAAAGTAAAATAGCGAGTCTTTATATGCATTCAAAAGATGCGGAAAAATTAGAACTGCTATCGGGAGATAACGTTAGAATTACCACCAAATCAGGAACGGCACAAACCTATGTCGAAGTAAATGATATTCAGCAGCCGGGCTTTATTAGTTTACCAAATGGTATCGGTATAGATTACGTTGATGAAGATGGCGATCAGGTTAGGATTGGTATCGCACCAAACGATTTAACCTCAAACCAAGATAAAGATTTTTTTGCAGGTACACCTTGGCATAAGTATGTGCGCGCAAAAATAGAGAAAGTTCGTAAAAAGGTCGCGTAACAATTTATTTAGAGAGTTCAGTAATGGCATTCAACCAAGAAAAAGTTTTAGAAGTTACTCATTGGAACAATACTTTATTTAGTTTCAAAACTACTCGTTCAGATGCGTTTCGTTTTCACAATGGTCACTTTGTGATGTTAGGCTTAAAAGTAAACGATAAACCTCTGTTGCGCGCATATAGTATTGCGAGTGCAAACTACGAGGAGCATCTTGAATTCTTAAGTATCAAAGTAGAGGATGGTCCGCTCACTTCAAAGTTACAACACTTAAAAGCCGGTGACCATTTATTAGTCGGAAAAAAACCAGTAGGTACTTTGGTATTGAGCGACTTAACTCCAGCAAAAAATCTTTACCTGTTTGCTAGTGGAACAGGTCTGGCACCTTTTATGAGCATTATTCGAGATCTTGAAACTTATGAGCGTTTTGAAAAAATTATACTGGTTCATAGTGTTCGATATAAAAGCGAACTGGCTTATCATTCCTACATTAAAGATCAGCTATCAAAGCATGAATATCTTGGCGAAATGATCACGAAACAACTCATTTATTACCCAACAGTCACCAGAGAAAAATATTATAACCAAGGGCGGATCACTGACTTAATTACCAGTGGTAAAATATGTCAAAATATTGGTCTAGCGCAACTTAATCCAGAAACTGATAGAGCGATGATTTGTGGTAGTCCAGGTATGCTGAAAGACACCAGCGAAATACTGGATGGTCTTGGTTTTAGAGCATCTTCTCACACTGGCGATCCTGCAGATTACGTTATTGAACGAGCATTTGTAGGATAAATTTTAATTGTCTTCCTAAATTACGCAGGATTAGAAATACTTATGGCTTTTTACGTCACCGAAAATTGTATTTTATGTAAACACACAGACTGTGTAGAGGTATGTCCGGTAGATTGTTTTTATGAAGGACCGAATTTTTTAGTTATCAATCCTGACGAATGTATCGACTGCGCGTTATGCGAACCCGAATGTCCGATAGATGCAATATGTAGTGAGGACGATTTACCCGATGATCAACAGCATTTTATTCAAATTAACATCGACGGCGCTGAAAAATGGCCAAACATTACTGAACAAAAATCACCAATGCCTGATGCAGAAAAATGGAATGGAGTAGCCGATAAATTAAAGTTTCTGGATAGATCCTGACAGACCGATTGAGCCGTTAATCGTAATTAGAATATTAGTTAACAAAAGTGATTATCCTTAAGGTTGCCATTAACGGGACACATAACAGGCAATTTAAGGCATTGTATATGGATTTTCTTTTGCGGTCTTGATTTCATTTAACAACTCAGTCACCATTTTTTTGCGTTTGCGGGTAGACGGAGGAAACCCGGCACAGTGGTTGAACCATCGTACAGAATACAATATTGAAAGTGAAGTTGCCGGATTTCGCAAGCTCTACTCCGACTTACTATTCACCCGGCTTATCGAGTTATAAATTAATTATTTCAACCAACCCATCTCCTTTCCAAAGCTCAAAATCATCCCAGTAAACCTGCAAAACACCATTATTGGCCCTCACATGGTCAATAAGTGTATTAGATGTGTATAATTTCATCGGATTAAAATGTGATATACCATCTGGAGTGCGATCGTCCGGGTGATGAGTATAATTGGTTATATCAAAGATCACTTCCTTAGTTGCACCATCTGGTGTCATTGCCATATAAAACCTTCCTAAACCACCTGCTCCCTCTTTCATATAGATTTCTATTGTCAGCCACTGGTTAATTGGAATGGGTGCGTTAACATTATCTTCGCTCCAGATCAGATTACTCCAGTATTCTCCAATTTTAGTCTCAGCATTAATACCAAAAAAGAGTGGACTACCTTCTGCACTATCTCTCTTCTCGGCGTTGATATTAATTCGAAATGGATAGTTTTCTCCAGTCCACCCAGCATTATTCCAAAATTCAAAGAGCGTAAGCCACTGAAACGTTCCAACTGAATTTTGTAATATATTCCAGTCCTCATGCAAGTAAACTCTTACACGTTGATAAAATTCAGTTAAGTTATTATTACCATAGATATTTGACTGAATTCTTCCCTTAGTGCCGTCAACGTTGGGATCCTCTAACCAATAATGCAGGACATTGTTTAAAGGGTCAGTTGGGTCTTGAATAATTTCGGCAATCCTCATCGAGTCATCCCCACCTTCATACTGAATCGAAAAGTTACCAATGTTAGGGTGTGCGTCTAAATCATTGACCCAGTCATTTGGAGAGCTAACTGAATTATCAATGCCGACGACATCAGCCGCTTCACCATTCGTAAGAACAGTAGATCCAGGCTCAAACCCAGAATTAAAAATTAATTCCGTGCTTGCAATTTCTTCTTGTTCAGCATCTGCAATTTCTTCTTGTGGCGGTATATTTGACCCGCCACCACAGGCTGAAAAAAAAGGGAAAACTAGAAGTAAAGATAGCACCCTTGCTATTTCAAACTTATATCGCTTATTCACTGAGTACCCTTCCTATTTTATATTTTTTAAGGTTAACGATTAACAAATATGAATAGCCTATTATGATCCATCCAAAATGTTTCATCGTCATAGTACTAACGCTTTAACCTAGAATCGGTTGACAGTTCATTTATGAAATAAGCCAGACGGGCACGTTGGAAATTACCGAATGGAGAAACCGTTTATGGTGAGCTGCCTGAGCACATAAAAGGCAGGCATTACGGCTCCAAGTTCCGCCAGTTTATTCTTTACCAATATTTTCACAATCATGTCACTCAGCCTTTGCTGCTCAACCAATTGCGGGAAATGGGTGTCTCGATCTCAAGCGGTCAATTATCGAACTTATTAACGAAACAAAATGCTGACTTTCAAAAAGAAAAGGACTCGCTTTTAACGGCAGGTCTGCAAAGCAGTGACTATATTCAAGTCGATGACACCGGCGCTAGACACCAAGGCAAAAATGGTTTTTGTACTCAAATAGGTAATCAAGCATTCACTTTTTTTAAAACGAGCAAGAATAAAAGCAAAGATAATTTTCTAACGATCTTACAAGGCAAACAAACTGGATATCTTTTGAACCAAGTCGCTTATGATTATCTTAAACGACTAAAAAGTTTTTCTAATTGGAGTTTATCACGAGTCGAATTTCATTTAGACAAAGACGTTGTTTATCATAGTAAAAATGAATGGCTCAATTATTTACAATTGTCACCCCTATACCAAAGGCTCTTACAAAGCGCTCACCGAAGCTGCCATGCTCGGTTATTTAGAACAAGATATTTTTAGAAAGCCACTGGTTATTTTAAGTGATGAAGCCAAGCAGTTTGATCTTAACAACAACGCCGGTTGTTGGGTGCATGCCGAAAGAAAGTTAACCAACCTCATCTCGAATGACGAGCAACAAATCAAACAAAAAGAGAAAAAGCTTAACCAGTTTTGGAAGCTGTACAATACATTAAAAACCGAAATGGAAAAGGGCAAATTGACCAGTCAAAGAAAATACCAACTGAAAAAACGATTTGATAACCTGTGCAAAAATGTCCCTCGTTTTAAAAAGCTGAATGTGGAGCTATTGCACTTACACTCAATGAAATCGAGCTTATTAAAGTGCTTAGAGTTACCCTGTGTGCCATTGCATAACAACCAAAGCGAGTCAGATATTCGGGAATATGTAAAACGTCGAAAGATCAGCGGCTGCACTAAAAGCGATGATGGGCGCGATGCCATCGACACATTTTTATCATTAAAAAAGACCTGCCAACGACATGGGATCTCGTTTTCCGCTTACCTTGCAGCTCGTTTAGAAAACAGTCAAAAAATTGCACCTTTGAGTGAGTTCATTCTAAATCATTCATAAATACTTGCTGCCCACACTTTTTGAGGAATTACCGTTAATCAAAACGATATTCACCTAACCGGACTAATTCTCGTAAAAAATACTTATTAAACTCTTTAACCTACTTTTTATTAATAAGTGCTTATTGAATCACGCCGTTTTCTGTAATATGTACCCTAGCAACCTTAATAGACAATTTTCAGTGGGATATGAAAATGAACCCTCGCTTTTCATTTGTAATGAATCGACTCGTGATCACACTTCTTTTACTAGGCAGCCATAACGCTATGTGCGAAAACCAAGCAAAACCCAAATTATCTCTTTTCACGGGCAGTACTGCAGGAAGCGGAAATATCGACGGTTTCGGAAAAACAGCTCGTTTCACCTTTCCAAATGCCATAACCATTACGCCTTCGGGTGATCTGTTTGTCACAGAGGGAGGAAACACCGTTTCTCCCGCAGATAATAATCACACTATCAGAAAAATAACTGCCTCTGGCGAGGTAACCACTGTTGCCGGTCGTGCTGGTCTATCCGGACATAATGACGGTAAAAAAACTTCGGCGAGATTCAATCAACCTTCAGGCATCGCCAGCGATGATCAGGGTAATTTATTTGTTACTGATACCATCAATCATATCGTTCGCAAAATTTCGCCAACCGGCATGGTCAGCACTTTTGCCGGTATGGCTGGTTCAAATGGCAGCAAAGATGGGGTTGGTAGTGAAGCGCGTTTTGATTCCCCCAAAGCGCTCACCATTGACAGTAAAAATAACCTCTATCTTGCGGATTGGATCAACCACACTATTCGAAAAATTACTACTGATGGTAAAGTGAGTACTTTTGCAGGCAAAGCGGGCAGTTATGATCAGATTGATGGCAAGCGATCAAGTGCCCGTTTTAAATATCCCAGCGGGATGACAATTGACAGCGCGGACAATCTTTACGTATCGGAAGATGATGCGATACGCAAAATCACTCCTGATGGTACTGTTACCACTCTTGGTAACTTAATCGCGCTAAATGATGAAAACCAAGAAGTCCCGGTGCGGTTTAATGGTATATCAGGGATCGCTATTGATACAAATAATAACCTGTTTATCACAGAACAATCTACTGTCATTCGCAAAATCAGCCCAGAAGGTATTGTTAGCACACTTTCTGGGAGTGATTTGGGCTTACACAAGAGTATTGGCAGCGAAGATGGAGCAGGAGTTAAAGCCAGGTTTGATCACCCCACCGGACTCGTTGCAGATGCCGACAATAATATCTGGGTCTGTGACACAAATAACCACACTATCCGTAAAATTTCCCCTGCAGGTGATGTAACTACCGTGGTCGGCGAAGCTGTTAATGGACATAAAGGGGATGCTATTGGAACTGCTGCAAGGTTTTCTGATCCAAATAAAATCACCGCTGATAATTACGGTAATCTTTATGTCGATGTCAGGTTTGGTCACATACGTAAAATAACACCAGAAGCTGTGGTAACCACCTTGAATGAGGAAAGTTGGCAATACGTCAACAAAGCCAAAGATAGCTATCTAAATAGTAGAGATTTTACCGGTATCACTGGTTTAGCAACGGATGATGAGAATAATGTTTATGTTTCGAGTTCATTGTCTAGACAACATAGTGGTGGGGGCAGCTACTCGCCACTACCGAAGTTTTTACGCAAAAGTAAATTCGATCAGATCCTATCTGTTTCGCCATCTGCCAGTGTTCGCACAGTGGCAGGCAAATCATCCTCACTCAACTTTCCTGCGGGAATGGTCATAGATAAGCAAGGTCATCTCTATGTAGCTATGAGCGAAGATAATACCATCGTAAAAATTACTCCACGCAAAATACTATCGCCTCGCGTTCATTTAATAGCTGGGGCAAAGGGCGTTAAAGGAAGTGCAGACGGCACTAAAAATGAAGCACACTTTTATTATCCTACAGACGTTGTTATGGATAGCAAACAAAATCTCTACGTAACCGATTATCGAAATCATACGGTTCGCAAAATTACTCAGGAAGGATTGGTAACCACCTTTGCAGGCAAGCCAGGAGAACAAGGTAGTAGCGATGGTAGACAAGAACAATCACGTTTTGACGGACCGAATAGTATCGCTATCGATAGTAACGACAACCTATATGTTGTGGACTCTAACAACCAAACGGTTCGTAAGATCACCCCACAAGGTATAACAAGCACCTTAGTCGGTCAAGTCGGACAAATAGGGTTTGTTGAAGGAGATTTACCGGGCGTAATCCCTCATCCCAAGTCGGTAGTTGTTCACGACACTTCACTTTATATCACAGTAAGCAGCGGCATTGTGGTGGTTAAAAACCTTCCAGAATAAGGGGCAGCTCTTAACCGGTCACTCGAACCATCAGCACAGAATTGGTAAATGCTCTATACCTAAAAACCACTGATGCCTGTCGAAAAAATGGGAAGGTGTAACTTTCTTACCATCGAAATAACCAAGACGACTAAATGTTTTACTATTCAACTGAGTTTTCCAGGTTCAAGTCAAGACTTCGACTAAAGTTTCGCCGAGACCTTTAATATTGACGGGCTTTGATATATGAGAGTCCATGCCACTTTCCATCGCTTTCTCTCGATATTCTATCAGCGCGTGCGCGGTGAGAGCGATTATCGGTAATGGTTCATGTCGTTGATTTTCCTCCCAGTCCCTGATCATTCTGGTAGTCTGGTAACCATCCATATTCGGCATCTCGCAATCCATCAAAATAAAGTCTAATTCTGAATGTTTTTCTTTAACGAGTTGATAGGCCTGTTTTCCATCGTTTGCGATCGTTACCGAAACGCCAAGTTTATCAAGCATCTTTTTTATAACGACCTGGTTGGTAATATTATCTTCAGCAACAACGGCTACTTTTCCAGAAAGTTTATCAAAGTACTGCATATAATCGAGAGGTTGATTCTTCATTTGCTTTTCAATATTGCTACGATCACCAAGCAACTGTAAAAATGTCTCTAATAAAAAGCTCGCAGAAGCAGGCTTTTGCAGAGCTTGGTTCACCCCCGCATTTGCAAGAATATTTTTATCCGGCAATGTTTCCATCGAGGTCAATAACAATATTTTTGACTTTTTATAAACAGGATTTTGATTAATTATTTCTGCACACTCAATTCCTGTTTTTCCGGGCATGAGCATATCAAGACTAATTATGTCAAAAATTATTCCTTGCTCATAAGCCTCACTTAATTTTTGCAGGCATTCTTCGGCAGAGAAAGCAGTCTCGACACTCATTCCCCAGGCCATAGCAGTCTCCTTTGCACTATCAATAAAAGCAGGAGAGTCATCGACAAATAGGACTTTTATATTTTTTAAG
>Ga0316205_10004908_pt1 | contig 11365 bp, 9 predicted proteins | sample 3monthpyrite_MG_FD_204941 | JGI IMG/M metagenome (GOLD analysis project Ga0316205, IMG submission 204941) | Microbial mat bacterial communities from mineral coupon in-situ incubated in ocean water Damariscotta River, Maine, United States -... | ecosystem: Environmental > Aquatic > Marine >... | reverse complement strand
ACAGACTTTTAGACATCTCTAAATTTAACAACATAGGGAACTATAAAATCACTTTAATAAATGGTAGTCATGCAAATTAAATCGCTTTCGTGACCATATAAAATAGGTCATCGATTCAGGTGAAAGACTGGTTACAATACCTGTCATGTTTTTCCTGTAAAAAGCCGTACATTCATCATTTTGCCAAACAGTTTTTTTCAATTTTTCTTGCATTTTTTTTACAAATTTATTTTGGACCTCACCTTTAACATTAATGGCCTTAATGTTTTTATCTTTTTTCACAGCGGCAATGGCTTTGACTGTATATTTGACCATAGTCTCCATGTAACTTATTTGTGAACTGTGCCCTGTTCCTGTATTGGGTCCATTGACTTTAAAATAATTGGGGTACCCAGAAAATGTAATGCCCTTGTATGAAGCTATTTCATCTTCCCATTCTTTGTTTAAATTTCGACCATTCATACCATACACCTGAAAGGTCAATGCCTTTTTAATATTAGAATAGGCATAAAAACCTGTGGCATAGACAATAATATCTAATCGGATGTCTTTGCCATCATTGGTGCGAATACCTGTTGCTGTGATGGAATCAATGCCACTGATATCCACTTCAACATTATCTCTAGATAAAGCAGGCAGGTATGTATTTGTAGGTATGACACGCCGGCTGCCTAATTCGTATTTAGGCATCATATGATCTCGTAATTTTTCATCATCAATGTATTTATCAAGATTCTTCTTAAGAGTTCTTGCATACATTTTCTTAATGAGCTTACTTATATTTTGTGTTAATGGATAACGGCGAAATGCCACAAACCGAACTTCATGGTAACTAAATATAATAAAACGATTGATGTGCCGAATGACTGGTAGGTTCATCAGGTAACATTCAACTGCACTATAACTCCTATCTGATCGTGGAATAACCCACTGAGCCTTACCCATAAACAAGGAGAGCTTACCTACTTGTTTGGCAATGGCAGGAACTATTTGTGCCGCTGAACACCCCGAACCAATAATGCCGACATTCTTTCCTATATAATCAACACTGTGATCCCATTGACCTGAATGAAATTGAGCACCTTGAAAAGATTCTGCACCCTTTATATTCGGCTTATGAGGATTGGCCAATACGCCACTGGTATCAATAATGAAACGCGCTGTATAACTCTCTCCAGATTCCACTTCAACATGCCATAAACTTGTTTCTTCATTGTATGTGAGTGTTTTTACAGAACGATTTGTGTGGGTTTTTTCTCTGATATTAAATTTATCAATAATGTAATGGGTATATTCAAGTAATTCGCTTTGTGAAGAATATTTTTTAGTGAATTTATAGGGCAGAAAAGAAAATGAATACAACCCTGTTGGTATATCCACCTCGGCTCCAGGATATGAATTATCTCTCCAAGTTCCACCCATGTCTGCATTTCTCTCTAGTAAAACAAAATCATTAAACTGCTTTTTTTGTAAACGTATGGCTGTCAATAAACCTGAAAAACCTGAACCAATAATGACAGTTTCAAAATGTTGAAATTGTTTCTTCGGCTTGGCTTCGTTTGTTAAAGGTACTTGCATTAATAAATCCTATTATCTATGTATAAACTTTAAAAAGTCATGTTATTAGTATTAGAGATGACTGTGAGTGATAATCAATCTTAAAAAAATTAAATAAATAACTTTACATAATTTTCACAATAATTAAATATAATAGTATTTTTAATAATTTAAAATCTCATGAAAAAAATCATTCTTACCCTCTTATTGTGTTTATCTCATATGGTTAATGCTAAAACCGAAGATATACAAAAAACTTCCGATTCTCACAAAATTAATGTTAATACCTATGCTGAGGGGTTAAATCAACCTTGGGGCATGAAGTTTTTGCCCGATGGAAAATTACTTGTCACTGAAAAAAAAGGGCAAATAAGAATTGTTTCAACTGATGGCTCAATTTCAGAACCGATGAAAATCAATTTGGATATCAATACACGCGGTCAAGGCGGTTTATTGGATGTGGCATTAGGTCCAAATTTCAAAGACAATCATATGATTTATTTTTCCTATGCAAAATCAGCTGAAAACAGTCAAGCTCGCACTGCCGTTGCAAAAGCAAAATTATCCGATAACACTCTTTCTCAAGTTAAAACCATTTGGCAACAAGCACAGCCTTACAAAGCTGGATACCATTATGGTTCGCGATTGGTTTTTGATAAGACTGGGCATTTATTTGTGACTTTAGGAGATCGAGGAGGCAAAGAAAACGTACAAGACATGAGCACTCACTTTGGAAAAGTTGTGCGCATTGATACCGATGGCAAACCTGCCAAAGATAATCCTTTTTTAAATAAAGAGGGAGTTCTTCCTGACATATATTCTACTGGTCACCGCAATGTACAAGGGGCTTATCTTCATCCAGAAACAGGTGTTTTGTGGGGTAATGAACACGGCCCTAGAGGTGGAGATGAGATCAATATTATTGAAGCTGGAAATAATTATGGTTGGCCTATCATTACCTACGGTATCAATTATATCGGAACCAAAATAACAGATATCACCGAAAAAGAAGGCATGGAACAACCAGTCCACTATTGGGATCCATCAATTGCCACATCAGGCATGTTGATATATTCAGGCGATGCTTTCCCTCATTGGAAAGGCAATATCTTTACTGGTGCATTAAAACTCATGCATCTGAATCGTATTCAACTCGATGATGATAATAAAGTCGTGAGAGAAGAACGTTTATTAAAAGATCAAAATTCTCGAATTAGAGCCATAGAACAAGGTCCCAACGGATATATTTATGTGGCTACTGATAGTGCAGATGGAAAAATTCTTAAGATTTCACCTGCTAAGTAAAATAGCCCATGAAATATTTTTGTGCAGTTCTGGTCATTGTGCTCAGTCATATAAGCAATGCGGCTATGACAAAAGAACCATTAAATGAACAAAGTAAAAAGGATTCAACAGACAACATTGTTGTCATTGGTGAAAAAGAAAAGAACACAGATGCCATGCGTGTAGACAATTGGTCTGGAAGTTCATCGTTCAATTCAGCCGAATTCTGGCAAGAACAAAGAGCGGTCAATGTAAAAGACATTTTGGATTTTGTACCTGGAGTCTTTGCCCAACAAAGAAATGGTGCTGAAAGTACACGCCTTTCTATTAGAGGTTCAGGATTAGGTCGTCAATTTCAAGGTGGAGGATTATTACTCCTGCAAGATGGTATACCACTTAACTCAGCAGATGGTTCATTTGATTTTCAAGCCATTGATCCATGGTTAATCGATTATGTTAGTGTTTATCGAGGCGGCAATGGGCTGGCTCTTGGTGGGGCTAATTTAGGTGGAGTCATTCAATTGGGTTCTGCACAACCTCATGCTGATGAAACAGGCTACGTTAGATTATCCAGCGGAAGTTTCAATACGCAAAGAGCCATGATTTCTAGCACATTTTCCAACAATTCAGATTCATTTCGAATTCGCGCAAGCCATTTCAACCAAGATGGATTTCGTCAACAGAATCAACAACGCAGTAACCGATATGATCTTCAGTATTCAAAACAATCCGCAGGTGGATTCAATCACCGTTTCGGCCTTTATCATTTAAATACACTTGCAGAATTGCCCAGTAGTTTGTCACAAGAATTAATCAATGAAGATCCAAGACAATCAAGAAGTTTTAATATTTTTGGTAATTTTAACCGTGATTTAACCTTATCCAGACTATCCTATCAATTATCTGATGACAATTTAAAAGCTTCCTTTTTCATTTCTCGCAAACAACTAGATAACCCAGTTTTCACCTATATTAATCGAGACAGTGATGATACTGGAATTAATTTAACATGGAATAAGCAACGTCATCATTTTCATTTCAATACCATTTGGGGACAACAAGATGAATTACGCCGTGAAAATGAAGCGGGTCAACCTGGTATGCAACGATTAAGCCGTCAACAAGATGCACAAACAACCTCAGCTGGATATTTATACCAATTGCCCTTAATCCATAATAATAACCGGACTATTTTGAAGTTAGATCTAGCTTTACAGGCCATACATGCCAAAAGAAAAATCAAAGAAACATTTCCCGAAACTATTGCCAGCGACCGCAATTATTCTCAATTGAATCCCAGAGTTGCAATATCTTATCGCCCACAAAATAACACCAAATGGTTTGCCAGCTTAACTCGTAGTTTTGAGCCTCCAACATTCGCAGAACTCAACAATGGCAATCAACCAGGAATCAATTCACCCATTAAAGCCCAATCAGCCAATACATTAGAAATTGGTAATGTTACCGAGCTTCAACACCTTAGTTGGGATATCAGCTTGTATTACAGTCAGATTGATGATGAATTTATAAGATTTCGCTTTCCAGAAGGAAACACCAGTACAACCAATGCCAAAAACTCTATTCATTGGGGCCTTGAAGCTTTATTTAATGTAGCAATAACTGAAAATATAATCTCTGAAGGTGATGAATTAAATTGGACAAATAATTATCAAAACAATCAATTTCTATTAGATAATGATGCTGTTTTTTCTAACAATAAAATCCCTGGCATACCTGAGCATTATTTTCAGTCTCGACTCAATTATAAACATTCGAGCGGTTGGCAAATTATGCCTAATATTGAATGGGTTCCATCTGGTTATTATATTGATCTAGCCAACACCGTTAAAACAGATAATTACTTGCTCACTGGCTTAAGCATTATTTATAAACAATCAAATAAGCTACAATGGTATTTTGATGCTAAAAACCTCAACGATCAAACATACATCAGCACTTCACTGCCCATACCAGATGCAGGAGGCGAAGACGGTAATTATTTTTACAGTGGTGAATCTCGAAATATTACAGCGGGTTTACGCTGGTCATTTGATTAATCAAATATATCAAACTTAGTCATCCTTTTTTATTTATTAAAAATCAAAAACCTCTACTGTATGTAAAATATTTATATTTTTTCATCTGTTATAATGATGGCATTCCTTCTTAATATTTAATTACAATGCCATATTCATTATTAGTAATTTTTTTCATATCTGTTATTTTAAACAGCCTTACTTTAGAAAAAAATGCCCCTGAAAAAATAAAAAACACAGAATTAAATACACAATCAATTATGGACAACTCACCTGATGATGTTCAATTGCACCAAGATGTTATAAATTTTTTAGAGAACAGAACAGAACCAGTTTGGCAAAATAACGCTTATGTCTATGGCTGGGCGATGGATCTAAAAACAGAAAACGTATACCAAACTGGTTTAGAAATCGCAAAAGAATTATTAATAGCCAATAATAATTACGATTATGTAGACGACTATGATGACAGTTTTTTAAGCCAATACGAGAAAATAAGTATGCCTAAACATGATGATTTTTGTAAATTGATTGATGTTGCCTGTTTCACTGAAATAATTAACAATTTAGATCGTCAGATACAACTGACAAAACCTTATCAAGAACTTGTTACTCGTTATGATAATTTCATGTCTTATGATCATTATTCGGACACTTCTAATTGGGTTGCTTCTTTACCATCTCCTGTATTACCTTTCAAAGTTTTAGTTAATGGTCAAAAAATAAAATATATTTTATCGATTAAAAATTTAACATTAGGTGAAAAAGAGCACATTGTCTCGATGTTAAAAAAAGAAGCCTACAATTTAAAAAGACTGTTAGCACAATCTGATAGTCTCATAGCAAAAATGATTTTTGTACATATGTATTCAGAACACCTAGAATTTATTAATGCAGCATTAGCTATGAAATGGTTAACTGTTAATGACATTTCTGATTTTGCGTCACTTGAAACACTCAATCAATATGAATTATCAACAGTAAAGGCTTGGCACAATGAAGAAAAAATTAAAATGAGAATGATTCAAAAAACTGTTCATAAAAATAAAGTAAAAAATCTATTAATAAACGTGTTTTTTGCTGATTTACCAGCAAAAATGATAAAACCAAATTTGATTTTAAACACACTTTATTCTGATTTTTTTTTACCACTAATGGATTATATGGAAAGGCCACCAAAACTTTTTTATGAGGGCTTAGCTGACTTTGATATAAATATTAATTTTGATGAAATTAAAAACCCTGTAGGCCATTTATTTAATATTTCGGCAGAAGACACTAAGTCTCAATATTTGGATTACCAAGCTCGCATTTTTTCAATAAATATGAAATCTCAACTTCTAAAGGCCTATGTCAATGAAGGCTCATATGAAGAAGTTATCAATAAAGCAAAACAAGGACATAAGAAATACCTTAATCATTTCAATCAAAGTACTCCTTTTATTGAAAATAAAAAAATTTGTTATTCGGGAATTTTCGATTCCAATAATGAATTAAGGTGCTTAAATATTTTAAATCTTAATTGATATGATTATTTATTGATAACAGCTAAATAAAGACACTCAAAGAAATCTAATTGACAATAGCTGATTGAATCATAGTTAATAAATAATGTTTTTATGAAATTGTTTTAGGATATTTATTTTTATCTTCAGTATTATTTACGTGACACATCAATGTGTTGGATTTTTTCTTGACTGACAATTAAGGTTTCTAAGCCTGAATATGAATCGTGATTTCCTTGCAATGATTCTGCTTTGAAATCAAAATCAATAAGAATGATTCCAGGTTTGATTTCATTAATGGAATTGATATGCCAGTTTAAGCTTTTGAAAGACAAATGGTAGGAACGTTGCATGGCCATAATGTCTTCAACGCCAATAAACATTTCACCAGATCCGGACTTATATGTGGTGTTATCTTTAAACAAGGACTGAATTCGATCAAAGTCACTCAGATTGGACCAATCAAAATATAATTGTGCGATGTTAATGGGTGTCATATTTATCTGTATTTTGTATTATTGATTTTCTATGCGCCACAACGCTTCTAGCCTTCGTAATTGCTCAGGCGAATAGTTAGAATTAAGCTGAGATAATGATTGTTCACCTGATTGATTGAGAACAGTTAATCTTTGTTGAAAGTAATCATCAACAACATTTTGCCAATCTGCTCTTTCTTGATCCAGTTGCGTTAATCGTTCAGCCGCTTCTTGACCATATTGCTCTACTCGATAATCATATACTTCTGAGGCATTTAGGTTATCTGAAGCGTTAAATTCTCTGTTTTCTAATACCACATCATGAAATTGAGTGGCTTGATTTTCTGCTTCTAACCAGGCTTGTTGTTGATCTAAATCTTCACTATTCTTATCTGCCAAAATGTAATCAATGTAATCTTTTTGGTCTGCAAAAAAACCATTGGCCATTTCTGATCCTAAAATTTCATTTCTAAATTCTGATAACAATTGCATTTTCTCTTCTAAACTTAAATCAGCATTAATGTTTTTGAAAAATAAATCTGATTGGGTCAGGTATTGACTGTATTTATCAAAATAATCTAATAGTTGTTGAAGTTGAAGCGGGTTTAAATTCTTTGCAGCAAATTGTTGCAGGTATTTTCGCATTTGATCCAGTGGCAATTCACCAATGGCCGATAAATAATAATCAAATAACCGTTTTAAATCGACATCTAATATGATATCGCCATTTTCATCTAAATTAATGGCGCCATCAGGTTGACTGCCTTGATACGACTTAACGGGGTTTAGAGTATTGGTTGTGGTTTCAGGCTTATCTTGATAATTTGTATTATGAGTTGGCTCCTTATTCACAACTACACTGTTATCAGCTGTATTTTTTTCAAACACTTTATATGAATTATTTTTAAGGATTAAATAACCAGATAACAAAAACAAAACTGTGGAAAGGATAAATAACCACAGTTTTGATTTGTTTTTATTGGATGATTTAGTCAAAGTTTTATCATTTGATAATTATAAACCTAAGTTCTTCAGGCGATTGGCATGTGACCGATAGACTGAAATTGGACTAGAAGCAAACCAACTTTTCAACCCAAGCACTTGGTTAATTTCATCGCCATGATTCCAATAATAATCATCTCTTAAAACCTTACCCAAATGTGATGAGCAACGACCAACTAAACCATCGTTTGCTTCATTAAAGAACAAACTACTGACACCTAAAACCGCATCAGTTGGATCCAAAACATTGGTTAGCACACCTGTTCCACTAAATGAAAAATACCTAACACCATTCACCACATGTTGCCCTTGCCCACAATAACTAGTTGGCATACCTTCAGGATATTGGGCATTAAATGCTGCCGAACCATCTGAACTCAAAGAAATCATCGCTGCAATAGCACTTTGTGGATCTCCACCGCCGCCAGTAATCACTTCAATAAATACAGCAAATGCGGAAACAAAGGAATCAACTACAGATTCTAGAAATGATCCAGGTGGTAATAACCCTGCCAAAGCATCTGCGACATCAGAGCCTGTATTCGGACCGCCAACAGCTGTTACAGATGCAACCAAATCTGGTCGAACTGATGCCACATAACGAATCGTTGGTGAACCGTGTGAGTGTCCAATCAAATTAAATTTTGAATGACCATAAACAGCACGTAATGTCTCTAATTGCTCTAATAATTGCTCACCACGGACTTCACTTGAATTTGCAGCAGAGACATCTGCCACATAGACACGTGCACCATCATCTGCCAATTCACCAGGTATTCTAAAGAAATAATCATATACACCAAAAGCTTGATCAAATCCGAATAATCCATGCACAAGAACTATAGGATATTTGGTTTTTGTATAATTATTGTTCCACCACCATGCCTGTGATTGTGAAGAAACGAATAGTAAAATGACACTGATAACGACAGTAAACTGTATTTTTTTCATAATAATCTCTCTTTTTTTGTTTTGGTCAATTTTTGTCAGCTTATTAATGCTTTTTTATATTTTTTATGGGTTAAAACTGTGAATTGACCCATTTAGATTAACACCACTAATTTTAATTTGTCAAGTAATTAAAACAAACGTTTGAATTATTCTCATAATTCATTGAAACTATTTGATAACTGTTTAGTAAAACTACAGTCATTATTAAAATGTTTGATTCAAATTATATGGTCTTAGAAAAATATAAAGTGCGTTAAGAATGGATTATATAAACCAATACATTCTTTTAAGGATTCAGAAACGCAAATAATCTTTTTAATTGTGCTTGAAAAATTGATTTCAATTGAGTATAACTATTATTCAATTAACTTGGAGAGTAGTATGTCTGAAAACGTCAAACAGAGCTTTGTTGCTCGATTTTTAAATAACATAGAAAGAATTGGCAATAAACTGCCTGACCCAGCCATCATATTTTTATTTGCTTTATTAATCATTTGGGTTTTTTCTTGGTTATTATCAGGCATTCAGTTTAGTTCAATTGACCCCAGAACAGCTGAACCCATTATCATCAACAATTTATTGACAGGAGATGCGATTGCTAACTTCCTCTCGACAATGGTTAAAACATTTACGGGTTTTGCTCCCTTAGGTGTGGTTTTAGTCGCAATGATGGGTGTTGGAGTGGCAGAGCATTCTGGCTTTATTAATACTGGGATCAAGTTAATGTTACGCCGAACACCAAAAGCTTTATTAACTCCAACAATTATTCTTATTGCCATTGTCAGTCATACGGCAACAGATGCTGGTTATGTATTGGTGATTCCATTAGCCGGTGTGATTTATTTTGCCATGGGCAGACACCCATTGGCAGGTATTGCAGCTGCTTTTGCGGGAGTGAGTGGTGGTTTTAGTGCCAATTTTGTTCCATCTGGAATCGATCCATTGTTACAAGGCTTTACTCAAACGGCAGCTCAAATCATTAAACCAGAAATGGCAGTTAATCCCTTGAACAATTGGTATTTCACCAGTATTTCAAGTTTATTTATCATACTAGTGGGTTGGTATATTACAGACAAAATCATCGAGCCACGTTTAAAAGACACCAAAATTGACGGTGAAACAGATGATTTACCGAAAATGGACGAAATCTCAAAAATCGAACGTAAGTCATTTTATATTGCCTCTACTGTTATGTTATTGGGCATAGCATTATTGGTCATTGCAGCACTACCTGAAGATTCAGCACTGCGCTATGAAGGCAAACTGGAAGTGTTTCAAGCACCATTAATGCAATCCATTGTGCCATTGATATTTTTATTATTTTGGATTCCTGGTGCTGTTTATGGATTTATTTCTGGAACCTTTAAATCCACAAAAGACATGATTGATTCAATGACTAAGGCGATGGAAGGCATGTCCTACTATTTAGTCATGGTTTTCTTTTGTGCTTTATTTGTTTCCGCATTTGGTAAATCGAATTTAGGCGCACTATTGGCCATTGAAGGTGCAGAATTGCTTAAATCCTTGGCATTACCTAGTGCCATTACTATTACAGGTATTATTTTCTTAACCGCTTTCGTTAATTTGTTTGTCGGTTCTGCATCAGGCAAATGGGCCTTACTGGCACCGATTTTTGTGCCCATGTTGATGCAATTAGGCATTTCACCTGATTTAACTCAAGCGGCTTATCGTGTCGGTGATTCTAGTTCAAACATTATTACGCCATTGATGCCTTACTTCCCATTGGTTGTGGTTTATTGTCAGAAATACGTTAAAGATACTGGTGTAGGTACATTGATTGCCATGATGCTTCCATTTTCAATCGTCTTTTTAGTGGGTTGGACTTTATTTTTATTGGCATATTGGACTCTTGGTATTCCCTTAGGATTACAATCAAGTTATGTTTTCCCTGCTGGATAAAATTATGAATAAATATATAATAAAATTTCTGCCTTTACTCTTTTTACTATTTGCATCTGTTGCGATGAGCACTGGTTGTAAAATCTTTGTGGCCAGATTAGATTATGGTGTTCAAGATCCTGACTTAAGAGATGCCTTCGAACAATTTGGGAGCGTTAATAAAGCTCAGGTTATCATGGATAGAGCAACTGGTCGGTCAAGAGGATTTGGATTTGTAGAAATGCCAAACTGTAATGAAGCAAACGCTGCCATAGCTTCACTCAATGGTACTGAATTAAACGGAAGGACCATTGTTGTCAAACATGCAGATGGAACAAATTCAGATCGAAATAATTATCAAGGCGATGGACGAGGTGGCTACCGCGGTGGCGGCGAACGTGGTGGTTATGGTGGTGGAAGAAAATATTAATTCTTTAGTAATGATAAAATCTACTCCATTAGCGATAATGTTTATATCCTGTTTTATTGGCACTAATCAATTAGATGCAAAAGTCATTGATTCTATTAATTCTTCAAATAAATTAGGTAATCTAGGTGAATGTCCCAGTGATTTATTAACTGTAACAAATTACAGTTATGGTTTTGAAAATGGTTTAAATGGTTGGGACACTGATGCATTGATTGGTTGGAATAC
>Ga0316205_10004907_pt1 | contig 11365 bp, 7 predicted proteins | sample 3monthpyrite_MG_FD_204941 | JGI IMG/M metagenome (GOLD analysis project Ga0316205, IMG submission 204941) | Microbial mat bacterial communities from mineral coupon in-situ incubated in ocean water Damariscotta River, Maine, United States -... | ecosystem: Environmental > Aquatic > Marine >... | reverse complement strand
ATTGGAAAACAGAGTCTGATACTTCAACATGGACACCTAACATTCGGCGTTCTGTTTTATTATATGGCGTATACTTTTTTGCGAGCTCACCATTAAAGAGAATGGTTCTAGCCCCTGAAATATCATACTCAACGTAATTCAGCTCTGAAAGAACGTCCCAAAGAAACTCAGCCTTAAATCTTGTAGAAAATGTTCTTTTCGATTCCTGACCTAACTCTTATTCAAAAGCACTAGAAAGTCCATCTTTCCATTGATAGGCCATCCAATAGAAATCTCCTAGATCGTCTACTTCTATGGTAACTGTTTTGCCCGCATCTGGCTCAATCTAAAAATCAATCAATTGAATGGATAAAAAGATTTGAAGGGTTAAAGTGTAAAAGTTTATAACAGCTTATAAACAAATTGTCTTTATAACTTGATTATCTTTTACCTATATTTTTTTCATATTTAATATCCAAATTTTGAAAAATTATTTTTTAAATAAATCGAAGTTAATTCTACTTCAGATCAGAGTTCTCTTTACAAGTAGTAAATCTTTAGTTTTTTTAAGATGAAAAAGCTAAGTCAATTAGGATTATTAATTTTAATGCTTAATCCATTAAATATTGAGGCTCAGATTATCCATAAAAATGATTTAGAATCTATTGTAGCAATCTTAAAAACATCACATCCAAATAATCAAAGTGAATTAAATAGTGATAGCATATACATAGGTAATAAGCCTATGGAATCCAATTTTTCAATTTTATTCACAAATACCCCAGATAATATTGATGAATTATATCCAGTTAATTACGATGAACCTATTCGAAATTCAAGACTTCGATTATCACATCAAAACTTGTCTACCCAAACTTTGATGATTGAGCCTGATAGAAAATTACTCGTACTTTTTTGGAATAGTATGCACGAGTCAAGCGCTTTTTATCTTACTTCATGGGAGATTTTTGGTGACAGTCTGTATTTTGAAAAACTTTACGAGCAACCTATTAATGTAGGTATTGCAAATTTAGAATTTGGTCAAAAATACATCAAAGATTACTACGGTAATTATATTTTCATTCTTTCTAAATCCTCGGATGAATATTTAGTTTATCAATACTCAAGAGAGGATAATTTCTATGAATTAATAAGCAAATCTTATTCAACAAAGAAAACTAGTAATTATGGGACTGAGCATAACGTAGTATTAAAATTTCTAGATCGAAAAGACTTACTTATTCAGGAATATTGGTTCAATTATGAAGCATATCGGGAACAAAATTATGCATATGTAGTTCGTAATTTGATTGATTCTAAATTTGAAATCATTGATCTACGAAGACTTGTACGGTCTGAATAATTAACGTATTGCATATTAATCGTAAAAAATTGAATATAATTTTTTTGCTTCATTAGAAATTTTATTTGTATCAGCTGATTTAATTGGTGTATCCTCTGAAATACATTTTTCGAGTGATTTTTTTGATTCTTCAATTCTATTTTGATAATAGTATATCTCTCCAAGAAGTAAATGAGGTGCAATTTGAGTAGGAAACATTGAGAGCGCTGTTAGAGCACTTTTTTCCGCTTCTTGGTATTCACCTAGTTGAATATGTCCATAAGATTCAGTCAGAAAAATATTCTTATCATTAAAATATTTTTTGGATTCGTTTGTCAAATAAAAACCACGAGCATATTGTTCATTAAAAATGTAGGAGGCACCTAATTGGTACATTAGCTCACCTTTATCCGGTAAATAGTCTAATGCATTCGATAAATGGTAGATACTTGCTTCCCAGTTTTTCGCGTCAATTTGTTCCACACCTTTTCTCCAGTGATATTGACCCGAGTACTTGGAAAAAGAATGATAGCCTATATACAAGGTCAACATAGTTAAAATAATAAATCCTAAACGGTGATATACTTTTTGTATCCTAAGATTCAAAATACTATCGGATGAAATAATCAGATTCGTATACCCGATCAAAACTATTGGAAATACATGAAGTGGTGAATCAATAAAACTGTGCAGTACAATAGCCAAATGAATAGCCATGTTTATTGTGTGCGTGCTAATCTTCTTTAGATCCTTCCACTCATTCTTAACCATCCAATAGAGAGGAAGAATCCATATTGACATAAACAGAACTCCGCCTAAAGCCCCAGAAGTTGCAAATGCTTGAAGATATTCGTTATGAGCTTGCTTAACGTTAGAAGCTTTATAAGCAAGATCTGCATGTTCCTGTAGTGATAAATACTCTGCTTGATAGTTCAAAAACTCTAATGCATAGTTACCTTGCCCAACCCCAAACCATATATGATCTTTAAACATCATCCATGATATTTCCCACAAAATAAATCTTCCACTAGATGACTCGACATCCATTAAATAAAGAGTTGGTATAAGTATTCCTAGTACTCCAGATATTAAAAGTGAAAGTACTATTTTTGACTTTTTTGAAGATTTACCAACCAATTTAAGTATTACTACAAAACCTACTACAGCAAATAAAACCAAGATACTACCTCGGCTTTCACTTAGTAATAATCCAAGAAATAAGAAAAATGACCCTAAGATTGGTATTTGCTTTTTTGAGCTATTTGAAATCATATATATTCCGCAGAATAATGAAAGAACGATTAAGAGGCCCAGGCCATTTGGTGTTCCAATCGTACCAATAAATGCTGTTTTGATTGGAATTGATGGGATAGGGGTATGTGTATAAAGCTGAGTTATGCCAATCAGAACTTGCAATATTCCTAAAATGAATAAAGCATTTAGGAAAAGGTGTTTATCCACGGATTTATAAATCTGGCACAAAATAAAGATCCAAATCGTCAGCCCAAGTGAAATAATAAAGCCATCGTTTGAGAGATGGGTCACCCAATCTGGATTAATAAGAGAGAGCCATAATACCCGTAATAAAAGTAACGCAAATACCCAATTTACAACCAGATTGCTTGAATATTTCCAGGCTATTAAAACTACAGCTGGTAAGGGGATAAGAAACAGCACATACTTAGGAGCCGTGAAAGAAAAGTTCGCCCATGGATCTAAAGCTAACGTTGATACCCCAACAATTCCGACAACAAAGAATGATGGTAAGATTTGACTACCGGATTTCTTATTTATGCTGCTATTCGACAGTAACTATAGCTCCTTTATGAGTTACTATTGTTTCATTAACAGGGAATAACTCCTCGGATTGATTACTTACCAGAGTCCATTTCACTTTGTCTACATTGAGTGGAATTTGCAGAGAAGTTTCATAATACTGACTAGCGCTTTTCATTAAAGGCTCAGACAAATATGAATCCTCACCCATGTAAAATCGGATTTGATAAATGTCTGCTCGTTGGATACCATCGGGAGTGTTCTCTTCTAACCATTGTTCATCCACTATGAACCTGGCTACTCTTTTCTGATCATTAAAATATTGAACTTCCGTTTGCTGGGATGATAATACTCGGTCATCGATAAATTCCCAACCATCATTTGGTATGTAACCATTAAATGAAGCTGGCTTTTGTATCTTAAACTTAAAGGTATGCGGTTTGACCGGATTTATTTCCACGGGAATAGTTTGCTCATACACACCATCTTTGTCGTCGTCGTTTAAAGTGATGCCATTTGCATCCCATCCTAAAAAAGAACCTGACACGATAACTTCATCAGTATCTGAATCAAAGAATTCTAAAACCTGCTGATTACTCATAGAAACGGAAAATGTAATATCCATAACTTCAACAGGACTCCACGGTTCATTAAATCGTAGTATGGGGGTATCTTTTTTTAGTACTGTTTTAGTTAACATCCTATTCGGAATCATCTCCCAACCGGAATTGGGTAAATCTAGATTTGATGTTGATGAAACCACAAATTTAAATTCAACGGTATCCGGAATTTCCTTTACGGTGATCGCATAAATCCAGTCACCTTCTGGATCTTCTAGAATATTTTTCTGTTGTTCCCATTCATTGAAAGATCCTGCAATACTTAAAACATCACCATGCTCAGGATTAAACCGCCCTTCATCACGTTCATAGGACATGTCAACAGTTATATCAATTCCATCACTTTGGAAATCACTACAACTTAATAGAACTATCAGCAATCCAAATAACCAATGCATAATTAACAATTAAAGCTCTTTAGACCAAAAGAGCTCATTATTTGGATTTACTTAATTAGAGTTATTTGCTGCGTAGTAACATTCCCAAGTATCTCAGAACGTACCAAGTACATACCAGAAGCAAGGTTAATGGCATTAAACTGCACCGAATAACTGCCCGATTGATAATTCTGGTTCGTTAGCACAGAAACCATTCTACCCATTACATCAAATACTTCAATTTTCACCTTTCCAGCCTTCGACAGTTTAAACGGAATTACTGTATTAGGATTGAAAGGGTTTGGATAGGCGTTCTCCACTATGAAGCCGTTTGGTAAAACTTCTTGTTCATCTTCAAGATCTTGTACTCTCTTGAATTGTATTTCTTGCTCTGATATCATTACCAAATCTTGAAGCGTTTGTCTAAATGATTCATAGTCAGATTTATTCCACCCTTGTGACATATTTAAATCTGGTTCAAAAGAATCCAATTCATTCAGAACTCCAAGTGCAGTTCCATATTCACCTATTCTAAAATTAGTTATAAGGTAATATGATAAAATTTCATACTCGATATCTTTATTTTGAATATATGATCCAAACCTATTATAAAGATTTAAAACTCGTGTAGAATTTTGATTATTTAAGGCTTGTTTCATTTCTAATGCTACTAGATACTCACCAATTATCTGAGTTGCCCTAATTTTTCTTGCAGGAGTAAGTCTATCATTTTCACTTAACTCTTGATTAAAGTTTATTGATGCAGCTGCATGAGTTAATGAATCGGCTATTTCAAGAGAATTTAATCGATGAAAACGAACTAACCATTTTTTACGAACATCCTTTAGCCCTTCAATTTCTGACTCAATAAGTGATTTATCCTCAATATTTTCGACTAGCCCATAGGCTGTTCGCATCCAACGAGTAATTCGAGGGTTAAAACGTGATTGATTCATTCGTTCAACAATTTCGTTTAATCGAACCTTAATACGTTGAACATCATCTAATTCCATTTCAGTGGTTCCATTGTTTAACTGATTATGGATAACACCTGATGATAGGACAGCCTCAAACTGTTGGGTGTTTGCTGACGTACATGGATGTCGAGTGCAGCCAACTCCACCCCCACCCCCTGAAGGAATTTCCACCTCGTCATTTAAAGCATAAGAATAATCAACAGAACCATGGAACTTCGAGCTCGAGGGTGTAGTATCTCCATTCCAATAGTTTTTGCGTGCTGGTATCGTCCATTGAGTACTAGACTCACCAGATGTAGTCATTGCAAGACTATAAATATACTTACGTAACGAATTAGCCGAGCCGAAGTTATTATTACCAAAATACTGAAATGGATTATTATAGTAGCCCATCTTTACTCTACTGCTCTGATCAATATATATGTCATCATCTACATTCCCAGAAAAGTCAGAATTGTATAAATCTAGAACTGAATTAAATACTACATAAATTCCATGGTCAGCATTATCTTTAAATAAAGATCTTGTAGGAGATCCTCCAGTAACATTTGGATCAATATTAACAATCGAATCAATAATATTTAGGCCGTCGTCTTGATTGTTTTTAAATGCCACACCGCGTATTCTCATTTGGGAAGTATATAAGAGCATTCCAATACCGTTCTGTTCAAGTGTAGATAACTTAAATTCATTATTACTTGATGATCGGGAATAAACTCCATTCCAATTAAATCTGGCTTGAATATTTGTAAAATAATTAAATCTCGAATTTGTGTTGAATCTAATACCGTCTTCATTATACTCGAAAAGAGAGTTATCTATTGTATTATAGCTTGAATTAGATAAATACAATCCTCTTGAGCTATTATTTTTTACCGTCACATATTCAAGTAAATTATTAGAAGAATTAATAAGACTAATTGCTGTTGACCCACCATCAATTAAAGTATTTCGAATCTCATTATTATTAGTATTAATATTCAATCCATCAAATTCTTTTGATGGATCTCGCCTAACAAAATTAACGTTATCACTAAGAATTCTACCTCCATTTTGAATCGTAATTCTTGCGTTTTCACCCATATTGACTGTTGTATTCTTGATATCTAAAGTAGCTTCAATAATATATGTTGCATTATCACCAATAATAACAGGGATACCATCGTAAGCTACATCATTAGTTTCGGTAGTGTTCACAGATATAAAAACACTATTTAGTTCACCTAAATCATTTAAAAATTCAGAATTTACACCTTTAGAAATAGTCCCACTATTATTGAACTGCCCTTCCGAAATCAATCGCGTATTATCACCGAGAATTAGCTCACCTCCTAGTTCGATATTCAAATTCCCAATGTGCCTAAATATATTGGGTTCTTCAATATTGGAACTTGATTGGATTTCTAATACTCCACCACTCTCAACAGTTATGTCTGAGTATACTACTACATGTTCTTCAATACTACTACCCTCATCTAATATTACAATTTTACCCCCATCAACTACGTTGATAGTATTTGGTACATTGTGAAAATTAGTCGTTTTCTTCCAGTTCTGTGTCCATGCAATTTCATTGTATTCATCCTGCAAATAACTCGTAAATACTAAGTCTTGATCGAAGTATGTATTTTGGCCAGTAATCTCAATATTATATAAGCCGCCTACAGTATTTTTTAATACATCTTCATCTAGATCAAACTCAAATGTATATCTCTGATACCCACCAGAAGTCGAACCTGGATAATCAGTAACTACTATATTTACACCATTAAAATACGGTTCATTTTGATCATTCTCTCTAATCGTAAAATCATAGCCCATTCGCCCTTCAAAATCAATTACTCCTGGGGCTTGAGTTATAATTTCATATACACTTACAGCAGGATCACCACTACTTTCTAATATTTGTCCTAATGTTTGTTGTTGCAATATCTTGATGATAGGATCATGCTCACTATTTCCATTTGAAGTTGCATAGCCAATATATTGATTTGAAGATGAACCCTGAGCGCGTGAATCAAAGCTGACTTCAACCCTATTTAAGTCCATCTGCAACCTATCAACATCTATATCAATTTTTAATTTTAGTTCTCCATTCTGTCTTTCAATTCTAAAGTTATCTATTTGATATTCAGACTGGAATGTATCAAAGATTGCAACTGGATTTGCTGAATATTTCCTGTTTTGAGTAAAAATTATATCACCAGGTTCGCTATAAGCTTTTGGAATGTATTGTAGATGTAAATGTATTGGAAGCTCTCCATTACCGTCTCCCAAAAGATATAGAGGTTGTGCAAAAGTGACTACATCTCCAATTTGATAATTCAAACCACTGGCCATCCCTGAAGGTGCGGCATTAGAATGCAAAAAAATTAGATACTCTTCTTGATTCGTGGCTTGAGAATGTATATTTATAAATTCAAATATTAATATCGTTCCTTCAAGATCATTTAACGTTGTAAATATATCCACAATCTTACCAGTCATTGGTGCGTGAATCTGAGCACCTATTACATTTTTCTGCCAATCAGGATGTTTTAGATCAATTCCATAATGATATTGATGCTTAGTACCAACAACTCTTGCGCCAAATGGACTCGTAATTCTATCGGCCGTTGGATTGTAACTATTTGATATAGGCCAAAAATTAGGCGTTTGAGCGTACAAATTTTTATTTATGATTGATAATAATGCAACAATAAAAACCATTATTAATCTTTTCATTTCAAATTCTCCCCTTTGATAATAATAACTTCATTTAAATCAGTAGGTATTAAACCATCTAACTCCTTGTTAAACCATCCTGTAATCTCAAAATTAATTGAACCATCTAAATTTAGTTTTGTTAGCTGTGATATATTTTTTCTCCTATTTATTTCAGTAGTAATAAAAATACCATCTGAAGTAATATTGATATCACTGATACCAAGATTTTTATCAATAATTAATTCTTGATCAGTAAAAGATTTGGTATCTACAAAACCAATTTTAATTTGGTCATTTTGACGAGAAATTCTATAAAGATTATCATCATAATTGTTTATCAATTTCAAAAATGGTCCTTCAGCTATTCTTGTTATTTGATCTGTTGTTGTATTAATTAAATTTGTGTAGATAGGACTTGATAAAACATTTAGTTCTTGAGGCTCTTCAACTATAAGAATTGAACCATTTTTATACTCAAAATCATAAACGTGATTATTTACAGTCTCATTGAAATGTTCATATTCGTAAATAACATTTAATTCCTCTAAATCAATAACTAAAATCGAACTCTCTAATAGTTCACCTTCATTATATCGCTTAGAGTTATCTATCAAATTTACTCTATGATAAAGTATAAGATTATCATGATTATTTATTTCTATATAATAATTATTAATAAAATTATCATCAATATATCCTTGGCTATATAAAAAATCCTCAATATTTATTTGATCGAGGTTTTTATTATATATAATTAATGAGTTTCTATTGTATAGAAATTTACCACTACTACTTAGCTCAACAAACCCAATATCATTTATTATTTCATTGCCGAATTCATCTAATAGATACTTAACTTTTATAGATCGGTATTCAATTTCGTAAATAATTGTTCTTTCAACATTATTACTTGTTACAACCTTATAATAATAACTGCCGTTCTTTTGGAATTTAAAATGATTTATTTTTTCATTATTATTATAAAATTCGATGTTAAATTCGCTTGATTCATCTGATATTCTCAGATAATTTTCATCACTACTACCAATGAAAAAATACGAATTTTCTATATCCTGATTTCTGAATTGTTCGTAATCAAAATTATTACTTTCAACAAAAACCTTGTTTTCAGATATAATATTATTGAATTTTGTTTGAGCATTTAAATTATTACCATATAATATGATGATAATTATTACGCTTATTAATTGATTTTTATTCATTTGAAATATGCATTTTAATACTTATGATTTCATTATTTTCCCAAAATAGAATTGAAGCTGAAAATGGCGTATAAAAACCAATTGATATGTACTCAACATTTATTAGATCATTAACTATACCTGATCTTTGATATTCACCCACTTCAATTATTCCATACCCAACAGGATCTTTTATTGTATACCCATTCCCATATACAGTAATTCTTTCAGATAATTGTATACTCGAAAAACCATTAAGCGTATCTGAAATTAGGATTATTGAATTCATAAATAATCTATGTGTGTACTTATCGTCTTCAATCTCTTCAGTTTTGTATATTGTAAGAACAAAGTCATCTTTCTCATCACGATTAAAATCTAACGTTAACCGATCTTCCTTGTTCAATAAATCAATACCTTTAAACTCATCTGTAAACTGTACATACTGGCTTTCCAATCGTAATTCATTTGATTGATCAAAAATTTGATACTCTTCATAATTATCAATCAAATATAAATCAACTTCATCTAAGATTTTGTTATTACTATTTGATACGTTACAACCCAATGCAATTATTAGATAAAAAAATAAACAAAAAAATAATATATTTACCAAACTATAGAATAGCTTCATTTAAATACATTTTGAGTGGATTATAAAAATAATTCCAGTGTGATGAATGGTTAATTTTAATTAACTTAGTTCTAAAACCTATAATGTTCATTGTCTTAATCCAATTTTCTAAATACACTGATGGTACATCTGTGTCATTAAGCCCATGATAAAAGTAAAAATCTATTTGTGGGTTGTTAGTATATATATTAGAAGCAAGTAGAAAGTTTTCAGTTGGATTATTCGTAACCCATGGGCTAACTATTGCCATATCTGAAATATTATATGATTTATTTTCTAATGATGAGGTTATTGTTGCTGTACTTTTACTCCAACCAACAATAGAGAATGTATTAGCAACAGAATCTGAATATAATTTAATAGTTGATTCTGTATCAATTTCTGGATATTGCTCGTTGATAAATGGAAAAAGAATTTCTACTTGATAATATTGACTATAACTATTCCATTCGGTCATTAAACTATGACTTTTACCTGCATAGCTGTCAAAATATTGGAAAACAGAGTCTGATACTTCAACATGGACACCTAACATTCGACGTTCTGTTTTATTATATGGAGTATACTTTTTTGCAAGCTCACCATTAAAGAGAATGGTTCTCGCACCTGAAATATCATACTCAACGTAATTCAGCTCTGAAAGAACGTCCCAAAGAAACTCAGCCTTAAATCTTGTAGAAAATGTTCTTTTCGATTCCTGACCTAACTCTTTTTCAAAAGCACTGAATAGTCCTTCTTTCCATTTGTTACCTAAATCAGAATTCGATATAAGATTACCTATATGTTGATCAATGAATTCTTGTTTAATAACCGGTATCTGCTCAAAATATACTGTGTCTAACTGATTTAAGACAAAATATTCCAGGATTAAGGATGAGTGCTGCGCTTCAGGATATTCAATTGAGTTCGGAAGTTGAGTACTTTTGAAATTTTCAGACCAAATGACTTTCTTCTGAATGGGATCAACCCATTGAAATTGCACGGAATGGAATGTGTCCAGATTAGCCCGGGGATCAATAGTTAATGCAAACTTACTTTCACCCTTTTCTATGATACATGCTTCGGGTAGGTCTTTATATATGTCAACTATGTGTTCTGTAATTAGATCTTCATTAATACCGAACTCTTCAATCTTATAATACAATCCCCATCCGCCATCTCGTTGATTTACCTGAAAAATAATTTCATTTAATCCAGCTTTCATAGGTAACGGAATCCAATCACTATCAGGTTTTACAGAACGACCAATTACTCGTCTATGTATCTCTTTTCCATTTAGAAAAACTCTGATTCCATCATCTGATCCAAGCCTAACCAGATAATCGGAAGCATTTGGAACCTCAATGAAGTCTCTAACGAGAATTGTTGCATTGAATCCTAACTCAGAGTAATCGTGAAAATTGATTAGTGAATCTGCTACAGATAATTCACTCCATTGCAATTCGGGGATATTTGAACCATTAAAAAGTGAGTCAACTTTATGAAAGCACTCGGTGTAATTAGTGCATGAAAAAGAGCTTGAAATCTCTCTTTGATGTGGTTGATAAGAACAAGACACTGAACTCAACCCTAGAACGATGAGCCAAAAACTTATATTAAACCCACTAATTATCATGACTTACTATACCCATATTAAAATTGCAATCAAAATCTTCCATCCATAAAAAAACCCACCAGAAAAATCTGACGGGTTTTAGAATGAGCGAGAAACGAGACTCGAACTCGCGACCCCAACCTTGGTCCGCCAGCCGG
>Ga0316205_10004905_pt1 | contig 11367 bp, 15 predicted proteins | sample 3monthpyrite_MG_FD_204941 | JGI IMG/M metagenome (GOLD analysis project Ga0316205, IMG submission 204941) | Microbial mat bacterial communities from mineral coupon in-situ incubated in ocean water Damariscotta River, Maine, United States -... | ecosystem: Environmental > Aquatic > Marine >... | reverse complement strand
CATTAATATTTTCCAAATATTTTATGAATTTTTAATCGACGTAAAAATGACAATTTACGTTGGTTTGGCACACCACTTTCTTTAATATATTGTGAAACTGTTTCAACCATTCTTAAAGCTGAATTTCCATCATTATAAGGGTGATAATCTTGTACAATTTCTTTACGTTGTTCTTTAAAATTATCTTCTTCTAAATTGCTTTTAATTTTATCCGTTAAATTTTTATAATCTAATGAGTTATCCCATTTAATAACTTTTGAACTTGTTTTAAATGTAATAACTGGTTTATTAAGCAATAAAAATTCATATACTACTGATGATGTATCACTAATCATAACATCAGCCATTAATAAAAATTTAATAATATTTCGTTCCTCTTCAAAAATAATATTGGTATTATCCTTAGCTAAACTTTTATAAGCACTAATTAATTCAACTGACATTAAATCGTGAAACTTCACTAAAATTAAATAATCCTTACTTTTAGCTAATTGCTTAAACTCTTCAATTAAAAATGAAGCTGATGTTAATGATGGTGAAAATGTTGGTGCATACAAAACAATTTTTTTAGCATTATGTTTCACTAGTAACTTGTCCTTTTCACCATCGTATTTATGAAATTCTTTTCCATAAATATCTAGTTTTGGCCAACCAGTTTCAATAACATCAAAATTTTTGTATTTATTTTTTAATTCTAAGAATTTACTTGTGAAATAAGGACCTTGCGTTAGATATAAATCAAAATAATGACGGATTCTAAAATGCCCTTTCTTTTCTCCTGCTAAGCCATGAAAAACTTGTACTTTTAGGCCTCTTAAATAATATGGAACCTCGTTCCCAGGTACAAAAATAGCATCGCTTTTAAAAGCAATTACATCAATCATTTCAGAAGTAAAAGGTTCATTTTTAAAAGGAAATTTCTCTATAATTGGTTCTTTTACAAACCATAAATATGCTAAACCTTGTTCTTTTAAAACCTTCATTATTGGTTCCAAAATTCCAAAAGCATAGGGATTTTGACAAAAAAGTACAGTCTTCATAGTTTCTAAACTATGTTATTAGCATTTTGTAAATCTTCTTTAAAATCTACTTCAATACAATTATATTTAGAAATATCAATAGCTTTAACTTTTAAATTATTTTCAGCAATAGCCATTTCTAAACCCTTTTCAAAATAATCATTATCACCACAATTTTCTAATTGAGTAATAAAAATATCTAAGTCATTTTTTGATATAAAGTTAATTCCAACGGCTTCACCTAACCCATTTTTAACTTCTTTTGAAAGTTCAAAAACAAAATTATCTTTTAATGTATATTTTACTTCTTCATCAGCAACACTAGATGTATTTACAGCAATAAACGAATTATTTTCTTTAATATCATTTTGTAAAACTGATAATAATTTTTCATCAAAAACAACATCACCATTAAACCATAAAATTGATTTACCTCTATGTTTTTTTAATGCCTGTAATAAACTTTTAGATGTATTAGTTCTATCAAAAAATGGATTATAAACATAATTAACTTCTGGAAAACGCTCCATAATTAAGTCCTTTTTAAATCCAACAACCGAAGTTACATCATTAATATCAAAATACGCCGTTATATTTTTTAGTTGTTTAGCCATGATACTTTCACCATCTTTTAAAGGTGTTAAAGGTTTTGGAAATGGGTTTCCTAGTCTAGAACCTATACCTGCTGCTAATATTACTATTTTCAAAAGTGATTGTTTTAAATTAAATAATTCAACAAAAATATAACTTTAAATTTAATTAAATTATGAATTTAAAAGGTAAAAAAAACTCCGATTAAAAATCGGAGTAAATTATTAAACTGCTACATCATTTTCACGAAGTGCATCATTTAGTGAAGTTTTTTTGTTGGTACTTTCTTTCCTTTTACCAATAATCATAGCACAAGGAACGTTGAACTCACCTGCTGGAAACTGTTTTTTATAACTTCCTGGAATTACTACAGACCTTGCAGGAACTCTACCTTTCATTTCAATTGGTTTATCACCAGTTACATCAATAATTTTAGTTGATGCTGTTAACACAACATTTGCTCCTAAAACTGCTTCCGTTTCTACATGAACACCTTCAACAACAATGCAACGAGATCCTATAAATGCATTATCTTCAATAATTACAGGTGCTGCTTGTAGAGGCTCTAAAACCCCACCTATTCCTACTCCTCCACTTAAATGAACATTTTTACCAATTTGTGCACAACTACCAACCGTTGCCCAAGTATCAACCATAGTTCCTTCATCTACATAGGCACCAATATTCACATAACTTGGCATTAAAATAGTACCGCCAGAGATATAAGAACCATAACGTGCAACTGCATGTGGCACAACACGAATTCCTTTTTCTTTATAACCAGTTTTCAATGGAATTTTGTCATGATATTCAAAAATTCCAACTTCCATAGTTTCCATTTTTTGAATTGGGAAATACATTACTACTGCTTTTTTAACCCATTCATTCACTTGCCAACCATTATTAACTGGTTCAGCAACTCTTAAATTACCACTATCTAACAAGCTTACAACTTCACGAATTGCATTTTGAGACACTTCAGCTTTCAATAAATCTTTATTATCCCAAGTTTTCTCTATAATTTCTCTTAATTTGTCCATGTATAATATCTTAATATCGCAAATATAAAGTTTAAATTAATTATATAATTCAAAATGATTAAATTTGCACAATTTTAAAAATTATGTTAATAGTTTGGCACGTATTTTAGCTTTAGATTTTGGAACAAAAAGAACAGGTATCGCAATAACTGATGAACTTCAGATTATTGCATCTGGTCTTACAACTGTTGATACTAAAAAGATATTTTCTTTTTTATCTGAATATTTAAAAAAGGAAAATGTAGAGTTATTTATTGTTGGCGAACCAAAACAATTAAATAATACTGCAAGTGAAAGCGAACAATTTATAAAGCCTTTTATTTTAAAATTAAGTCAAACTTTTCCTAAGATTCCAATAAAACGAGTTGATGAACGTTTTACTTCAAAAATTGCGTTCCAATCAATGATTGAAAGTGGTTTGAAAAAGAAACAACGACAAAACAAAGCTTTAATTGACGAAATTAGCGCTACGTTAATTTTACAATCTTATTTACACTATGAGAAATAATATTTTAAGAAAATCTCTTGTCTTTGGTCGAAGAAAGTTTAGGGTTCTGTTAAAAAAACACTATAGTAAAAAAGATATAGAACTTTTAAAAGATAAGAACTTTGTAATTGTTTCTGATAATTGTTGGGCTGGATCAGTTTACCAATGGTTAGAACGCCCTTACAACACACCTTTTGTAAGTATTGGGTTTTATGGAGATTGCTATATAAAACTGTTATCAAACTTTGATTATTACATGAAACTTCCTTTAAATTTTATTGAAGAAAGTAAATATAAAAACAGAGAAATTACATATCCGCTAGCAAAATTAGATGATGTAGAACTTCATTTTACTCATTATAATAGTGTAGAAGAAGCAAAGACGAAATGGGAAAGGAGAACTGCCAGAATGTTAGAAGAAACAAATAAAGATAATTACATTTTTAAAATGTGTGACGCTTGGTATGCTTCAGAACAAAATTTTAAAGATTTTAATGATCTTCCATTTAAAAACAAACTTTCTTTTTCAACTAAAGAATATAAGCAGTTGAATTTAAATAATCACTACCAAATATTAGAAAGAGATAAAAAAGATAAAAATAAAGTACCAAATGGAGTGAAGTTATTCAAATTAACTTTTATCTATTTAAATTTATTCAAATGGAAGAAAAATATTTTAGATACTTAAACTAATTTATTTTTACATTTTTTACTTTCAACTATTAATTTGTATTTTTGCAATCTCAAAAAAAGAATATGATTTTACCAATAATAGCTTATGGCGATCCTGTTTTAAGAAAAGTAGGAAAAGATATAGACAAAGAATATCCTAACCTATCAGAACTTATTGTAAACATGAAGGAAACAATGGTTAATGCTAGAGGAATTGGTTTAGCTGCTCCACAAATTGGTAAAGCAATACGTCTTTTTATTGTTGATACTTCTCCTTTTGAGAAAGATGAAGATTTAGATGAAAAAGAGCGTGAATTTTTAACCAATTTTAAAAAAGTTTTCATAAATGCTAAAATTATCAAAGAAGAAGGTGATGAATGGGCATTTAATGAAGGCTGTTTAAGTATTCCTGAAATAAACGAAGATGTATTTAGAGAAGAAAAAATAACTATTGAATATTTAGATGAAAACTTTGAAAAACATACTGATGTTATTGATGGATTAGCTGCTAGAGTTGTTCAACATGAATACGACCATATTGAAGGAATTTTATTTACCGATAAAATTTCATCATTAAAAAAACGATTAATTAAAAAGAAATTAGAAAACATTTCAAAAGGGAAAATAAGTCCGGATTACAGAATGAAATTTCCCTTATTAAAAAGAAAATAAATTTATGGAATTAAAAGATATAGTTGCAATTAACGGAAAACCAGGATTGTACGAAATAAAAGCACAATCTAAAGGAGGAATAATTGTTAAATCATTATTAGATGCTAAAAAATTTCCAATTACGGTTACACATAACATTAGCGCCTTAAATGAAATTGCTATTTACACATACGAAGAAGAAATTCCACTAAGAATAGTTCTAAAAACTATTGCTGAAAAAGAAGATAGTAAAGAAGCTATTAACCCTAAAGAAAAAGGTGCCATTTTAACTTCCTACTTTAGAGAAATTTTACCAAATTTTGATGAAGAACGCGTATACACTTCTAATATTAAAAAAGTATTACAATGGTATAACTTATTAGCTTCAAAAAATTTCGACTTCTCTTCTATTCAAGAAGATGATGAAACTGAAGAAGCATAATTATGAATACTAGAGAGCAACAACTCCAAGCATTTGGTAGGTTACTAGACATTATGGATGAGTTGCGTTCTAAATGTCCGTGGGATAAAAAACAAACATTCCAATCACTTCGTCATTTAACAATTGAAGAAACCTATGAACTAGGTGAAGCAATTCTAAATAATGATTTACAAGAAATTAAAAAAGAATTGGGTGATGTGTTACTTCACATTGTTTTTTATGCTAAAATTGGCTCAGAGACTAATGATTTTGATATAGCTGATGTTGCTAATTCTATTTCTGAAAAACTGATTCATCGTCATCCACATATATACAGTGATGTTGAAGTTGAAAACGAAGATGAAGTGAAGCAAAACTGGGAAAAACTTAAATTAAAAGAAGGTAAAAGCTCTGTTTTAGAAGGTGTTCCAAAATCTTTACCTGCAATGGTAAAAGCTAATAGAATTCAAGATAAAGTTGCTGGTGTAGGTTTTGATTGGGAAAAACCCGAACAAATTTGGGAAAAAGTACAAGAAGAACTCTCTGAACTAAACACTGAAATAGAAAAAGGAAATACTGATAAGATAGAAGCTGAATTTGGAGATGTGCTATTTTCAATGATTAATTATGCTCGATTTATTAATGTAAATCCAGAAAATGCTTTAGAGCGTACAAATAAAAAATTTATTAATCGGTTTCAATTTTTAGAATCAGAAGCAAAAAAATTAGATAAAGATCTGCATAATATGTCTTTAGCAGAAATGGATGTTTTTTGGAATAAAGCTAAAAAGTTTTATAAATAATTTTAAATTAGCATAGTAAAATTACGACTATGCACATAAAAGCTAATAATCCAGAAGAGTATATAACTCAAATTCCGAAGGAAAGAATTCCTTATTTTAATAAATTACGCCAAACCATTTTAGATAATATTCCAAAAGGGTTTGAAGAACAAATGAGTTATGGAATGATTGGCTATGTTGTTCCTAAAAAATTATATCCTTCAGGTTATCACTGTGATACAAACTTACCATTACCCTTTACAAATATAGCTTCTCAAAAAAATTTTATTGCCTTATATCATTCAGGAATTTATGCAAACAAAGAAATTTTAGACTGGTTTGTTGCTGAATACCCTAAACATTGTAAACGAAAATTAGATATGGGAAAAAGTTGTATTCGGTTTAAAAAGGCTGAAGAAATTCCTTTTGATTTAATTGCTGAACTAATGCAAAAATTAACCGTTGATGAATGGATTAATATTTATGAAAAAAATAAAAAAAAATAATGGAAAAAGTAGTAATAATTACTGGTGGAAGTAAAGGTTTGGGATTAGGACTTGTAAAAAAATACCATAATGAAGGTTATCGTGTAATTTCAATTTCAAGAAGTAAAATTGAAAAATTATATGCAACAGAACAATATCAATGTGATTTAAGTAAACCAGAAACCATTGAGCCAGTTATTTCTGAAATATTTTCTCACTTAGATAAGAGTAAAACTACTAATCTAACATTTATAAATAATGCTGGTGATTTGGGTACTGTTAATACTTTAGATAAAATACCACCTAAAGATATAGCATATACAATTCAAGTAAATTTAACAGCTCCGCTAATTTTGACTTCTTTATTTATTAAATTGTCTGAAGATTGGACTTGCAAAAAGCAACTATTTAACATTTCATCTGGAGCCGCAATAAACCCTTATGAAAGCTGGTCTATGTATTGTTCTTCAAAAGCAGGTGTTGATATGATGACCAAAGTAGTTTCTAAAGAACAAAAAGAATTAAATAATGGTGTGAGTATTGTTTCAATTTATCCTGGTGTTGTTGATACAGATATGCAAACTTCTGCAAGGAATACACCTAAAGAAAATTTCAAATCTGTTCAAAGATTTATTGATTTTTATGAACACGGAGATTTACGATCACCGAAAGTAGTATCAGATAAAATTTATCATTTAGATGTTACTGGAGAATTAAAAAATGGAAGAATTTTAGATGTTAGAAATGTATAATTCCTACTTTTTGATAAATAATTAATGCTTTAATATTTTTTTTACACTTTCAGGAATTAACAAATTTTTATCTAAACCAACATCAGCTATTGGGTTTCCAAAACTTGTGTTAATTGGCACAACACCAGCCCAAATTGGCAAATCATAATCTGGTTTATCATCTATAGGAGGCCCAGTTCTAATTTTTGCAGAAGCCTCAGTAATAGGAATTTTGATTATTTTTGTTGCTTTCATTTCTTTTTTATTTGGTAACCGAACTTCTTCCCAACGCCCTGGAATTATTTGATTAGAAATTATCTCCAATGCTTTAAAACGTTCATCATTATCAGTTACAAGGCAAGCTCTTCCAAATAGCGTAACAGATTGATAGTTTAGTGAATGATGAAATGCAGAACGTGCTAAAACAATACCATCAGTTTGAGTTACATTTAAAGAAATTGAAAACCCTTTTTCCAATTCAACTAACATTCTACTTACAGTTGCTCCGTGGATATACAAGTTATCTTTATCTCTACCAAAAATTGTTGGTATAATAACTGGATAATCTTCATGTACAAAAGCAATTTGACAAATATAATGAGCATCTAAAATTTTATAAATTGTTTTTTTATCATAAAACCCTCTTTTAGGAGCTCGTTTAACTTTTGTCTTTTTTGTTGGTTTCATATTATTAATTAAACCAAATTGTAAAATATTTTATTTTAGCTATATCAGGAATTTGATCTAGCGTAATTTCATCTCTACTAAAAGTATTTAAACCTAATTCTTTTTTATCTATTGCAATTGTGGCATTTAATTCATCTATAAAAAGTGTAGCTGAAGTCAAAGTAGTTTCTACCTTATTAACTAAATAGTTTTCATTAATATCTTTAAAAGTAGATAGAAGAGAAATTCCTTTATCCGTTTTATAATTTCTATCAAAAATTTGAATACTCTTTATTTTTGACAATGAATCATTTTGTTTAGTTGGTGCAATTTCCAATAATTTTTTACCATCAAATGCATAAATTTCATACTCATCATTACTTACCGAGAATAATTTTTCTTCGCCAGAAGTATTTAATGATGTATTAGACACTATTGAATCCTTAGTGAAAATTGAATTTAAATCTAAAATTGTAGTTTCTTTAGTTAAATAACCAACTTTACCCTTTTCAATTAAATATTGATTTTCTTTAGCACATTGAACAAATAAAAATGAAACTAGAACTATATATATGATTTTCTTTAAAATTGACATAAACAATACTTTTTTTTATATTCTATATTTAATAACGTAACAAACAAGTTTTTATTTAAAAAAATGAAATTAAAGTACTCGCTTTAGAATTCCTAAAACTCCTCTAATAAAAGTAGCACTTGTTACTACTTTTAAAACCGGATTCATTCTTGTACTTTTCCTTGATTTTGTTGACCTAGATGTTTTCTTTGCTACTTTCTTTTTTTCTTCAATTTCTTCCCTTTCATTGATCTCATTAATCTTTTTTGTTAAAATTTCATAAGCACTTTCTCTATCAATTTCTTCGTTATATTTATAAAATAAACGCGAATTTTCTATTAATTGTTTTAACTCTTTATCAGTCAAAATATCCATTCTACTCATTGGTGCTCTCATCATAGTTGCAGCTAATGGTGTTGGACGTCCTTTTTCATTTAACACTGAAATAAAAGCCTCTCCAATACCTAGTTGAGTTAATGTTTCATCAACATCATAATACTCAGAATCTGGGTAATTTTCTGAAGCTAACTTAATTGCTTTTCTATCTTTTGCCGTAAAAGCACGTAAAGCATGCTGTACTTTTAAACCTAGTTGAGCCAATACATCTTCAGGAACATCTTTTGGGTTTTGAGTGACGAAAAACAAACCAATTCCTTTAGATCTAATTAATTTTACAATACTTTCTATTTGTGAAATTAAAGCTTTTGAAGCTTCTCTAAAAATTAAATGAGCTTCATCAATAAAAATAACCAACTCTGGTTTTTCGCTATCTCCTTGCTCTGGAAAACTACTATAAACTTCTGCCAATAATTGCAACATAAATGTTGAAAATAACTTTGGTTTATCCTGAATATCGGTTAATCGTAAAACTGAAATTATACCTTTATCATTTTCATCTTTTCTAACTAAATCCTTTACATCAAATGAACGTTCTCCAAAAAATAAGTCACCTCCTTGTTGTTCTAGCTCAATTATTCGTCTCAAAATTGCACCAGTACTAGCTTTTGATATTAAACCATATTCAGACTGTATATCTTCTTTTCCTTCATCTGTTGCAAATTGTAAAACTTTTCTAAAATCTTTTAAATCTAATAATGGAAATTTATTATCATCACAATACTTAAAAATAATAGAAACTATACCACTTTGTGCCTCAGATAAATCTAAAATTCTTGAAAGTAAAACAGGTCCAAATTCTGAAACAGTTGCACGCAAGCGTACACCTTCTTGATCTGATATGGTTAAAATTTCAACTGGAAATTTTTTAGCTTCGAAAGGTAAACCAATTGCAGCATGTCTTTCATCAATTTTTGGATGCCCAGGACTAGCTTTTGCCAAACCACTTAAATCACCTTTTATATCCATTAGTAATACTGGAATCCCTTTTTCTGAAAGGTTTTCTGCCATTACCTGCAACGATTTTGTTTTACCCGTTCCCGTTGCACCTGCAATTAATCCGTGTCTATTTAATGTTTTTAAAGGCACCTTAACAAATGCATCTTTTACTGTTACGCCATCAAGCATTGCCGAACCAAAAGTTAAATAATCCCCTTTCGTTTTATATCCATCAGTAATATGATTAAAAAAAACTTCTTCTCTACTCATTTTAATATTTTTTATAAAAATAGAATATATTCATCAAATTAAAAATTTCAATAGAAATTAAGTTCAATTTATTTTTATAAGTACTTATTTCTATATTTGCAGAATGATAGACGAACACACACAACAACTTATAAACAAAGGAGAAATGCTACCTTTAATGGAAGAGTTTTACACAATTCAAGGTGAAGGTTTTCATTCCGGTAAAGCAGCTTATTTTATTAGAATAGGTGGTTGTGATGTTGGTTGCCATTGGTGCGATGTTAAAGAAAGTTGGAATGCAGATTTACATCCACCAACTCTTACACATAAAATTATTTCTAACGTTAAAAAATACGCAAAAACTGTAGTTGTTACTGGTGGAGAACCTTCAATGTGGAATTTAGATTTTTTAACAAAGTCTCTTCAACAAAACAATATTAAAACTCATATTGAAACATCTGGTGCATATAATTTAACAGGTAAATGGGATTGGATTTGTTTATCTCCCAAAAAAACAAAACTTCCTTTAGAAGAAATTTATAAATCTGCTAATGAGCTTAAAATTATTGTTGTAACAAAAAACGATTTTAAATTTGCAGAACAACAAGCTGCAAAAGTATCTTCCAATTGTGAATTATATTTACAACCTGAATGGAGCAAACGACAACAAATTACACCTTTAATTATAGAATTTGTTATGAAAAACCCTCAATGGAAAATTTCATTACAAACGCATAAATATTTAAACATTCCATAACAATAAACATTTCTAATTGAAAACTATAGTAATAAGAGAAGCCATAATAACAGATGCTGAGTACATTGCAATTTTAGGAAGAATTACTTTTACTGAAACATTTGGCAATTATTTTAAGGATTATAATGACTTATTAAGCTATTATGAAAGAACATTTTCAGTTGAAAAAATTAGAAGTAGTATTAAAAACTTGAACAACATTTTTTGGATAGCTTTTATTGATGATTTACCTGTTGGTTATGCAAAATTAAAGCTAAACTCAACAACTAAATTTATTAATTCTAAAAGTATTTCTCAATTACAAAAAATATATATTTTGAAAGACTTTTTATCCTTAAAAATTGGTTTAAAACTACAAAATAAACTAATTGAAAAATCTCAAAAGCATGGAAATCAATACATTTGGCTGTCTGTACTTAAAAGTAATAATAGAGCTATTAATTTTTACAACAAAAACGGATTTTCAAACATAGGTAATCATGATTTTCAAATAGGAAAAGAAAATTTTGAATTTAATGTTATGTTTAAAAAACTCAAATAGAATAACTATTATAAACTATTAATTCTGCTTAACACTAATTTATAAATTTTATCAAATTGTTCGTCTATAGTCAAATCAGAATTATCAATTTCAATAGCATCATTCGCTTTCACTAATGGCGAATCTTCACGAGTAGAATCTATATGATCTCTATATACAACATTCTTTAAAATTTCATCAAATGTAACATTATCACCTCTTTTAAATAACTCATCAAATCTACGTTTGGCTCTTTTCTCAGCAGAAGCATTCATAAATAGTTTTAATTCAGCATTTGGAAAAACTACTGTACCAATATCTCTTCCATCCATGACAACTTTTTTATTAGCTCCCATTTTCTGCTGTTGTTCAACCAATTTTCTTCTA
>Ga0316205_10004903_pt1 | contig 11373 bp, 11 predicted proteins | sample 3monthpyrite_MG_FD_204941 | JGI IMG/M metagenome (GOLD analysis project Ga0316205, IMG submission 204941) | Microbial mat bacterial communities from mineral coupon in-situ incubated in ocean water Damariscotta River, Maine, United States -... | ecosystem: Environmental > Aquatic > Marine >... | reverse complement strand
TGTAACACTTTCTGATGGAGCATTTGCACCAGATACTACACAATCGACTACAGATGCAAGTCTTACTTTAAGCGATCCTGTGGGAAGTGATGGTAATAAAACTATTACATATACTGTTTCTTCAGCTTCTACTGCTTTACCAGCAGGTTCTAGAATTCACTTGCCTAAAGTTGCTTTAACTACTGTAACGGCAGCAAAAACTGTTACAGCTACTATTGGTGGTACAGCTGGTGTTACAGGTAGTATCAATGTAGTTAAAACTGAACTTGGTAATTCAACAAAAGCTAATAGTATTGTTTCTGTAACAAAAGGTTCTGTTGATGTAACTGCTGGTGAGCTTCAAATTACTGAAGGTATTGCTTCAGGTTTTGGTGCTACAACCACTGGTTATAAATTAATAGCTCCAGTAGGTATTTCTTTTACTGGTAAGTATTATGATTCAAATAAATTACAAACTAGTGCAGGTACTGCTACGTACAGTGCATATAGTACAACTGCATCTAATGGCGTTGTTTCTACTACATTTAATACAAATGACACACTAGCAATTAATTTGCCAGCTGTAACAGCTTATATTGATGGTATTAAAATCAAACCAGTTGTTAACGTAAATACAACTTCAGTTGATGGTGTTCAAGGTATTCAAATTAAAGATATTAATAGTTCAGGTGTTATTGCAACTACTGGTCTTAATTTAGCTTACGTTGGAACAATCCCAACTCTAACAGCTGCTGCTGATGCTACTGTTGCTGCTGCTGGTACAACTTCAGTTGTTCCTACTAATGCAACTGGTACAGTTACATACGTTTCAGCTGACACTGCTATTGCAACTGTTGATGCTGCTGGTACAGTTACTGTAGATACTAATGCTACTGCTGCTGCTACTGTTGTAATTACTGCAACTGATAGCCTAACAGCTCAAGCTGCTTCAACTACAATTACTGTTGGAACTCCTGCTCCAGTTCTATTAAGTGGTGACATTACTTTAGCTGCTGGTTGGAACTTTGTTTCTGCTCCATTCGATGGAAGCATTGACGTTGCTACAATCGCTGCTGCTGGTTGTTCACAAGTTCACTTAGCTGATACAACAACTGGTTTCTGGGGTGCTGCTGTAACTACTGGAACTGCAACTCCTGGTCAAGGTGTAGCTGCATATTGTGCTGCTGCTGGAACTGCTAGTTATACAGGTATAACTCCTGCTGCAACTGCGTTTGCTATGGCTACAAACATTACTGCTACTGGTAGTACTGCTGTGCCTTCAACTCACGCTGCTTATGCAGTAGGTATGAACTTTAAAGTAGTTGGTACTCCAACAGCTACTACATTTGCTGAAGTTATTACAGCAGGTGCTACAGGTGTTATGTACTATAACGGTACTGCATTTGATTTAAGTTCTGAATACACTTCTGCTGGATTCACTGGTGTAGCTGATAACGCTGCTCAGGTTATCCCTGCAGGTGCTAGTTTCTATATTCAAACTAACTAATAGTTTGTGTTAACTTTTGTAACAGGCTCTTTGCCTGTTGCAATCCTTTCGTAACAATTCTCTAAATTCTTAACATTAAAAACTCTAATTAATTTTTTTTGTTGTACAATAGTACGACAATATTACTAAAAAGGCATGAAATATGAAAAAAACAGTATTAAGTATAGCAGCAGCAGCTTTAGTTAGTTCAGCTCTATTTACAGGTTGTGGAAGCGATAGCGCTACTCCAGTAGCTGTAGTAACAACAGCAACAATTGGTACAGGTCCAGCATTAAGTATTGGTCAAACAATTACGCAATCTGCTAAAGGTTACCAAACAGTATCTGGTGGTTTACTTGACCTTGATGGTGATGTAACAACTACTAATGATCTTTTTGTATTTGGAAACTTAGTTATGCAAGCTCCTGCTAACTATAGCGTTGTAACTCCAATTACTGATTTAATTGTAACTCAAATTGAAGCTGGTTTAACACAAGCTAACGCAGAAACAGCAGTTGCTACAGCATTAGGTTTAAAAACTACTGATTTAATGTTTACATCAGAAACTGCTAAAACAGCTGGTTTAAGTGCTGATACACAAGCAAAGTTATTAGCTACAAATGCAACACTTCTTGCATCATTTGCTAACACAACAACTCGTTCAGTAAGAGCTGAGTCAATTCCAAATCCATTTGCAACTACAACTACGACTAGTTCTTCAAGTAGTGTTGCAGCTAGCACAAGTTCAGTAGCTAGCTCAAGTGCAGAAGCAATTCCAAATCCATTTGCGACTTCAAGTTCAGCTCCAGCAGCTTCAAGTTCAGCTCCAGCAGCTTCAAGTTCAGCTCCAGCAGCTTCAAGTTCAGCTCCAGCAGCTTCATCAAGTTCTACAGCTGCATTCGATGCTAATGCAGTTGCTGCTACAATTCTTGCAAACCTTTCTGCTACATTTACAGCAACTGTTGCTGCTACTCAAGCTAGCATTGCAACTTCATTAGCTGCTGGTAAAAGTTTACAAGCAATTGCAATTGAGCAAGTAACATCTATTTTTGCTACTGTTGCAAATGTAGTAAATAGTACTCAATTAACTGGTGATGCTGCAACTGCTTATGCTGCTGCAATCGCTGGTCATTCAAGTAGTACAGCAACTTCAAGTTCAGCTCCAGCAGCTTCATCAGCTCCTGCGGCATCTAGTTCAGCTCCTGCGGCATCTAGCTCAGCTCCAGCTGCTAGCTCAAGTGCAGAAGCAATTCCAAATCCATTTGCTACAAGTAGTAGCACTGCTACTACTACAAGTTCAGTAGCATCTAGTACAAGTACAGCTGCTAGCTCAAGCGCAGAAGCAATTCCAAATCCATTCGGTTAATAGTAACTTTAAATAACAAATGGGGCTTTGCCCCTTTTGAAAAAGGAAATTATATGGTACGTAAAATTAGCTTATCGATAGCCGCTCTATTTTTTACTACACAACTTATTGCAGTAGAACTTCCACCATCACCACCAGCAGCAGATGCTCCAGGTGCCTCTAGTAGTTCTAGTTCATTAAGTGTTGGTACAAGTTACTCTTTTGTTTCTGCTCCTTTTGATGGAGATATGGACATAGCAACACTTGTTAGTGCTGGCTGTACAGTAAATGTTTATGATGATACTGCAACATGGTTTGTTCAAAAAACTTCAGGGTCTGCTAAGGCTGGCCAAGCTGTAGTTGTAAAATGTACATCTGCATCAACTGTTAGTTTTTCACCTACGTTAAATACAACTGCATTTAGCATGGCGACTAACATTAGTGGTGTAGGAAAAGGTAGTATTCCATCAACTCATCAAGCTTATGTTTTAGGTAATAAGTTTGCTGTTGTTGGAACTCCAGTAGCTACTACAATCGGTGCTGTTGTATCTGCAGGTGCTTCAAATGTTCTTTATTGGGATGGAAGTACGTGGAATACTGGAAGTACGAGTTCAAGTACTACAGTTTTACCAGCTGGTTCTAGTTTTTACATTCAAGTACAACAATAATTCTAAATTTGGATTGGAGGTTTCCTCCTCTCCATTTTTAATTATTAGTTAAATGGATTTGGTATATTGTTTATTAAGCCAATTTCCTCTTCAATTATTTTTTCAAGCTGATTAAATTCAAAATCAATTTGATATAATTTTCCACTCTTTAATTTTTTAAAGTCAAATGGCACTTCATATGTTGAGTCCAAAATTGTATCCGTAACTACTAATTTAATACTATTCTTTATATTCGCAGGAATAATAAGCTTGTACTCCTCATTGCCAATCAGACCATGAATAGTTATATCTCCACTGACTTTTGTTGAATTAATTGATGATGAATATACTCTTATGTGATATATGCCATTTTTACTATTTTCTTCAGTGATTAGATAATTTCTTTTATCTTCTAGAGGTTTCTTTTTTTTTGCTGCTTTAGATATTTTCTTACTCTTTGAGTAGTCTATTTTTATTTCATCTATACTTTTCTTGGTACTCTCTACTTTATTATGCTTTAAGTTCATCTGTGTAGAAATTGCTGGACTATCATCTTCGCTTAACACTATAAATATAATACTTACTGCACTTAATGCTACTAGTGGAACTATAAAAGGGTTCATATTTTAAAATGGCATTGGTAGAGCTGGTCTAGCCTGATCTTGCTCTTTAACTTCAAAGTCTGCACTTTGCAGATTATTAAAATCAAAATCAATTATATTAGATGATCCAGATGTCAAACGAGTCATAAGTCTCTTAAACTCTTTTGTAATTTTTGTTTTATGGTTAGTAATTCTAATTCTCATATCGTTGTTTATTACTCCAATTGGAATCATCATAGAAAATGACTCTTTGTTTATAGTTCCTTTAACAATTGCCGGAATTTGTGGGAACATATTTTGAGGTTGTGTGAGTTCAGAATCACTAACTAAGAATAGTGAAAAGTTCTCTGTTGATGCTTCTGAAAGTATATATACATTATCAAAAGTCAGTGTCTCATCTTGTATCTCTACAGTTTTAGGCTGAGTTACAGCTTGAGTCTTATTTAAACTCTTTTCGTAATTAATAGTAATCTCATCTTCTGATTTAGTATTAGCTGATTTCTCAACATAATTTGTTTCAATTTGTGTAACTGGTACTTGCTCATCACTTAAAATAAGAAAAGCTATTATGAAAGTTGCTACAACGGTTGCAAAGAGTAAAATTTTGTTCATTATATCCCTTATGACTTAGCGAAGTAATGATACAATACTACTCTTTATTTTTTGCTAAAAGGATGCATGTGGCAGTTGAAAAGCCTTTAGTTTGGATTTATGGTTTTTTAGTTTTAGTTATTGCATATACTACATATTTTCATAATTATAGTAACCCTGCTAAGGTTTTTTGGGATGAGAACTATCATATCGCATCTGCTCAAAAATACATTGATGGGGTTATGTACAAAGAGCCACATCCACCACTTGGTAAACTTTTAATAGCACTATCAGAAGCTGTTTTAAAGCCAAATAAAAATATCAACACATCATCTTTTTCAAATACTGATTATATTAAGGTATTTCCTGAGGGTTACTCTTTTAGCGCTGTAAGACTACCATCTACTCTTTTTGCGATGTTAAGTGCTCTAGTTTTTTATCTTATTTTGTATAGTTTTAGTTCAAATTCGCATATATCATTTCTGTTTAGCTCAATGTATCTGTTTGAAAATGCTTTAATTCTACATTCTCGTTCTGCAATGCTAGAGGGTATTCAGATATTTTTTATTTTGATGGCAATTTTATCCTTTTCAAGGATGCGAACTTCATTGAACAGTGAATCTTATGCTTGGCTTGGTGTTTGGATAGGCTTAGGAGTGGCAGTAAAACTTAACGCATTAATTATGATTCTATTACTAGGGTTTCTGTTTTTTTATGAATACAGAGATAGTGAAAAACTTGAATCACTTAAACGTTGGTTTATCGGTTCACTTATATCAGTATCTGCAATTATAGTTGTATTTGTCTCAGTTTTTTATCTGCATATTTCACTTGGAAAAACTATGCCTTCACATAAAAATTATGAAGCATCACAAATGTATAAAGATATTTTAAAAGAGGGTGATAATTCAAATATAAAGTATTTAGTCCCTCTGATAATAGAAAACTTAACTTTTACAGCAAGCTATAGCAAAAATGTACCAAAATATGATCCTTGTAAAGTAGGGGAAAACGGTTCACTATTTTCTACATGGCCATTTTTGAATAAGAGCATAAATTACAGATGGGAAAAAGATAACGGTAAAATAAAATATCTTTACTTAATGGGTAATCCAATAATTTGGTTTGGAGTTTTTATTGGTATTCTACTTTCGTTTGTATTGGTTGTTGCAAAAATTGTATTTGGACTAAAGGTTGAGAAGGAAGCATTTATCCCTATTGCCCTATTTGTAACTCTCTATTTCTCATATATGATTGTTATGTTTAAAATAGAGCGTGTAATGTATCTGTATCACTATTTTTTACCACTTATTTTTGCTATGTTTGCTAGTTTTTTACTTTTTATATATCTGTTTAAAAACCAAGTAGAGAATTTTGCAAAAAATAGAATTTTTATCTTAGCAGTTATGGCTTTAGTTGCTCAAGTTGTATATGTACATTACTTTTTTGCACCTCTTACTTATTATGAGAGTTTAAGTGCACAAGATTTTCATATGAGAGAGTGGTTTGGATTTTGGCAATTAAAACCTATTCTTTAAGAGTGCTACAGCACTCATCTGTACGATTTCTGTTTTTAGGTGCAGGCAGTACTATTGTTGATTATGTTATTTTTACAATTTTATTAACATTGGGAATGCACTATTTAGGCGCGGTTGCTATTGGTTATACTATCGGTTTTGTATTTAATTTTGTACTTGGTCGCAGTATGGTGTTTAAAGATGGATCAAAAGTAGATAGTTTTACTCATGAGCTTACAATTGTCTCTATAATAACGCTGTTTGGTTTAGCTCTAAGTCTATTTTTAATGTATATGTTAAGTGAAGCTTGTTGCACGCTAGATCCACTTATTGCTCGTTTAATTACTATAGGTGTTGTGTTTTTTTATAACTATATATCGCGTAAAATTTTTGTTTATCATTAGGAGAGTAGATGCAGTTATCAATTGTCGTACCATGTTACAATGAAGAAGAGGTTTTAGCTGAGAGTTCAAAACAGCTTTTAGAGCTGATTAAAAGATTAGTTGAGAAAAAAGAGATAGATGAGAGTAGCTCTATATATTTTGTTGATGATGGAAGTAAAGATAAAACTTGGGAGATAATTTCAAAATTATCCCAAGATAATACTCAGATAAATGGAATTAAGCTTTCGCGTAATAAAGGTCATCAAAATGCACTAATTGCAGGTCTTTATAGTGCAAAAGGTGACGCGCTAGTCTCAATTGATGCAGACTTACAAGATGATGTCTCTGTAATTGAGCAGATGGTTGAAAAGTTTAAAGATGGTAGTGATGTTGTTTATGGTGTTCGCTCAAAAAGAGATAACGACAGTTGGTTTAAACGTTTTAGTGCAGAGGGCTTTTATAAATTGATGGCTCTTATGGGTGTTGATATTATATTTAATCATGCTGATTATCGTCTTATGAGTCGTCGTGTAGTTGAACATCTGAAGAGTTATGAAGAGGTAAACCTATTTTTAAGAGCTATGGTTCCATTAATTGGCTTTAAATCTGATGTTGTTGAGTATGAAAGAAGTGAGCGTTTTGCAGGTGAATCAAAGTATCCACTTAGAAAAATGCTCTCTTTTGCATGGGATGGAATAACATCATTTTCAGTAACACCACTGCGCCTTATTAGTCTAATAGGAGCTACTATTTTTGTTATTTCGCTATTTATATCTATTTGGGCTTTGGGTGTAAAGATTTTTAGTAGTAGTGCAGTTCCTGGTTGGGCATCTACTGTTTTACCTATCTATTTTATTGGTGGTATACAGTTACTTTCTTTGGGTGTAATTGGCGAATATGTTGGAAAAATTTACAGTGAAACTAAAAAACGTCCCAAGTTTATTATTGAGAAAGAGCTTTAGTTAAAAGGTAGTCAGAATCTTCTCCGTATGTTCGCCATTTACTGTCTTGGTGGGCACGGTAAAAAAGAGTAAGTCCAAGTGGTCCACCGCCTTGAAAATAGCTAAGGCTTAAGAAATGTTTGCCAGCATAGAGGTCAATAGAGCAACTACTCTTTTTATATGCTCTATCTCCAGCAAATTCACAAACTTTTTTACCATCAATTTTTAGTACAAAACCATCATCTGAAAAAACATCAAAATAAAATCGTTGATTACTAGTTACTTCAAACTCTGATGAGGCATCAATAAAAAAGTTGCTTGTAAACCCAGTATTACCATAAAGCGGATGAGTTAAAACTCTTCCACTAGCAAAGGCTATAGTATCAATATAGAGTGTTTTGCTACTCTTCAATGAACGTTGCTGATAGATTGAATGAAGAGCACCATTTTGTGATGTTACAACTGCTTTAGTTGTTAGTTTACTTGTAGGTCGATAGGTTTTAAAAGTGACAAAAATTGCACTTAAAGTGACTAATATTAGTAAAATATACTCTTTTTTAATACTCATACTCAATCCTATCCAAAGCAGATAAAGTTTTATCCCTAAGCTCTTTTTGTGTGTCTAATACCTTCATGTCATACTCATGCTGCTGTGTAATAATTAAATTAGTATTCTTAGCAATAATCTTTAAATACTCATTATCAGGAGCTAATAGCTCTTTAGGCATGTCTTTCTCAAATACCATAGACATCGCCCCAACCGCACTATTAGATAGATGCTTTACAGTGTTGTCAACCAACATACCAAAGTTAAGAATCATAGATGATGTATTAACTATTAAATGCTCAGTGTGAACAATTCTATCAGCCATCTCACCAATGCGATCAGCCATAGTTCCAATCTGAGCTGCCATCCATAATACACGATCTGCCATAGGCCCTAACTCTTCTCCTTGAGTTGTAAACATATAACCATAATCCATCCCCTTAGATGCAAACTGATAAGCATCCTCTTCCATCTTAGTTACAAAGTTATATGCATCATCTTCCATCTTTGAAGCAAACTTATATGCATCATCCTCAGTTTTTGAAGCAAAATCAAACCCATCTTTAGCTCTACTACTTGCAAACTCATGTGCATCACCTTCAGTCTTAGAAGCAAAATCAAAAGCATCTTTTTCAGTTGAACTAGCAAAGTCATAAGCATCACTTTGTGTCTTATCTAAAATAGAGCCATCATCAATAACCTTAGCTCTTTTAGAAGTTATCTCTGAACTTACCTTTTGAGGAAAGATGTTAGCAGATGTCTTCATAAATGAGTTAAAAGCATTAGTCATATTCTCAAACTCTTTACTATTAAACTTGTTTGTCTCTTTCATACGCTTTGCTGATTCTAAAAAGTAAGATTCTATCTCTTTGTATATATTGACTAAATTCTCATTTGAATTTTGACTATCTTGAATAACTGGATTTTCTATATCTTCAATAGTCTCAATAAAAGCTAAAGCCTGATCACTTTTAACAAAATATCCAAGCTTTACAACACCCTTTTTAGACCAATACTTCTTTATCTTACTTCCAAAGTTTCTATATAGATAGTGCTTATCTTCATGAAGATGCTCTGCATTTGCATTAGTAGTAATCTCAAAACTATCACTATCTACACCAAAGCCTGAAATTACATCTCCGCTACTCATTAGCCATTCATGCTTTTTATCTAAAATTGGGTGTAGCTCTAAATCTAAGAAATCTACTAAGAGTGTTTGTAAGTTGTTCATGACCCCTCCAGTAGATTTAATCTATTTAGTTTGAGCAAAAAATGTTCCCTAAAGAGAGTATTAATGTACTATAATTACTAAAGTGATTGTACTAAAACAGATATTAATATAAGATATAACTATGCCAAAAACAGAAAACGAGTCATTTTTATCAAAACTCACAAACTTAGCAATGGATTCAATGAAGAGTGGTGCAAAAACTGCAATAATCCAGACAAAAGATACAACAAATGCGGCACTTTTCAAAGCTGCAATAAATCCATTTATAAAACAGTATGGACAAATAATATCAATAAAGATTGATTCAACAAATAAAGCAATGAGTTTAGAAGTAATGCTAAAGGGTGAACTTCAACCACTAAAGATTGAACTATATGAGTACGGTTTTATAGAAGAGGGTAATCATTTCTATTTAGAGGTTAAAAAAGTTGGTGCTAATCGTTATTGGGTTGATGTTTTAGTTGATAAGTATTTAACTAAGAAGAGATTCTCTCTTCCTAGGGAGTTTAGTAAGCCTATTAGAGCTTTGATGTAAAAGGAGCTAAAAACTCCTCTTATTTTGCTATTTTGGATTGTATGAGTATTTAAATCCAGTTAACATTTGGTTATATTTTGGATCATCTAAAATTGTTTTAAACGCTTTTCCATTAGTTGTACTATTTAAAATAGTATCAATTGCAGTCTTGCTTGTAGGAAAAGCTGTTCCAGAGGATGTAGTCTGTGCATCAGCACCTCTAGCAGCTCTATATACAACAAGAAGATCTTTTACAAATTCAATAGAAGCACAACTTGGTTGAGTACAAGTTCCTGTAATATCGGCTCCAGTGTTATTAGAAGTATTTTCTCCGTGCATGTACCAGTTTTTTGAAGAGTTCATAGCTTCAAGTGTTAATTTAGTTAAAGTACTTTGGTTCCAGTTACAGCCCTTTGTACTATTGTCTGTCTCACAACTATCGTTACTTACACCCCAAACAGCTGGATAAGCTCTAGCATATCCATACATGTGCCACAAGTGAATAGCCTCTTCTAAAAGCATTGTTTTTTCATAATTTGGTGAGACATAGTCATCAGCTTTAAGCCAAGCATTTTTAACACCCATATCTTTTCCAAAATATGGAGCTAGTTCTGCAATTATAGTCTCTTCATTTGTTTGATTAGTAGCACTTTGAATGTTCATATATGTTCCATTGGAACCAGTTTTAACCTGCTTATATACTGCTTCATCATCAATATATCCATCTTGGTTATTATCAAGTACTTCAGCAAGAATATCAGCTTGAGATTGTGTAATTGCAGTCATATCTTGTCCTCTAACAGCATCCGTATGACTATTAATAATAAGTATACCACCAGCAACAGCACATTTTGTATATCCATGTTTAGCTAAGATATTAACTGCTTCATCACCATAAGGTTTTGCAACAGTTGAACAGTCACCAACTACTGGTTTAGATATTCTTGTTTTTGTAGCAGTTGATGAACTGCTACTTGAACTTACAGAAGATGAGCTAGTAGAAGTAGGCTCACCTACTGCGATACCTTGCGAAGAAGTTTGGTTAGTTCCTAAAGTTATACTGCGTCCATCACTAGCAACTGACAAGCTATTAAATATTTTTTCTTGGCTTCCACCACTAATTGGAGTCCAAGTAAAGTTAGTTAGACTATGCTCCCAAAGAGTTGTAGTATCTTCATCTTCACCAGTTCTAGTGTCAGCAATGAAAACTCTACCACTTTTTGTCATCCAAAAAAACCACTTAATTGGATGAGTTCCTTCTAGTTCGTTAATAATATCTTGTTTCTGTGAAGCAGTTAATCTAACTTGCTTGTTGTAACTATTTTGCTCAAAATCATCAATCTGGTCTGCAAAACTGATTGATGATAGTAATAAACTTGATATTACTAATGACTTTGAAATTTTTTTTATCATGTTTATCCTTAATTTGACTTTTTATGAAAATGGACTATCGCTTGACGTACTTGTAGTTGATGTACTACTGCTAGCAGGACCAGTTGGTGAAAATGGGCTTGTAGAGATTGCCTCATTTTTTAGACCATCTTCAAACTGTTTTTTAACAGCACTACAAGCAGCTGGAAATTCAGGATC
>Ga0316205_10004902_pt1 | contig 11373 bp, 8 predicted proteins | sample 3monthpyrite_MG_FD_204941 | JGI IMG/M metagenome (GOLD analysis project Ga0316205, IMG submission 204941) | Microbial mat bacterial communities from mineral coupon in-situ incubated in ocean water Damariscotta River, Maine, United States -... | ecosystem: Environmental > Aquatic > Marine >... | reverse complement strand
TGGGATATTGGAGAAATGCTGAAGCTCTTGGCGGAGAAATAGCTTCTATTATTAGAGTTCGGAAAAAGAACACCCGCCTTTTAAATCTCAAATTCAATATTATTGAAAACATGTCTGATAGTATTAAAGTACGTGTCAACGTATATGACTATGAGCGTGGTATCCCAGGCAAAAATATTTTAACCCAGAATATATTTCATACGATTTCCAAGAAAAAAGGTTTGGAAACCATCAACTTGGAAGACTATAAAATAACGGTCGATGACGATGTAGCAGTAAGTATTGAGTTAGTTGAAATTTATGGTACCGCCATCTATTTTGCGGTTTCTGCAAGTGCTTATGGCGGGCTTTCATTCACTCGGGAAATAAGTCAGGACAATTGGAAAATTTACAAAGAGGTGGGTATTGGCTTTAGTTTGGATAGTTCTTTTCCAGCCAAAGGCACCGACAACCCAATTGATTCTCGGCCGAAGCCTGAAACCATTTCTCTACTTTGGGACACTTCGTTGAATCTTCAGTATAGAAACAAAAAAGACGAATTAAAACTCCTTAAAAGATACATTGTTAGCTTAGATAATGTTGAGGTGAAAGTCTCAAAATTTGACAACAAAGTATACGATTCGAAGACGTTTTCCTGCTATAAAGGTCGCTGCGACGAACTCTTTGCCTATTTGGAAGAAAGCAACTACCATGGGACCTCCAATTATAACACATTGCTGCAAGAAAATAGCGACAAAGCCTCTGTGGTGCTGCTTTTTTCTGATGGGAATTCATTCTATGGGCCACCCAATTCTAAGATAAATGTACCCACATTTGCTGTGAATAGCACACAAAAAGCGGGACATAAGGATTTACAAGACCTGAGCATCAACTCTGGCGCAGCTTATATCGATTTAACTCGATTGAATCAAAAAACTGCGCTGGACTTTCTATTATATGACATCAATGATATTGCAACCTATAAAGAAAAAGAAACTCCAATAGAAGATTACTACTACGGCGTGGTCTATCACAGTGATTCTATCCCTGTAGACGGAGCCAGTATACGAATTCAGAATCGACTGGATGAAGTAATCACAAAAAGCAACGGAAGTTATAAAATTGAAGCCAGCGCAGGAGATATTCTTGAAATTGAAGCGCTTGGGATGTATGACAAAAAATTGACTTTAGGGTCTTTCAGAAAAGTGCATATCCCCATGACAGTGAACCGAGAATTGTTGCAAGAAGTCCTTATTGAAAATAGAATAGAAGAAAAAGCACTGGTAATGACTCCATTTGGCAAAAAAAATCCAGATGCTATTGGTTTCTCTGTGCATCACGTCATAACTAGCGAGCAAATCAATCCCGCTTTTACCGAATTATCTCAGATACTGAATTGGGGTCATGGCATAGACGCTATGCCAATTGATGCTTTTGGTGGCATCAAATATCGTTTTCGAAAATTCAGATTCGCATCGCTTAAATTTACAACCTATGCCGCTGTAGTAGTGGACGATATTGTATATGATCAAAACATTCCTGGAACTCGTGTACCCATTATAAATCCACAACAGGTTGAACGAATTCTACTATTATCTACAGCTTTAAGTACGGTTAGATACGGGTCCGCCGCTGCCTATGGTGCGATTGTTATTGAAACGAAAGGCTTTGCCAAAAATTTTCAAGAAGAAGACGAAGAAGAAGCCTCTTCGGCACTTGCTACAGGCAACGACTATGCGGAAAAAGTAATGACCTTAGAACAAGCCACCACATTGAATGGGCCAGATTACTTAGAACAACTAGAAGCCTCGACTTCTTTTGATCTCGCGAAAACCACTTACTTCAAGGCGCTTAAACACGAAAAAAACTCCATCGCTTTTCATATTATTGCCGCCAACTACTTTGAAAAATGGGACTCAGGATTTGCTCAAGTTGTACGATCAAATATTCTCTCCATTGCACCCACCAACACAAAAGCATTGAAAGTTTTGGCTTATCAGTTCGAGAAACACGGTCAACTAAAAGAAGCTCAATCCATCTATGAACAAATTTTAGCGTTAGATCCCGACTCGGCCCAAAGTTATCGTGATTTGGCTCATATGTATGTTTTAAATGAAGCATACGCGGACGCTGGCGCATTGTACAAACAAATGATTTTCAATACAATCCCTAATGTCAATTTTATTGAATTTCAAGACGTATTACTCACCGAGTTCCAGCATTTAATCAAAAATCACAAATCTAAAATCGATTTTAAAGACTTGCCAAATGAAATGTTATCATTGGATTTCAAGCGTGATATTAGGTTGGTTTTGGAATGGAATTCCCCAGGAACCGAATTTGACGTGCAGTTTGTAAATCCAGAAAACAAATTTTATAATTTTTCTCATACCTATTTTAACAATAAAGAACTCTTGAAGCAGGAGGTTGATGACGGTATTTCTATGAAGGAGTTTATCATAGATGATGATACTGTTGGTAGATGGTTAGTGAATATAAAATATGAAGGTGTTGATGAAAAAACAATTCCAGTCGTATTAAAATATACGCTCTATCAAAACTACGGGCTTCCCGAAGAAACTAAGACTATAAAAACGGTACAGCTGGATCAATTTGAAAACAAAGTAACATTAGACAGTTTCTTGAACAGCAGCGATTGAGCAGACAAAAACACCCGTTTTAAACATTCGACATACATTGTTGCGTAAAAAATTAACTTTTCTTTATGTCACTATAAGGCGCTAGGATTTTAAAGTGAATTGTTTTATCCGTATTTTAGGAGTAATAAAACATTGTCTATGAAACAATTACAACACAAACTGCTACTGGTTTTCTGTATGCTTATCAGTACAACATCGCTCCTTGCTCAAGCTCCAAAGTCATCCATCTACTTCAACATTTCTGGCGTCGTATTGGATCAAGAAAATAAGCCTGTTGCCAAGGCTTCCATTTCTAAACTTAACAGTTTAATAGAAACCAGTACCCAAGATGATGGAACCTTCTTAATTGAGGCCTCACCTGGTGAAGTTTTAAGGTTTTCAGCACTATTTAAGAAGACCAGTGAAATTACCGTTACCAATGATGCTCAGTTGCAGATCATTCTTAAAACAGACGTCGATCTATTGGATGAAGTAGTTCTTCAAAGAAAGAATGAAGAAAAACTGAGAAACACTGCGTTTGGTAAAAAAAGACGCAATAGCCTTGGATATGAATCGCGATCGGTGACGCACCTTGTCAATGATATTGACATAGATCTAACAACAGTCTTCAGAAAAATTCCGGAGTTGTATACCACTGGTAGTGGAACTAATTTTGGGTTTGGATTACGCCGAGCGAGAGGCATTAATCCTTCGCCTGTATTAATTGTTCTTGATGGTGTCCCAGTAGCGCAAAATATTGTAAATACACTCGACCCAAGGAATATCGCTAGTATAACATTATTGAAGTCGCTCGCGTCTACTGTGCGATATGGAAGTTTGGGTGCCGGTGGAGTTATTTTAATTGAAACGAAATTGGCTGCTGAAATAAAGAAAGATGAAGCAGTTGAGGACCTGCAGTTAAAGAAGCAAGAAAAAAATTACTCGGACAACCCTAAAATGGCTGAAACTTATTTCTCCGCCACAATGCCAGATTATATAGGTGTACTCAACACTGCGACCAATTTTGAGCAAGCGAAAAGTTTATACAAAAGGCTCTACAACGAACGAGAAAATACTAGTTTGTATTTTTTAATGGATTGTTCCGAATATTTTCAGAAATGGGATGCGTTGTATTCTTATAAAATATTGTCGGAAATATTTTCCCGTGCCAATGCCAATCCAAAGGTTTTAAGGTCCATTGCTTTTCAATTGGAAGAAAGTGGTTTGACAAAACATGCTAAATACGTTTATGAACGCATTATTGAAATACAACCAGATCACGCACAGTCTTATCGAGACCTTGCACTTATCTATTCAGAAACTGGTGAGTACGAGTTGGCCAAAATATTGTACATTCAGATGATTAATAATAGCATCCCAAATGTTGATTTTACTGAATTAAAAAAGTCCATCGTTACGGAATTCAAACATTTACTAATTCAGAAAAAACGGAAAATAAACTTGAAAGGAATTCCGAATGACTTCCTAGTAGCCAATACGGTTCCAAAAACACGATTGGTCATTGAATGGACAGATCCTATGAGTGACTTTGAGGTACAGTTTGTGGGACCAGAGAAGAATAATTTTGAATGGAACCACTCGGTTTTTGATAGTAGCAATTTTATTGAAAGTGAATTGGAAGATGGCTTTTCTATGCGAGAATTTGAAATAGACACAGCTCCCAATGGAGAATGGCTGGTGAACATAAAAAATAATAAAACGGAAAATTCAGCTGGGCGTACTTATTTACGCTATACCTTCTATAAAAATTATGGCTTCCCTTCAGAAGAAAAGAAGAGTGTGTTGATAGCACTTGACAAAATTGATGAAAAAATTATTTTAGACAGCTTTATGAATTGATTAGATAGAAATCATTTTATGAGATAACCTTGCTTTTTTTCCTTGCTTTTATGAATAAAGACCGCGGTTACCAATCTTTCTAATTAAATTATAGTACATTTAGATTATAGTGTCTCTCCAATACTAGTTTGTAACTTTAAAATTACTCGAGTATGAGAGGCACTATTTTTTTTCTCCTTTTATTTTTGACGGCCGGTTTATACAGCCAGCAGCAGCTAATAGCAGCAAAAATTGTCGATAATCAAACAAAAGAGCCGTTGGAATTTGTCTCTATACGATTTCAAGGCAAAGATATTGGCACCACTACGACCCAATCTGGACATTTTATTTTATCCTATGATAAACAGCGCTTAGATACGAATGCCATCCTAGAAATTTCATTTATTGGGTACCAATCTCGCTATCTTACCACCACTCAACTAAAGCGGCTCTCTGCCAAACCTATTACCATAGCCCTTACTCCAACTCCCTATGGTTTGGGCGAAGTCATTTTAAAAAGTATTCCTCGAAAAAAGAAGACTATTGGACACACTTCTTTTACCGCAGGAAGTATGGGATATTGGGAGGGCGAACAAGCTATTGGTGGCGAAATTGCCTCCGTTATTTCTATTCAACAAAAGAAAACGAAATTACATGGCTTCTCCTTTAATATTCTTCAGAATAAATCTGATAGCATCAAAGTGCGAGTGAAGGTCTACAACTATCTTGGTGGGAAGCCATTGGATAACTTAGCAACAGGGGAAATTCTACATACTATTCATAGTAAAAAAGGATTGGAATACATTTCCTTAGAGGACTACAATATAAAAGTAGATGAAGATGTGCTTATAAGTATTCAATTGGTAGAAGCCTATGGACCTCGAATTTATTTTGCGCTTTCTGCAAGTGCTTATGGAGGGACTTCATTTATCAGACAGAAAATGCATCCCTACTGGCAAATTCAAAAATCAGTTTGTGTTGGTTTTAAAGTGGAAAGTTCATTTCCAGTTTCGATACCGGAAGATAGGATTACAAAAACCGATTGAAACATATCAAAACAGAACGTTAATACATTTCTATTTTCGGCTTTTTTGGGCTATTTTTAAAGGAATAAAAGACACCGTGTGAAGTCCTTGCTCAAAATTTTAAGTCTATTTTATTGTCTGATTTTGCTACAGACGATGAGCGCGCAGACCGTGTTTCGAGGCATTGTGCTAGATGCAGTTACAAAAGAGCCAATCGGCGGTGCTAAGGTGGGTGTTACGGGCCAAGGAGTAGGAGAAATTACATCAGAGAGCGGCCGATTTGTATACCGAAAGTACCATCAAATTATTAATGGTACACATCAACTTGAAGTTGCGGCGCCTGCCTATCAAAGTCTTGAAATGCCGAGTCAAGAGCTTCGAACGCTCCTCAACAAAAACGCTACAATCTACTTACAGCCACTGCAAGTGAAGCTAGCAGAAGCAAAGCCGCCAAAGAAAGTTCATGTTTTATGGGATGCATCCCTATCTACAGGGCTTCGTGACCCAGCTAAAGAGTTGGTGTTTTTGGTGACATACCTCAAAGAATCTGCTATTGATTCAGTGAGGCTTACCATTTTTAATGAGTCCATACTTTTTGATGAAATTAAGTCGGTTGCAAATCATGCTGAAGCCATAGAAGCGCGTCTTAAAACTGTCGAATATAGCGGTGCATCAGACTACAGTCTGCTTCCAAACGACACGGCAGATGAGACCTTGCTATTCTCTGAAAGACCCCCAACATTTGGAGAGCTAAACGTAAATCAAAGTGTACCCATACAGACTATTCTAAGTAGTTCTAACCCTAAATACGTTTCGTATTTTGAGAATTTGAGCACTTATACTTCGGGTAATTATTTCAATCTAAATCAGTTGTCCCCCAAAGCCGCTGCCAAGTTTCTTGTCCATGGGGAAATCCCAGTACTTACAGAAATTGTTTCTTCGGAACGAATTATTACCGGCAGCATTAATTCTGATACGGGACCCGTTCATTATGCGACCATTTCAAAAGAAGGAAGTTTGGATGAAACCTACTCCAAAGAAGATGGCAGCTTTAAATTAATTGCTAAAACTGGTGATTCATTTAAGGTAATGTACTTAGGGAAATTTAGCAAGTATTTTACGGTCACAGAGGCAAATGACTATCCTATTTTTATGGTAGATTCAGCTGAAATTTTAGAAGAAGTTGAAATCACTGCCAAAAGAAATCGCTACGATTTTAACCCAGAAACAAACACCGATATTTTTGAAGGTCGAGCCGTGCCAGTTCGATCATTGGACATCAGTGAAATGAAACAAAATGTGACGAATGCTTCTGAATTAATTGACGGTGAATTTGGAGTAGTCTCTAACGCACAGTTCACCTTTGTTAAAGGCTTAAAGGCCGAATGGGTGGTAGACGGTGTAGTAATGTCGCCATCTCAAATAAGTCCTAAAAATATCATTCGTATTTCTGTTTTTAGACCAGAGACGAACATTTTAAGTATTCCCGCCGCGCGTCCTCGGGCAAAAATTATTGTCACTACTAAGTTTCATAAGGACCATGTGGATGCCACCTATCGACGATTGGGATATACGCCTCAAAATAACAATGAGTATTCAGAAAACTCAGCCTTCCTAAGTTTTGAGCCGGCTTCCAGTAATTATTTAACCGAAGTTTCTAAGATTGAAAGCCTACAGGGAAAATGGGAAGCTTATACAAAGTTGCGAACCATCCATGCAGATAGGGTCGATTTCTATGTGGACATGTCTCTTTATTTTGAGGATATGGACACGGATTTGGCCAGAAAAGTGCGATCCGACTTTACTGTGGTGGCCATGTACAATGTAAAAGCACTTCGTATACTGGCTTATTTGCACGAATATGCCGGATTCTATTTAGAAGCTCAAAAAGTCTACGAACGCATCCTTTCGTTAGCCCCAGGACAAGCCGAATCCTACCGAGATTTAGCACTTATCTATCAAGAAACAGGAGCCTATCAAAAAGCACTAGAACTTTATATCAATATGCTTGGGGATGAAATTAAGGGGGTTGATTTTTCAGAACTTGAAAAAACCATTGGCAATGAACTACAGCACCTCATCGTCCTTCATAAACCGAAAATTGATTACAAACGATTGCCGAACGACTGGTTGAGGGCCGAATTCAATATTGATATTCGAATGACGCTGGCTTGGTCTACCGCAGACGCGCCCTTCGAGTTTCAGTTTGTGAATCCAAACAATCGCTTTTATAATTGGAATTCAGAAAACAAAAGTGCTGTCAATTTGGACCGTAAAAAGCTAATTGAGGAGTTTATCGTTGATGATGCCGTTAAGGGACAGTGGCTTGTAAACCTAAGATATACGGGAGAACCTGGATGTTCATCGATAGCACCCTATTTAAAATATACACTCTATAAAAATTACGGAAGACCGAATGAGAGTAAAACAATTAAGTTGGTAAAATTGGACGATCAGCTCAAAAAAGTGACTTTGGATAGCTTCCTAAACTAGTACAATCTTCTCCTTTATTTGAGCTTCAACCAGATCAATTAATTCTTCGGAATTGAAGTCGGCGACCTTTTTCGCTGGGTGCACCAAAAATCGTAGTCGAGTAAATAATGGCATTGGAAACATGCCATACCGTTGCAATTTCCATGAATTATTAATACTGATAGGAAGGATATAGGCGTCTGGAGCATTCTCAAATAGTGTTTCTAAGCCTTTTCGATAGAACTTTTTGGGTGGGCCTGTTCTACTTCGTGTGCCTTCAGGAAAAATTACCACAGATCTGTTGTGTTCAGAAATATACTTTGCCACCTTAGCTATTTCAGCGGTCGCCTGTAACGGATCTTTTCGATCAATAAGCGCCGAGCCTCCGTATTTCAAATTATAAGAGATGGTTGGAATCCCCTTACCCAGCTCTTTCTTCGAAATAAACTTAGGGTGGATCTTTCTCAAAAACCAAATTAACGGAGGTATGTCCCATAAACTTTGATGGTTAGAAACAATAATGATGGGAACATTCTTTGGTAGTTTCTCGGAAATTTTAAATCGGATGGTCGTTCCAAGAATAAGTAAACTTAAATTCAACAAACCATTAAAGGTGTCTACACTTGCTTTATGGGCTCCATAACCAAAAACGCGCAAACACAATCGCTGTATCGGGTCAAAAAGCAATAAAATCAATCCGAAGAAGAAGTAGAAAACTACAGAAAATGGATAGCTGAGGACATGCAAGAATTGCTTCATACTTCAAAAATAAAAAACCGCTCCTTAAATCAATAAAGAACGGCTACTATTTTATAACGCTAGTATTGCTTAACAGAAATCGTCGTAAGCACTTTTAAGGTTTTCTGCGATCATATCGGCAGCGCGACCTTCAATGTGGTGACGTTCTAACATGTGTACCAATTCTCCGTCCTTAAACAAAGCCATTGATGGCGAGCTTGGAGGGAAAGGAATCATCATAGCGCGTGCTTGGTCAACAGCTTCACGGTCAACACCTGCAAATACTGTCACTAAATGATCTGGAGATTTTGTGTTTTGCAAAGACATACGTGCGCCTGGGCGAGCGTTTGCTGCGGCACAACCACATACAGAATTTACTACCACCAAGGTAGTTCCTTCTTTGGCCAAAGCCTCGTCAACATCTGCTGCTGTATATAATTCGCTAAAACCGATATTGGTAAGGTCTTCGCGCATGGGTTTTACTAATTCTGCTGGATACATAATCTTTAATTTAAATATTGATACTGCAAAGATACTTATAATGAGGAATTTATTTCTTTATAATCTTGTGTATTTCTTTTCCATGTTCATTGGCAATTTCAAGGAAATAAGCGCCGTTTGGTAGGAGAGAAAAATCAATATTCAAAGAAAACGTCTCAAGAACAGTCTTTCCATTTATGGTATATATAGTCGCTTTTTTAACTAAATAATTACTTTCAATGATTAATAATTCGGAAACGGGGTTTGGATAGACAACCGCTTTACGTCCAACGTAATCATTTATAGACAAATACTGATTGGAATATATAGCTTGGTCACCAGCTAAATTGGTTACGATCAATGTCCTTTTATCTTGTGTTTCTTCTATTTCATAAGATAAAGGCTCTCCTGTCAATTCGGCATCACTGTATAAAGGGTAATACTTGCCAAAAAATATTTCACATGGGGGTGGTTCATCTTGACATATTGCACCTTCCGCAAGTATCCCTAATGACTGCACTACAAACTGAGTATCAGTTATCGACCCCAAGCAATCTCCACCACCTTGCCAAGGATTTGGTAAATGAAAAAAATAGGGGCAATCTTGATCGCCATCGTCAAAAATTTCTATTGGATAATTATCTGGAGGCAAGTACGATACGCCATCTTCTACATATTCCTGTACATACCAAGTTGAAAATATTCTAGGGTCTGGTTCTTGTGCATTTCCTTTTAGAGCAAACAAAGCTAATGCGAATACTAAAATTACCTTTTTCATAGCAAATAAACTTGATTTAAAGTTAAGGAAAAAGAAATGAAAACTCCCGTCCAGAGGAAAATTACCGCACAATCATTGTAACTAATATAGCTAATAGATTACTTATATTTGCGTGATTAAAATTCAACAACATTTATGATTAGATGGCTCGCAGCCTTATTAGGATTTTCATTTTTTAGGATTCCCGGAGCCATTATTGGTTTTTTGTTGGGAAGTGTTTTCGACAATATGAATTCTGGGAAAAAGAAATCGGGTCGCAGAAGTATATTTCAGCAGCCTAGAGACCAAGTGTCCCCCGCCGATTTTGAACTCAATTTACTCTCGCTCGCTTCATTGGTTATTAAGGCAGATGGCAATGTAAGTCAAAGCGAATTAGATTTTGTGCGCCAATACTTCGTGCAATCCTACGGTAAAGAACGAGCCAACGCCACTTTTAGAGTCTTCAATGAAATTATTAAGAAAAGAGAAGTTTCAGCCAAAAATATTGCCTCCCTATTACGGCAAAGAATGCGGTATGAATCACGCTTACAGGTAATTCATTTTCTATTCAGTATTGCCAATGCAGATGGTCACGTCTCCCCTCCAGAGGTACAAGAAATACATAGAATTGCATCTTATATGGGGATTCAATCCAGAGATCTTGAAAGTATCAAGGCCATGTTCTTTAAAAATCCAGATAGCGCCTACAAAATTCTGGAAATAGACCGAACAGCAACGCCTTCAGAAATAAAAAAGGCCTACCGCGAAATGGTGAAAAAATACCATCCCGATAAACTACAGCACATGGACGAGATGTATAGAAAAGGAGCCGAAGAAAAATTTAATAAGGTTCAACAAGCCTACGAACAACTCCAAAAAGAAAAAGGTTTTTAAAGCCGAATCTCTTGCGTAAATAGCAGAATTAAACACTTCTTTTTGATCCCGAGCGTAAGGAATTGAAATCTCAAACTACTAAATGCGCCATGAGATATATTCTAATTTTTTCCGTCCTACTATTATCTACTACAATAGCATTGGCCCAAGACCATGTTAACCTTAAAGGAGGTTATGCCGCCGAAGGCTATGACGTTGTTGCTTATTTTCAAAACGATGTTCAAAAGGGTGACAAACAGTTTAGCACCACTCACGACGGAGTGAATTATAAATTTCATAATGCTCAGAATTTGAGTAAATTTCAGCAAAACCCAGCAATGTACATCCCACAATACGGCGGGTTTTGTGCCTATGCGGTTGCCAAAAGTGGTGAAAAGGTGAGCATCAACCCGAAAACCTACACCATTACGGATGGCAAACTTTATCTTTTCTACAATAGTTGGGGTGTAAACACGCTTGAAAAATGGAATGAAGAAGGTGCCGAAACACTACAAAAAAAGGCCGATGTCCAATGGCAGCAAATAGTGAAGGCGCAATAACGATCGGGGCT
>Ga0316205_10004901_pt1 | contig 11379 bp, 9 predicted proteins | sample 3monthpyrite_MG_FD_204941 | JGI IMG/M metagenome (GOLD analysis project Ga0316205, IMG submission 204941) | Microbial mat bacterial communities from mineral coupon in-situ incubated in ocean water Damariscotta River, Maine, United States -... | ecosystem: Environmental > Aquatic > Marine >... | reverse complement strand
GGCAATATGCGGTGCGCTTTTTAGTGCAATGACCATTGCGGGTGATGATGTTATATTTGCCAATGGTTTTGAACCAGATGGTCCAATGGTGGTAGCTTTTACCAGCTTTGAAGAACCCGTTCTTGTCAAAGGTGTAAACGATGGTAAGTATTTTGATCAAGGTTTTTTTGATGTGGATCATGACCTTAATAATAATGCTGGAGAAACAGCAGTTGACTTAACTGGCACCATGGAACTTGATATAGATGCCAGATGGGAGCGCTATACTCTTATCGATAATGATCCATTCAACAATAATCCTATACCAGGAATGACAGATGGTGATTTTGCTGGGGTTACTACTTTTACTCCACCTAATGCACCATTTACCGATGGTAATCAAGGTTATCAAATGTCAGATCCAGATGGAACAATGATAATTGAGTCTGAAGCTGTTGACTTAACAGGCATGACAAACAATGAAATGTCTTTAGATTACTTCTTGGCTCAAACTACATGGGAAATTGATGACCCTTCGTTAGGTAACGATATTAGAAATGACGCTGTGAGAATTTATGCTGAAAATATGGTGACTAATGATCGCTATTATATTGTTGACTCATTAACCGACACTCCACTTACTACTATTATGGACATTAATGATATGGTAGATGGCAATGGCGTTAGTATTGTAGGAACTTGGAAAAATGCCAGCGTTTCACTACCAGATGATGTCATAGTTAGACTAGTGGTTGAATTTAGATCAGGTTCTAGTTCAGAAATATTATGGCTAGATAATGTACAATTTAAGGGCATGTAAAAAAATATAAAAATTAAAATTTTAAAGCCTGTGACTTCACAGGCTTTTTTTTGTTTAAAATAATTAATAAGTTTTTAGTCCTATGATAACAAGGTACAATACAATAAATTACACTCTTATATAATCATTAAAATAATTTCGTTGTTTTTCATACTATTACTGGCATTTTCATTTAATGCTTTCGCAACAGATTATGCTGAAATTGGCGAACCTGTTACCGAAGTTTATGATTCATTTACCCACAAAGGAGCCAACCAAAATTGGTGGATGGCTCAAGCCAAAAACGGACTCATCTATAATGGCACAGGAACAGGTCTTAATGAGTGGGATGGAGAACAATGGTCAATTTATAAAACCCCACAAAAATCGAGAGTTCGCAGTCTTACTATTTGGAAAGACAACAATATTTATGTTGGTACCAGTAATGATATTGGTTACTATTACGCGAATCAATTTGGAAGCTTAACCTATCAATCATTATTATCTGACTGGTCCTTTGAAGAGCGACAGTTTGGCGAAGTTTGGTCGGTTTCTTCAAATTCACATGGTGTTGTTTTTCTTTCTAATAAGTACTTGCTTTATTGGGATGGAAAAAATATTCAAAAACTGGATACAATTGTGGGTTCTCATCGTATTTTTAGTATTAATGAACAATTCTTTTTTAAACCCAATGATAACTCAAGTTTATACTCGATAAAGTTTTCTCCTGATATAATTATTGAAAAAACTGACATCGAATTAGATAAAAATATAATTATTAGAAGTCTTTTCAAAAACAATAATGATAATTTAACTCTGGTAACTGCCACAAATGGAATATTTGAAATTGTTGAAAATCAAATTATTCAAAGACTTTCTCATGATAGCTTTCAAGATAACACCAACATATATAATGCTATTCAAGCTCACGATGGGTATTATTATTTAACTTCATTATTTAATGGATTATATATTGTTGATGAAAGTTATAAATTGGTAAAACACTATACACAGGATCATGGATTAGGAACAAATACCTTATTATCAGTGATGGAGGATACCCAGAATAACATATGGATTTCTGGTGTGCCCAATATCATCAAAATGGTACCTCCACATGTTTATAGTCACTACAAAACTGATAACAGTTCAAAAGGCGCAGAATGGATGACCGTTATAGATGATAAAGTAACTGCACTAGGAGATGGCGTCGCACAGCTTCAAATTAATACAGACTCTATCACACCTGCATTTTTTAAAAATATTGCTCCAACTAATAACAGCACTTGGGGTGCCATTAAATATGAAAATCATTTTATCTATGCTGCATCAGGTGGAGTTTATGCGATGGCATATGATGAACAAGATAATCTTTTAGCCTCTAAAAACATTATCAAAACACCTTTTGCTAAGTTTTTTGCGATTGATGAAGGCAGAAACTTACTTTATGCTACTACAGACGAAGGCTTGTTTAGAATTGAATATATTGACAATCAATGGCAAATTAAAAAAATTCCTAATACTGAAGATGAACTGCATTATATTGTCATAGAAAATAGCGTTATATGGACAGGCACATCAACTCAAGAACTGTATAAAATAGAAAACGCGCATGATGATGCTACTGAAACTGTTGTTACCAAATTTATTGATAAAGATGGATTGGGTGCTAACAATGTCCTTCCCTTCAAAACTTCAATGGGCATAGTATTTGGTACTAACAATGGCTTAATGAATTATCAAGAAACCCGAAATCCACAATTACAATTTCTTCATGAACTGCCTGATATTTTTCATGAACAAGACATGGATGTCTTTAGGTTTTATGAAGATGATCAAAATAACTTTTGGTACCGAGTGGGTAACAGAACCGGTTTTTTAAATAAAAATACAAAGGGTCAATGGCAAACTCATGAAGACCTTTTTCGGTATTTTCCTGACAGTGGCTACAAAGGGTTTGTCAAAACAGGTACGAACACACTGTGGTTCAATATGGCCAATGGAGAAATTTATAGAGCCAATATAGATAGAATTCAAACCATCCCTAAAAAATCCAAAATAAATATCCGAAAAATATATAATCTAGATAATAAAAATGAAGTTTTTGGCGGTCTGGGTCAACCTAATTTGCAAACACTGACCCAAGAAAATAATTCTATCAGAATCTATTTTGCATTAGCAGATAACAGCATTACGAATGCAGTCATTACAAATGAAGTACTCTATAGGCACCGCTTACTAGGCAGTAATCACCCTAAATTTTCAGACTGGAGCAATGAAAACCACAAAGATTTTACTTTACTACGAGGTAATGATTATATTTTTGAGGTTGAAGCTAAAGATGCATGGGGAAGAATCAGTAAAAATAGTTTTAATTTTCAGGTTTTACCTCCTTGGTATTTAAGCAAAACAGCATGGATAATCTATGCAGTTACTTTATTATTGTTGTTGTTTATCAGTTCATGGTTAACTCAAAAATGGCGCACCAAAAAGCTAAAGCTCAGAAACTTAGCCCTAGAAAAAATTATAAAAGAGAGAACAGCAGATGTTCAAGAAAAGGCCAATGCATTAAAACAACAGCAAGAAATTAAAGACCGTTTTTTCTCCAATGTATCACATGAATTTCGAACCCCATTAACCCTAACCATCGCTCCGCTACAAGCCTTTTTAGAAGATAACAAAGATTTGGAAAGCCATTTGCGTCATCCCATTGAAACGGCTTTAAGAAACTCGAAAAAAATGTTGTCATTGGTCAGTCAAGTTTTAGACATAAACCGATTAGAATCTGGACGTTTCCCAATTAAAGTTGCCAAATACAATGTTTCTGATTTAATTGTCAATATTGTCAATAGATTCACTGTTCTTGCCAAACAACAAAAACAATATTTAATTTCTGTCAATACTGAAGAAGTCCATTTTTTATACTTTGACCAAGACCAAATAGACAAGTGTGTTTCAAACTTGATTTCTAATGCCATTAAATACAGTGGCGAAAGCAGTCTGATTGAAGTTTCATTGATTCAAAAAGAAACATTAACAGGGATTAAAGTCAGTGACAATGGAAAAGGTATTAGCCCTGAGTTTGAAAATAAAGTATTCCATCGATACACCCAAGACGAAGCTTCTAAACACTTAACAAAACCAGGCACAGGCATAGGCTTGGCATTTGTTAAAGAGTTGATTGAACTTCATTCTGGCAAGGTGGAGTTGATAAACACACCCGGCGAAGGTTGTGCGTTCATATTGTGGCTAAAAAAAGGTAAGCAACATTTCAATCCTTCTCAAATGATTGAGCCCTTAGCAAATAAAACAAATATAATAGATGACTCACCTCCACTAGAAAAGAAAAAAATACAATACGCAAATGGGAAAAATCCTGATGACATAACCACCATTTTGGTGATAGATGACAACCAAGAGCTTCGCGAGTTTATTGTTTCAAGATTTTCTGGTTATTTTAAGATCTTACAAGCCAGTGATGGCCAAGAAGGTTTTGCCATAGCACAATCTGGCTTACCCGATTTAATCATTTCAGATGTTATGATGCCAGTTATGGATGGTTTAACCTTGACTAAAAAATTAAAACGCCATAACATCACTAAGAACATTCCTATTATTCTATTAACCGCACAGTCCAGTAAACGCAATACTGTTACAGGCCTGCAATCCGGTGCAGATGATTATTTAACCAAACCTTTTGATACTTCTGAGCTTATATTAAGGTCAATAAGGCTTATCAACGGTATTAAATCAATTAGAGAATCCATAAAGGAAGAGCTCAGTCAAAATATAACTCAAATAGAAAAGCGCAGTGATTTTGTTGAAAAATTACAAAACACAATTCTTGAACAAATATCAAATCCTGATCTTAATGTAGAAAAATTATCTGGTTTATTGGCCATGAGTCGCTCTTCACTGAATCGAAAATGCAAAAGTGAACTCAATAAAACCGCCAATCAAGTTATTACTGATACACGTATGTACCACGCTTTGAATTTAATCAAATTAAACAAACACACCATTACAGAAATTGCTTATGGAACTGGATATGAAAGCTTGGCTTATTTTTCACGAACCTTCAAAAAGCAATTCGGGCAAACGCCTTCTCAATTGAGAAAAGTCGGTTAATTAATCTTCTAAAACCCAGTCTGGTCGTGGAAAATGGCAAGTATAACCATTGGGAATACGTTCTAAATAATCTTGATGCTCAATTTCTGCCTCCCAAAAATCACTGGCTTGTGAGACTTTGGTCACTGCTGGGCCTGGCCACAAACCTGACTTGTTAACATCTTCAATGGTTTTTAACGCCATGTCTTTTTGCGCTTGGTTGGTGTAGAAAATTTCAGATCGATATGAAGCTCCCATATCATTGCCTTGACGATCAACAGTTGATGGATCATGAATCTGAAAAAAGTACGCTAAAATCTGACGAAAGCTAATCACCTCATTATCAAATTCAATTTCTAACGCTTCAGCATGAGTCCCATGATTTCTATAAGTGGCATTTTTTACATCACCTCCTGTATAACCAACCCGTGTAGAAATGACACCATCGAGTTTTCTGATTAAATCTTGCATACCCCAGAAACATCCACCTGCCAATACTGCTCTTTCTTTTGCCATTTTTTTACTCTTTATTTTATGTGCTTAATATAATCTAAATATCCTTCAGATTCCATATCATCTTTATGAATAAACCGCAAAGATGCTGAATTGATACAATACCTCAAACCACCCAAATCTTGGGGTCCATCTTCAAAAACATGCCCCAGATGACTGTCTCCATATTGAGAACGAACTTCTGTTCTAATCATCCCGTGAGTCGTGTCACGAATTTCATCAATATATTCTTGATTGATGGGTTTACTAAAACTGGGCCATCCACAACCTGAATCAAATTTGTCACTTGAAACAAACAAAGGCTCTCCTGAAACTATATCTACATAAATACCTGGTTCAAATGTATTCAAGTATATACCTGTTCCTGGCCTTTCTGTTCCATTCTCTTGCGTCACTCGAAATTGTTCTTCATTAAGTGATTCAATTTTTTGTTTATTTTTTGTGTACTTATTCATGATTTTAAATTATCCCAATATATTGTTTTTAATATTAGGACAAAAAGATTAAAATCAACTGAATTTAAACATCAATAGTGATATGACTAAACTGAGTGTTAATGTCAATAAAATAGCCTTGTTAAGAAATTCTCGCGGCAGAGATTTTCCTAACGTTATCAATTTTGCTCAAAAATTCATAGATTTAGGCGTTCATGGTATCACAGTTCATCCCAGACAAGATGAAAGGCATATCACTGTGAAAGACGCTTATGAATTGGCAGAATTTCTACAAGACTTTCCAAATGTTGAATACAATATTGAAGGATACCCCTCACAAGAATTCTTGAAAATCATTTCAGACACAAAGCCTGATCAATGCACATTGGTTCCTGATGGAGTCAATCAAGTGACCTCTGATCATGGTTGGGATTTAACCAAACATAAAAAACGAATCAGTGAACTGGCTGTAGAAATTCGAGATTATGGTGTACGCAGTGCCGTATTTCTGGACCCAGAACTTGAACAAGTTAAACTGGTTTCTGAAACCGGTGTTGATCGCATTGAATTGTACACAGAAGAATTTGCATCAAGTTTTGGTCATAATAACCAACAGTTGGTTTTAGAAAAATACAAACAAGCATCAGGACTGGCACAAATGTTGGGGCTTGGGGTTAATGCTGGGCATGATCTAGACTCTCAAAATTTATCCACTTTTTTAACAATCAATGGCATATTAGAGGTTTCAATTGGTCATGTGTTAACCATAGAATGTATTGAGCAAGGCATGCCAACTGTTATCCAACGTTATTTAGATATTTGTGGCCAATAAAATGCGCTTTATAAATACCAAAAATCATTATGGACTGGTTGCTATCTTGTTACATTGGATAATGGCAATAGTTATCATTGGGTTATTTATTGTTGGTAAGATCATGATTGATTTAGATTATTACGACCCTAATTATCATGTCTTTCCTTGGTGGCATAAAAGCTTTGGGTTACTCATCGCTATACTGCTTTTATTACGAATCCTGTGGAAATGGAAAAACCCTCGGGTTTCGCCAGTTCAATCAATTAAACCAATTGAAATTAAACTTGCAAAAATTGGTCATGCCTTATTGTATTTATTGATACTAGTATGTTGTATCAGTGGTGTTTTAATTTCTACAGCAGAAGGTGCAGGCATAGACTTCTTTGGTTGGTTTGAAGTCCCCTCTGTTATCGCCAATGGAAAATCACAAACCGAACTTGCTGGTGATATTCACGAAATATCGACATTGGCTTTGATAGTGTTATCCGTTCTACATTTATTGGCTGCTCTGAAGCACCATTTCATTAACAAAGACAATACGCTCAAACGTATGTTTTCAACCAAGACTAATTAATTTAAAAAGAGAAATATTATGAAATTTAAACTACTATTATTAACCTTATTGATGAGTTCAAGCACTTTTGCAGCTGATTATAAAATTGACACCAGTGGCATGCACGCTTCTATTCAATTCAAGATCTCGCATCTTGGCATGTCTTGGATTATGGGCCGATTTGATTCTTTTACTGGAGATTACAGTTTTGATGCAAACAAACCAGAAGAATCTACCTTAAACATTGTAGTCGACACAACTAGTGTTAATACCAATCATGCGGAAAGAGACAAACACTTAAGAGGTTCTGATTTTCTTGATGTTGAAAAGTATCCACAAGCCACATTTGTCAGTGAATCTGTGACATTAAATAATGATAATACTGGCACCATGACTGGAAAACTCACTTTGCATGGCGTTGAAAAAACCATAACCGTTGATATCAACAAAATTGGTGAAGGAAAAGATCCATGGGGTGGATACAGAACCGGTTTTGATGGATCAACTACATTAAAATTAGCAGATTATGGAATCACTAAAAACTTGGGTAAAGCCTCAGAAACACTAGAATTAATTGTTACTGTTGAAGGAAAAAGACAATAATCGTGAAAAATTTTATTCCTTTGCCACATGTGAGTCGATTCACCGATGATGAGATAATTCAAAAATCTCATGAGTTTAATCAACTCCTACAAAAACGCAGAACTGTCAGAGACTTTTCTGACAAACCTGTTGCTAAGGAAGTTATTGAACAATGTATTTTAGCTGCAGGTTCTGCGCCAAGTGGCGCACACATGCAGCCTTGGCATTTTGTTGCCATCGGTAATGCGGACATAAAAGCTAAAATTCGAGAAGCTGCTGAAGTTGAGGAAAAAGAGTTTTATGAACATCGGGCCAGTGAAGAATGGTTAAAAGCTTTAGAACCCTTGGGCACCGATACCAATAAGCCTTTTTTAGAAAAAGCGCCTTGGTTAATTGCCGTGTTTGCAGAACGCTATGGGCTAGATGACCAAGGCAATCGAATTAAGCATTACTATACACCAGAATCCGTTGGCATTTCTTGCGGAATGTTAATTTCTGCATTGCATGCCTCTGGTTTGGCTACCTTAACTCACACACCGAGTCCCATGGGCTTTTTAAAAGAAATTCTACAACGACCAGCAAATGAACGGCCTTATTTGTTGGTTGTTTGTGGGCATCCTGCTGATGATGCGACAGTACCTGATTTGAAAAGATTGGAACTTGAAAAGGTTTCTTCGTTTTTTGAATAAACACGATTAAAGAGTTAAAACCATATCATGCCAATCCATGCCACCATGGCTGGATTCTGATTTGCCCAAATATTTAAATCCAAAACTGGCATACATTTCGATTAGCTCTGTTTGGCAGATTAAATAAATGTCAGACTTTTCCATTTGAGTCATTTGAGCAATAAATGCCTGCATTAATTTGCTAGCAAATCCTTTTTTTTGAAAATCGGGATGCACCACTACAGACATTATGACAATGTGTTTACCTTTTGGGTCATGGCCGATAAGTTCTTTAAAGTCTTCATCTGATAACTCGACTTGGTGACACGCACCAGAATTAATAAAACCGACAACTTCACCTTCATGCTCTTCAACTATAAACCCTTGTGGGTAGGTCTTTATTCTTTTTGTGATTTTTTCTTTGCTGGCAGCTTCGTCACCTGAATAGGCGATGCGTTCTATCTCATAGCATCTGTCTAAATCTTGTTCTCTGACTTGACGTATCATGTATTATTTCTATGGAGCCGTAACTGTCGTTTGTTTTTGCAAAGGTAATCTGACTACTTCAGATTCAATTTCTACAAATTTTATTTTACTATTGGGGCAAATTCCCTTGTCTTTTATGCCGCCTTTTCTGTGAGTTCCTGGAAAATATACACCTAAAGATTGTTGATTGAGAACTTGAGATTCACCATTCTTACAAACATAGTTGCGAGAAATTAAGATTGGCTCTACTTTGGCATCGCTGTCATTTTTAACATGCCACTCTATCAACCATGCTTGATTGATGCGTTTTTGCCTAAAACTAATGGTAACTTTATCCTGAGATTTGGTTTTAATAAAACGGCTCCAGTGTGTTGGACTGCTTATTGCAGATGGAACACACAGAAAACTGTTGATAATTAATAGAACAATAACCTTAAACTTCATGGTGTTGCATTATAACCTTTATCTCGTTTAAAAACATTTTTATCTGAATTTTTTTCACCAAACAGTTGGGCTTCTAAGTGACCAGAATGAACCGCCTGGGCGATAATCCCTGGTGCATAAGCATCACCAATTAAGGCAAAATGTTTAAATGGGTGCTGTTTTTCTATCTGTGTAAACAAAGCATCGTTAGGTATTCTCTCTGTTACCATAATTAATGTCTTACAGTGTGTATGGATTTTCTTACGGCTGTAAACACACTCGGAAATCACATGAGAATCAAATACTTCGCTCAAGGATTGATTGAGCAATAAGCCAACGCCTTTGTTCATTAGTTCAGTTTGAATGCGTTCTTGCTCTAAGGTATTTTCAGTCCAATCAGAAACCCGATTGGCTGGACTCATATAAGTCACATGATGACCCAAATCTATACATTTATTGGCCAAAACACCTGCCATATAATAATGATCCGTATCATAGATCAACACATCACCAACAGGTTTAACACCGTTCATTAAATCATCTGGAGTCAGAATTTTTATTGAATCATCTGCTTTTAAGACTTGTCGTCCATCTCTGCCTTGGCCATTATTTTTCCATGTGGCACCAGTGGCAATGACAATGTTTTCAAAACCAAATTCACCAATATTTTCAGCTGTGACTTCACTTTCATAATAAATTTCAACATTTGGCATTTGCTGTAATGCATTCAATCGATAATCCATTACACGCTTCCATTCTGATAATCCAGGTAATTGAGATTCCAATAAAACTCTGCCACCTGCTTCTGATTTATTTTCTGCCATAACAATGTCATATCCCCTTTTTGCTAAGGCATGGGCACATTCCAATCCTGCAGGACCTGTTCCCACAATCAATATAGATTCATCGTTGTGTTTGGCTTTAATTTTTTCTGGATGCCAATCTCTGCGCCATTCCTCTCCCATGGTTGGATTCTGGGTACAACGAATGGGTGCGGCATAATTGTCACTTGAGACACAAATATTACAACCAATGCATTCACGAATGTTTTCTAGTTGATCGTTTTTAATTTTATTCGGTAAAAAAGGATCGGCAATTGAAGGACGAGCCGCACCAATTAAATCTAAAACCCCACGTTTAATTTGTGACACCATGGTATCTGGCGAAGTAAACCGCCCAACACCAACGACTGGTTTTGTAGTCAGTGATTTGACATGCTTGGTGTATTGCTCCTGAAATCCTTCGGATGAAAAACGAGAGGTTTGTGAATCATTTTCCCAACTTGATACATTCACATCCCACAAATCAGGTATTTCGGCCAACATTTCAATAATATCACTGCCTTCACCACTGGCCTGAATGCCATTCTTTCCCAACAATTCATCTACAGCAATTCGCAATGCCACAGCACAGGTGTCACCCACTGCTTCTTTTGTATCAATTAACACTTCTCTCAACAAACGAGCACGATTTTCTAAACTGCCGCCATATTCATCAGTTCTGTCATTGTGTTGTCGCGATAAAAAGTGCATCAGAACAGACAATCCATGACCCGCATAAGTATAGACTATATCAAAACCAGCTTTTTTTGATCGAATCGCTGCCTCTCGATACCATTTTCTTAAATTTTTAATGTCACGTTTGTTCATGGCACGAGCTTGCATGGGATAACCACCCAAAACACTGGCATGAGTCGGCGCTAATGTTGGTAATCGTGAATAATGATTTTTACCCGCCAATCCTTGATACACCAATTCAATGCCTGCCAATGAACCATGCTCATGCACTGCATCCGTCATTAATTGCAAATTGCCGATGTCCGAATCATCCCATAACCGGCCTTGATTGTATGGCGTAATATCTGAACTGGGATGAATTTCCACCTCCTCAGTACACACCACTCCCCAACCGCCTTCGGCTTTTATGCCACGCATCTTTGCCAATGATCGTGGAAACCTATGCCCCATACCATTACAATGTGGTACTTGATAAAACCGGTTAGGCGCAGTGACTGGCCCAAT
>Ga0316205_10004900_pt1 | contig 11381 bp, 12 predicted proteins | sample 3monthpyrite_MG_FD_204941 | JGI IMG/M metagenome (GOLD analysis project Ga0316205, IMG submission 204941) | Microbial mat bacterial communities from mineral coupon in-situ incubated in ocean water Damariscotta River, Maine, United States -... | ecosystem: Environmental > Aquatic > Marine >... | reverse complement strand
TAGACCCTTTGCGTCTGCGCCCCGGTCAGGGCGTTGGTCCAGTCGGCAATCGAGAAGAAGTCCAGTTCGACCTTGAATGACCCCCAAAGCGTCCAGATGAACGGAAAAGCCGCAGCGACCAGCCACAGGGCCACGAAGGAACTGGTTGCGATGCGCAGGGACAGCGGGCGTCGTGCAAAGGCGGACATGATCTCAGGCCTTTCCGTTGAAGTCGCGCCAGGTGCGCACAAGAACCGGGGACAGCAGGATCGCCACGCCGATCACCGTCAGAACCGAAGTGGTCGCGGCGGCGGTCAACTGGCGTGTTTCACCCCCAAGATCGTTGAAGATGATCCAGCTCAGCGACGTGGCATGGGCAGCGGCGGAAAACCCGACAATGGGCTCGAACACCCGGAAGTTGTCCATAAGCTGGATCAGGGCGACAAAGGTGACCAGCGGCATCAGGTGAGGAATGATGACATAGCGGATCTGTTGCCATCGGCTCGCCCCGTCGATGCGCGAACTTTCCAGCGTGTCGAGAGGGACGGTCTGCAATCCGGCGTAAAACACCACGAAAGCGAAGGGGGCAGAATGCCAGACCCCGTAGACGATCAGCATGATCCAGGTCAGCCCGGTCGAGGCTTTGAGCGACAGGCCCGGATCGTTGGCGATGGCTTGCAAGGCCGATCCGAGAATACCCCGGCTGTCGAGCATCCAGAACAGGATCAGCGAACCGATCAGCGGTGTCACGATCATCGGCAGCAGCGAGAAGAAGATGACAAATCCCTTCAGGTGCCGGTGAAGCGAATTCACTGCAACCGCGATGGCGAAGCCGAGCGCGATCAGCAGGGGAGTCACGGTAAAGGTGAAGGTCAGGGTAAAGGCCATGGCGCGATAGAACGGAAGGTTCGCAAGGGTTTTCGTGAAGCTCAGCATTCCGTCGGTCGAGCGCCAGGCCTCGGCGATCTCGCTGACGGCAAGGTGACCCCGGTCGAAATAGATCTCCAAACCCGCAAACCGGCCCAGCGGTTTTTCTTCCGACAGCCTGGCCGTCGCCTCCTGGTCGATCACCGTGGCCTTGGTGCAGCCGAAAGGACCGCAATTCTCGGTCTCGATCAGCACGGCCTCGTGCGGCACGAACAGGGATTGCATGACGATCGAGACAAGTGGGGCCGCGATAAAGACCAGCATCGCCAGTGCGGTGGGCAGGAAGAACCAGAAGAAAGTTCGATGTTTCATACCGATATACCCCCGTTGATGGCGTCTGGCACAGCGTCGCCCCGACGCGTTGGTGAACCGGAAATGGCGCGGTCAGCGTGCGGGGGGCACCAGGGCACCCCCCGCCGGAAAAAGACTACTGGAGGAAGCCCTTTTCCTTGGCAGCGGCGGTATAGGCCGCCTCGACATCGGCCAGCGCCTGTTCGGCACTTTCCTTGCCCTGCATGAAGTCCGCCAGTTCGGCACCCAATGCCGAGTGCATCAGGCCGACATAGGGCAACATCGGGTAAGGGATGGTGCCCGCATTGGCCGCGGCAAACACGCCGATGGCCGCCGGGGTCGGCTCGTATCCGTCGATCAGCCAGACCGCCTGCTTGGCAACCTCGGGATCGCCCAGGATCGACGGGTCAATACCGTTCATCATGGCCCGGAATGTTGCCTCGGCATCTTCGTCCGAGGCATTCTTGGCCACGGTCCAGCCATCCCACCACAGGGTAGACGCCGGGGTATTGCCCCCGCCCACGGTCATCGGACCGGCGATGGCAAATCCGTCGACGACTTCCTGGGGAACGCCTTCGGCCTCAGTCATGGTCGCTGCGCGCGAGCCCCACATGTTCATGATGGCCACGTTTCCGGCACGGAATTCCGCATTGGTCGCGTTGGAATCGTGGGTCAGGAAATCGGGGTTCATATAGTCCGACAGCGCCTTCATCATCTCAAGCGCCTTGACACCGGCTTCGGAATTCACGTTCGGCTCGGCGGTCCCTGCCTTGAAGTGTTCGCCACCATAGCCAAGGAACATGTTGTTGAATTCCTGGGCCAGGTTCCACCCGGCGGCATAGGCCCCGCCAACCGGGTTCTCCATGATACCCTTATCACGGATCATCTTGGCTGCGGCCAGCATGTCCTCGTAGGTGGCGGGCGGCTCGACACCGATCTGGTCCAGAACATCGGCCCGGTAAACCAGGTGCTGCGCGTTCGCCATGAATGCGACAGCCATGACCTTGCCGCCGATGGTAATCAGCTGGTTCGGTTTAAGCTTTTGTCCATACGCGGCCACCAGGTCGTCCAGCGGGCGGATCACGTCCTCGTTCATCAGCGCGACAATGGACGAGTTGGCAATGATCGCCGAGGTGTATTCGGCCGGATTGCCGCTCATACCGGCAACGTTGATTGTCTGGTGGTCCGCGGTCAGGTTGGTCGTGACATCGACGGTGTCGCTGGCGCAGTCCTTTGCCCCGGCTCCAACAGTCTGAATCGCCGGAAACTCGTTTCCGACAATGCTGACCCGGCCACCGTCGATTCCACAGGCTGCGAAGGCCGAGCTTGCCGCCACGGCCATAACGCCGGAAAGCGCGAAGATTCTGAAGTTCATTGTTTTCTCCCAGTTAGATAATGCGCGGTTCGCGACCGCGCGTCGTCCCCCAAGCCGGGGAATTTGCGCGACGGTCACGCCGCCATCCGCTCACCCGTTTGTGCATCGAACAGGTGGCAAATCTCTGCCGGGATCGCGATCGACACGGCGTCGCCGATCTCTGCCCGGTACTCCTTGTGCGCCTTGACGGCGACGAGTTGCCCCGCCGAGCGCACGGTTATCATCGTCGCATCGCCCAGCAGTTCCATCGAGTAGGCGGGCAGGTTGATCTGCCCCGACCCTGTGTCGGCCACATGCGCGTCCTCGGCCCGGAACCCCAGGGTAACCGGACCGTCCGCCGCCGTCAGCCCTTCGATTCGTACGCCTTCGCATTCAAACACGCCGGCTGTCAGCGCCCCTTCCAGAAGGTTCATTGCGGGGGAGCCGATAAATCCCGCGACGAAGGTGTTTGCGGGCCAGTCATAAATGTCGGTCGGACTGCCAACCTGCTGCACCAGCCCCTGTTTCATCACCACGACCCGGTCGGCCAGTGTCATCGCTTCGATCTGATCGTGGGTCACATAGATCGTGGTCACTTTCAGTTCGTGAGACAGGTTCTTGATCTGCGCACGGGTCGAGACCCTGAGCTTCGCGTCAAGATTGGACAGCGGTTCGTCCATCAGGAACACGTTCGGCTCGCGCACGATGGCGCGGGCCAGCGCCACCCGCTGACGCTGCCCGCCTGACAGTTCCGAGGGCTTGCGATGCAGGAACGGATCCAGTTCGACCATGGCCGAAGCGCGGCGCACGCGCTCGTCATGTTCGGCCTCAGGCACTTTGCGGACCTTCAGCGGGAAGCGGATGTTGTCATAGACGTTCATGTTCGGGTAAAGCGCGTAGCTCTGGAACACCATCGACACGTCGCGGTCCTTGGGGTCGAGATCGTTGATCCGTTTCCCGTCGATCAGGATATCGCCCTCGGTCACGTCCTCCAAACCGGCGATCATCCGCATGGTGGTGGTCTTGCCGCAGCCGGATGGCCCCAGCAGCACCAGAAATTCCTGATCCCCAATTGTCAGGTTTAAATCATCGACGCCAATGAAACTGCCCCACCGTTTGGACACATTTTGCAGTTTGATCTCGGCCATTTGTCCCCCGCGAATCCGCCGCACACGGTTTTTGCAAGCGTATGCAAAGCAAGCTAACCGGGAGTCGCCGGGTCCAGCAAGGGTTTTTTGCATGCGCTTGCAAAAAGCCCGACCGACCGGGTTTGGCTAGGGGTTGTCGACGTGCAGACCGTCCGCAAAGACAGTCCAGTCCGAAAACGCCAGGTCATGGTGAATCTGCGCGACGGGCGTCTTGCGATACCCTTCGGTAAACAGCGCGAAGGGCACCGAGGCGGCCTTCGCCGTCCCCGCATCGACTTCGCTGTCTCCGATATACAGCACGTTCCGCGTGCCCATCGCCTGCATCGAATGATACAACATCGCCGGGTCGGGCTTGCGCGTGGGCAAGCTGTCGCCGCCGACCACGTCCACGAAATACCGCGCCAAGTCCATATGCTCCAGAACCGCCGTGGTCGCCGCAATCGGCTTGTTGGTGCACAGCGCCATGGGCACGCCGGCCTCCAGCCACCCGTCCAGCGCTTCGCGAACACCGGAGTAGAATTCGGTCATGCCGTGGGCATCGACATAGCGCCGCGACATCTCTGCTGTCAGGCGCGCGTGATCGGCGTCGTCCAGACCCCGCGCGCGCATCGCCCGGCGCATGGTGACGCCGATCCCCTCGCCGATATAGCTTTTGACCGTTGCCAGATCGAACGGCGGCGCGCCCGCGTCGGTCATCACGCTGTTGAGAACCCCGGCGATTTCAGGCGCGCTGTCGATCAGCGTCCCGTCAAGGTCGAATATCAGCGCCCTCATGCGACCGCCGCCCGGATTGCGCGGATGTTTTCGCCGTAGGGCGAGGGGTTCGTGACCGACCCGCCTTTGAACACCGCCGAGCCTGCGACCAGCACATCCGCGCCCGCCGCTGCCACCAGGGGTGCCGTGACCGGATCGACGCCGCCGTCAATCTCGATATGAACGGGGCGGTCGCCGATCATCTCGCGCAGCCGCGCCACCTGCGCCACCTGAGAGGCGATGAAGGATTGTCCGCCAAAGCCCGGATTGACCGTCATCACGCAGACCAGATCCACGAGGTCCAGCAACGGGGCCACAACCTCGACCGAAGTCCCGGGATTCAACGCCAGCCCCGCCTTGCAGCCCGCCCCCCGGATCGCCTGAAGCGTGCGGCGGATATGGGGCCCGGCCTCGAAATGCGCGGTCAGAATATCGGCACCGGCTTCGGCAAAAGCCTCGATATAGGGATCGACCGGCGCGATCATCAGATGCACGTCCATCACCGTCGCGATATGGGGACGGATGGCTTTGCACATCGCCGGACCGAAGGTCAGGTTCGGCACGAAATGCCCGTCCATGACATCGACATGGATCCAGTCCGCGCCCTCGGCTTCAACGGCCCGAATCTCGGTGCCGAAATTGGCAAAATCCGCCGCCAGTATGCTGGGCGCGATCTTGATCGAGCGGTCAAAGGACATTGGCGTCACCTCCCCCATGTGTTTCACCGCTTTCCTTTGGCAATCCGCTCCGGGGGTCAACCCTCGTTCTTTCTGACTGAAATACTCCCGCCGGAGACGAAACGTCGCTCTCGGGCCTTCCGTGCCGGTCCTGTGTGGTTGTGGGCCTGCGAATCTGCTCAGGTTCCGGTCAAACATCCAACGTTTCGCCGAGGACTGACATCCATGCCACTTGCCATGAACCACGAGGTATTCATCACCTGCGCCGTGACCGGATCGGGCGCGACGCAGGATCGCAGCCCCCATGTGCCGCGCTCGCCCAAAGACATCGCCGACAGCGCAATTGCAGCCGCCAACGCAGGAGCGGCCATCGTCCACTGCCATGTGCGCGACCCGGAAACCGGCGCACCGGCGCGCGACCTGAAATACTACCGCGAAGTGACCGAGCGCATCCGCGACGCGAACACGGATGTGGTCCTGAACCTCACCGCCGGGATGGGCGGCGATCTGGTGTTCGGTCCGCCCTCGTCGCCCCTGCCGATGATCGCGGGCACGGACATGATCCCCGCCGAGGACCGCATCGCCCATATCGCCGACTGCCGCCCCGAGATCTGCACGCTCGACTGCGGCACGATGAATTTCGCCGAAGCCGATTACGTGATGACCAACACGCCCGGCATGTTGAGAGCCATGGGCAAGCGCATGACCGAGCTTGGCGTGAAACCCGAGATCGAAGCTTTCGATACCGGCCATCTTTGGCTGGCAAGGAACCTTGTGGAAACCGGCGTGCTTGACAGCCCGGCGCTTGTGCAACTGTGCATGGGCGTGCCATGGGGCGCGCCGGATGACCTCAACACCTTCCTGGCCATGGTCAACAACGTGCCTGCCGACTGGACATGGTCCGCCTTCTCGCTGGGCCGCTCGCAAATGCCCTACGTCGCCGCATCGGTGCTGGCGGGGGGCAATGTGCGCGTCGGGCTGGAGGACAACCTGTGGCTCGGCAAGGGTCAACTGGCCACCAACGCCGAACTGGTCGCGCGCGCGGCGACCATCATCGAAGGGCTGGGCGCGCGGATCATCGGACCTGAAGCGGTGCGGCAGAAACTGGGCCTGAGCAAGCGGGCACCCGCATGAAACGGGTTCTGTGTTTCGGCGATTCCAACACCTTCGGCACCGGGCCGATGGCGGCGCTGTCGGACGATCCGATCCACCCCAAGTCGGTGCGCTGGGCCGGTGTAATGGCTGCTGAACTTGGCGACGGTTGGGACGTAGTGGTCGAAGGGCTGCCTGGACGGACGACGGTGCATGACGATCCGGTCGAAGGGGCCTATCGCAACGGTTTGCGCACCCTTCAGGCAATCCTGGAATCGCATCGGCCCATCGACCTGCTGATCGTGATGCTGGGAACCAACGATCTCAAGCAGCGGTTCGGTCTCGGGCCGCAAGATGTGGCGCTTGGCGTGGCGCGGCTGGTCCGCGAAGCGGCGAAACTTGAGATCGTGGACCGGACATTGGTGATCTGCCCCGCGCCGGTACGGGAACTTGGCGATCTGGCGGAAATCTTCCGGGAGGCCGAGGCGCGCAGCGTCGGCTTGCCCGAACAGATGGAGCGGTTTGCGCGAGAGAACGGGGCCGAATTCATGGATGCCGGTCGTCTGATCGCGGTGGACCCGGTGGATGGCGTGCATCTGTCTGCGGCAAGCCACGCTGTTCTGGGCCGCGCCGTTGCCGCCCAGGCAAGGCAAATCTTCGAATGAGCCGCCGGGTAGTGATTACCGGCGGTGCCTCGGGGATCGGTGCACGTCTGGCGCAGCGTTTTTCGGCGTTGGGCGATGCAGTGGCCGTCTGCGACGCCGATGCGGGGGCCGTGGCTGCATTCGCGGCGGCAAATCTCGAAATCCGGGCCGGAACGGCGGATGTGCGCGACGAGGCCGCGATGGGTTCATTTCTAAGCAATGTCGAAGCGGATTGGGGGGGCGTGGATGTGCTCTGTGCAAATGCGGGCATCGGCGGACCCGCAGGGCGGGTCGAGGATCTGACCCTTGCCGACTGGCGCGCGACATTGTCGGTCAATCTTGATGGGGCATTTCTGGCCTGCCGATGGGCCGCACCGCTGATGCGGGCGCAAAAGGCGGGCTGCATCCTGCTCACCTCTTCGACGGCGGGGCTGTTCGGCTATCCGTTCCGCGCGCCCTATGCCACGGCGAAATGGGGCGTCATCGGGTTGATGAAAACCCTGGCGATGGAGCTTGGCCCGGATGGCATCCGGGTCAACGCGCTTTGCCCCGGAGCGGTCTCGGGCGACCGGATGGACCGGGTAGTGGCGGGCGAAGCGGCGGCGCGGGGCGTGTCAGAGAGCGAGATTCGCGAGGTCTATGTGCGCGGCGTGTCGATGCGCACCTGGGTCAGCGCCGACGAAATCGCCGACACTGCCCTGTTCCTCGCCTCGGATGCGGGTGCGAAAATTTCCGGACAGGCGCTGGCCATCGACGGCCATACCGAGACCCTCAACGCGTAGGAGCGTGCCATGACAGGAATTGCAACAATCGTCGGTGGCGGTGTGATCGGCGGTGGCTGGGCCGCGCGGTTCCTGCTGAGCGGCTGGGATGTGCGCATCTTCGATCCCGACCCCGAGGCCGAGCGCAAGATCGAGGCCGTCCTGGGCAACGCGCGCCATGCCCTGCCGATGCTTTACGACACCAGCCTGCCACCCGAAGGCGCGTTGAGCTTTCACGCCGATCTGGGCGAAGCGGTGTCGGGCGCTGACTGGGTGCAGGAAAGCGTGCCGGAACGGCTTGACCTCAAGCACCGGGTACTGGCGCAGATCGAGGACGCCGCTGCGCCCGACACGCTGATCGGGTCTTCCACCTCGGGCTTCAAACCTTCGGAACTGAGCGCCGAATTTCAGCATCCCGAGCGTCTGCTGGTCGCGCACCCGTTCAACCCGGTTTATCTTTTGCCGCTGGTCGAACTGGTCGGCGGCAGAGACACAACCATTGCGCGCGCCAAGTCGGTACTGACCGCTATCGGCATGTATCCCCTGCATGTGCGCGCCGAGATCGACGCCCATATCGCCGACCGCCTGCTGGAGGCCGTCTGGCGCGAGGGCCTCTGGCTCATCAGGGACGGCATCGCCACGACGCAGGAAATCGACGACGCGATCCGCTTTGGCTTTGGCCTGCGCTGGGCACAGATGGGGTTGTTTGAAACCTACCGCATCGCGGGCGGCGAGGCGGGCATGGCCCATTTCATCGCCCAGTTTGGCCCGGCACTCAAATGGCCGTGGACCAAATTGATGGACGTGCCGGAATTGACCGACGGTCTGACACAGACCATTGCCGACCAGTCCGACGTGCAATCGGGGCATCTGAGCATCCGCGAACTGGAACGCCTGCGCGACGACAACCTGGTCGCGATGATGCGGGCGCTGAAAGGCCGGGACGCGGCGGCTGGCGCGTTGCTGAACGCCTATGAACAGGCCCTGGACCCGCCCGCTGGTGGACCGGCCTTCCGCAGCATTGACCGGGTGATCCCGATCGACTGGACCGACTATAACGGCCACATGAACGAAAGCCGCTACGGCCAGGTCTTCTCGGACGCCGCCGACGCGGTGATGCGCCATATCGGGGCGGATCAGGACTATATCGAGGCGGGGATGAGCTATTTCACCGTGGACATCCGGGTGCGCTTTCTGAACGAGACCCGCGCGGGCGAACGGATCGTCGTGGACAGCCAGGTGATCGAGGGCGCGCGCAAGAAACTGCGCCTGTTCCACCGGATGCTGAACGAGGCGGGCGAAGTTCTGGCCACGGGCGACCAGCTTCTGATCCATGTCAGCCTTGAAACACGCCGGTCGTGCCTGCCGGAAGGGCGCGTCGCCGAAAACCTGGCGGCGCTGGCCACAGCCCATGCCGGATTGCCCCAACCCGACCCTTCGGAAATGCTGTAAACCGGATCAGGCCCGGCGGTTCAGAACCGACCCGCCGAGCGCTGAAAGCACAAAGATCGATGCCGCTACGCTGACAATCGTCGGTCCGGTCGGCGTGTCGTACAGAAACGACAGACGTAGCCCGGCAAGTGCCGAAACCGCGCCGATCAGGGCTGCAAGTCCCGCCATCCGCTCGGGCGTCGCGGACCAGGGGCGTGCCGCCGCCGCCGGAATTATCAGAAGCGCGGCAATCAGCAGCACACCGACCACCTTGATCGCCACCGCCACCGTCACCGCCAGGGACAGGGTCAGTACCAGTTGCTCGCGCTTGGGATGCACCCCGCTGGCCAGTGCCAGTTCGGGATTCACCGTGGTCGTCAGCAGCGCGGACCAGCGCCAGAGCACAAGCGCGATCACCAGCGCCGCTCCGCCCCAGATGACGGCAAGATCGGCCTTGCCGACCGAAAGGATGTCGCCAAAAAGATATGCCATCACATCGACCCTGACACCGCTCAGCAGCGACACGGCAACCAGTCCCAGGGCAAGCGCGGAATGGGCCATGACGCCCAGAAGCGTATCGACCGCGTAGCCGCGTCCCGACAGGCTTGAAACGGTCAGGGCCATGGCCAGCGCCACCCCCAGCGCCCCGACAAAGATGGAAACCGAAAAGGCGAGTGACAGGGCAATACCAAGAATTGCGGCATGCGCCGTCGCATCGCCAAAATAGGCCATCCTGCGCCACACGACAAAGCAGCCCAGGGGGGCAGCGGCCAGCGCGATGCCGAGTCCGGCAAGAGCCGCGCGGATCAGAAAATCGTCCAGCATTATTCTGCGGCCCCGTGCCCATGGCTGTGACCGTGTGCATGATCGTGGCTGTGCCCATGCTCATGCCGGTAAAGTGCCAGTGCGCCGCCGGTCCCGGTTCCAAACAGCGCCCGGTATTCGGGTGCCGAAGCAACGTGTTCGGGGCGGCCCTCGCAACAGATATGACCGTTGAGACAGATCACCCGGTCCGAGGCGCTCATGACAACGTGCAACTCGTGGCTCACCATCACCACGGCACAGCGAAAATCGCGGCGCACCTCCTCGATCCTGCGGTAAAACGCGGCCGAGCCGGGCTGATCCAGCCCTTGGGTCGCCTCGTCCAGCAACAGGATTTCGGGATGGTTCAGAAGTGCGCGCGCCAGAAGAACCCGCTGCATCTGACCCCCAGACAGATCGCTCATCTGCCGCTTGGACTGACCTTCCGCCCCGGCCTGAACCAGCGCCTCGCGGACAACGTTTTTCCCCAACGAACGCGGCAGGTTCAGAAACCGCGTGACGGAGATCGGCAATGTTGGATCAATGTGAAGCCTTTGGGGAACATACCCGATCCGCAGACTCGGTTTACGGACAACTTCCCCCCCGGACAATTTCTGCGCCCCGATCAATGCGCGCAGCAGCGTCGATTTTCCGGATCCGTTCGGACCCACGATGGTGACAATCTCTCCCGACTCAAGGACCAGCGACACATCGTCCAGAACTCGTGATCCGCCGAAATCCACCGAGGCGTGGCTGAGAGACAGCAGGCTCACAGGGAGAGGCCTTCATTGCAGTTGGGGCAAATTCCTTCTGCCTCCAGCACAATTCGTTCGATCGTGAACCCGGCCTCTTGTGCCGCGCGCGAAAAGGCATCGCGGGACGGTTCGGCCTGCGCCTCAGCAACCTTCTGACACAGGCGGCAGATCATGAAGGCGGGCGAATGGCGCACGCCCGGTTCTGTGCAGGCGATGAAGGCGTTGAGCCGCTCGATCCTGTGGGCAAAACCGTGCTTCACCAGAAAGTCGAGCGCGCGATAGGCGACGGGCGGTTGCGAGCCCAGTTCTTCAACCCGAAGGTGTTCCAGAACATCGTAAGCCCCGATGGCGCGATGCTCTTCCAGCAGGATTTCCAGCACGCGGCGACGCAGGGGCGTGAATTGCAACCCTTCGCTTTCGCATTGCGTTTCAGCCGCGCGGACAGCATCGGAAATGCAATGCGCGTGGTCGTGGGTTTCAAAACTGGGCTGAGTCATCGGGTAGGGTCCGTGGACAGTTAATCGGCGCTTGTTATGTTATACCATAACGCATATCAAGCGCGCTCTGCTGAATAACCCCGGTTGCGCCATGAGACCTGTCACGATCTTCACCGCCTTTCTGCTTCTCGCCCTGCCAGCAGTGGCCAACCCCCCGCGCGTTGCCACGGATATTGCGCCCGTTCACTCGCTGGTGGCACAGGTCATGGCCGGAATTGGCACCCCCGACCTTATCGTCACCTCTGCGGCGTCGCCCCACGGGGCCGCGTTG
>Ga0316205_10004899_pt1 | contig 11382 bp, 1 predicted proteins | sample 3monthpyrite_MG_FD_204941 | JGI IMG/M metagenome (GOLD analysis project Ga0316205, IMG submission 204941) | Microbial mat bacterial communities from mineral coupon in-situ incubated in ocean water Damariscotta River, Maine, United States -... | ecosystem: Environmental > Aquatic > Marine >... | reverse complement strand
TGCCAAATCACCCGTTTTATACAATCTGGACTTGGAATCACTGCTAAAAGGATTCGGAATAAATTTCTCTTGAGTAAGTTCTGGAAGATTTAAATAGCCACGTGCTAATCCTGCACCAGATATGCAAAGTTCACCAATGGCTCCTATAGGCGAAAGTTCAGAAGATTCACTAAGAATATGTATCGTCTTGTTAGCAATTGGTTTTCCTATGGGCAATCTTTGATTTAATTTTTCGACCTTATGATAGCTAGCGCAAACGGTACTCTCGGTTGGCCCATAAGTATTGTAAACATCTAGACCACTATCTAGCAATTTATCTATCTGTTCACTCTTTAATACGTCCCCGCCGCTTATCACTGTTCTTAACGATAGGTCATAGTTTTCTACAAATTCATTCAGATAATACAGTAAATATGGGTTGGTACTTAATATATTAACCTTATACTTTTCACAGTCGTTAAATAGTTCATTAAAGTCCATGTTGTTTTCAGTAATCACAAGAACTCCACCCGAAATTAATATGGGATAAATCTCCTCAATGGACGTGTCAAAAGAAATACTGGACTGCTGTATAATTATATCTTCCCTCGATATTTCAAAATATTCATTAAAAGTTAAAATGTAGTCGCTTAAGTTTCTGTGTTCAATCATGACTCCTTTCGGCTGGCCAGTAGTCCCTGATGTATAAATAATATACGCCAGATCGACCGGATCAATCTTAACGGATTTTTTCGCTAGTTTGTAATTTGAAAAATCTATTAAGTCAGTATAAATAGGAGCAATACCTTCTAATTCTGAAAATATTGGTTCTAAAGATGAATGGGAGACCAAAAGCTTCGAATTGGTGTCCTTCAGAATAAAATTAATTCGCTCAGAGGGATACGTTGGATTGATAGGTACGTATGCCGCTCCAGATTTCATAATTCCTATTATCCCGACAATCATGTCCAATGATCGCTTTGTACATATTGGTATAAGGTCTTCTTTTTCGACTCCTTGATCCAATAGATAATGTGCCAATTGATTCGACTTTTCATCCAATTGTTCATAGGTCAATGTCTCTTCCTTAAAGACGACCGCCACGGCTTCTGGGCTTTCAGTAGCCTGTTCTTTGAATAAATCCAATACAGTCTTACCCTTTGGATAGGCAACTGCTGTATCATTGAAGTCCAATAGTAAGGTATCACGCTCATCTTTACTAAGCATGCTATAACTCCCCACTTTTGCTGTTGAATCTGCGACTATAGCACTTATTAGATTGCCCAAATGAGAGGCCATTCGAATTATTGTCGATTCCTTAAAAAGATCGGTACAATAATCAAAAGTTAGAATTATTCCATTGTTTTGTTCTACTACATTTAATGTCAAATCGAATTTGGAAATATTATACCCAAAAGGATATGCTTCCATTTCTATTGAATTTAAACCAATAGACTCAGAACCAGATTCTTGATTATTTTGATGTACCAACATTGTTTGAAAAAGTGGCGTACGACTTTGGTCACGATTGCTTACCAAAGAATTAACGACGCGTTCAAAAGGAACATCCTGATGCTCATAGGCATCGAGAGTCACTTCTTTTATTCGAAATAAGAAATCAATAAAGCGCTCTTTCTGATCCACCGTATTTTTTAATGCTAGTGTATTGACGAAAAACCCAATAAGACCTTCTATTTCCTTTAGCCCACGATTGGCCACCGGTGTTCCAATACAGATATCCTCCTGATTCGTATAGCGATTCAAAAAGAGGGTATAGATACCTAATAGCGTCATAAATAAACTCGAGCCAGTACTTTTGGTCAATTTGTATAATCCTTCAACGTGATAACTATCTATACCAAAAGCATATACCGCTCCATTAATACTTTGAATTGCAGGTCTGGTAAAATCTGTTGGTAGGTCCAAAGGAGCCATGTCTTGCAGATGATCTTTCCAATAAGACAATTTCCTGGTCAGTAATTCACCTTTAAGGTAGTCGCGTTGCCAGATACTATAATCTTTATATTGAACAGGCAGTGGTGCCAAATTTGGGATTTCTCCTTTGGAAAATAAGTTATAATTCGTTGTAAATTCATGTAAGAAAATTGACATTGACCAGCCGTCAGAAGCAATATGGTGCAAAGCAGATAATAATATATGATCTGTTTCATTCAGCTTGATAAGTTCAACTCGCAGCATATAATCCTTATCGAGAATAAAGGGCGTGTGTAAACTTTTTTCTATGAAGTTTGGAATGTCGGCTTCTTCAACGTTATCGTGGTAAACCACTTGAAATTTATCAGAATCTATTATTTCCTGATAGGCAGTGCCTTCTTCTTTTTCCTTGATTACAGTGCGTAGGACTTCATGACGCAATAAAACCTGTTGGAATGATTTTTCCAATGATTCAATATCCAACACGCCTTTCAGTCTAAAAACAAACGGGATATGATAATTGGAAGTGCCACCCAAACGATCCAAGAACCACAATCTATCTTGTGCATACGACAACGGAATACGCTCAGGGATATCTTGTTTGGTTAATTCTGGGATAAGAGTAGTACTTAAATGCGGAATATTTTCACTTAAACCTAATACCGTTGGATACTCAAAAATCATTCGAATTGGGAGTTCAACATTGAAAACACTTCGAATATTTGATGAAAGTCTAATAGCCAATAAAGAATGACCCCCCAAAGCGAAAAAGTTGTCATGGATACCCACTTGTTCAACGCCGAGTAGATCCTGCCATACATCCACTAGTTGATGCTCAATCTCAGTTCTTGGCGCTACATAGGGTTGTGTTATAAGGTCGGATTCTGAGACATCTCGGAGTGCTTTTTTGTCCACTTTTCCATTGGGTGTCAATGGAAATGCATCCAACTCTACATAAAGTTGGGGCACCATATATTCGGGTAACTTGTTCTTTAAACTATCACGGACGGCATCTTTATCAAAACCTTCCGTGACAACAACATAGGCCACCAAGTGTTTATGACCCGAGCGTTCCTTGACGAGAACAACAGACTGATTAATAAGGGCTTCTTTGTCTAACTGAAACTCGATCTCACCCAGCTCTATACGATACCCTCGAATTTTTACCTGATCGTCTTTACGACCTATAAACTGCATAGTGCCGTCTGGTAGCCATCGCGCTAGATCCCCAGTCTTGTATATCGATGAAGGCTCACCCTCATTGAATGGGTTTTGAATAAACTTCTCCTTAGTGAGTTCTTTCCTATTCAAATAACCGCTAGCCAATCCCAAACCGCTTACATATAACTCTCCAACAACTCCGATGGGAACCAATGAAGAATTTGAGTCTAGTATATACGTCTTTGTGTTGGCAATAGGTACTCCGATGGGTACTGATGCATTAAGATGTTTATTTTCATCAAATCTATTAAAGACACATCCAACGGTAGCTTCTGTAGGCCCGTATTCATTGTAAATAGTTAAATTCTCTCCAAAAATATTTTGGATAGATGCCGCCAAACTACTCTTAAGATCTTCTCCTCCCACAATCATTGTTTCAATTTGGGAATCGGATAGATCCATACCTTGCATTAAGGTGAGATGAGAAGGTGTTAATTTGATACAGTTCACATTGTTATCAGCCAATAAATCCATTAACGAAGTGTCGATACCTTCACTAACTTCTTTATAAATTATTAGTTCTCCTCCCGTAATTAATGGTATAAAAGTAGAAGTAACTGTCAGGTCAAACCCGATAGATGTAAATAGCGGAAAGACAAGTTTATTTTCTGAAGCATAAGCGTCCTTTGCCCAATGCAAGTAATTGAACATCCCTTCGTGAGAAATAACGACCCCTTTTGGTGTTCCTGTGGATCCTGAAGTATAGATAACATAGGCTAAGCCCTTGGAAGACCTAGATATTTTTGGAGGGGTGAAAGGTATATTTTCTAACAACTCGTTTAAATTAGAGAGATCTATTAATTGTATATTTTCTCTCTTTGAAAAAAGACTCTCATACGCCTGTTGTGTTAGAATTATTTTGGCCTTAGAATCGTCTATCATAAAATCGATACGCTCCTTTGGATAAGCCTGGTCAATGGGCACATAGGCTCCACCAGCTTTTATGATTCCGAGTATTCCGATGATCATCTCCAGGGATCGCTCAACACAGATTGGTACAAGGTCTTGTTTCTTAATTCCTTTGTCCAATAGACAATGTGCCAATTGGTTGGATTTTTGATCCAACTGCTGATAGGTCAATGTTTCCTCTTCGAATACCACCGCGACGGCGTCTGGGCTTTCAGTAACCTGTTTTTTGAATAAGTCTAATACGGTCTTACCCTTTGGGTAGGTAGCTTTTGTATTATTGAAGTCCAATAATAGAGTACCGCGCTCAACGCTACTGAGCATACTATAGCTACTTACTTTTGCTGCTGAATCAGAGACTATAGCACTTATTAGATTCCCTAAGTGGGAGGCCATTCGAACTATTGTCGACTCCAAAAAAAGATCGGTGCAATAATCAAAAGCTAAAATTATTTCATCATTCTGCTCTATTACATTTAAAGTTAGATCGTATTTGGAAATATCGTATCCGTAAGGATAAGGCTCCATTTGAATGGAGTTTAAATCAAGAGACTTGACTTCCTGATTATTCTGATGTACCAACATTGTTTGAAAAAGCGGCGTACGACTTTGGTCACGATCGCTTACCAAAGAATTGACAATACGTTCAAAAGGGACATCCTGATGCTCATAAGCTTCAAGAGTATCTTCTTTTATTCGCAATAAGAAATCATTAAAACTCTCCTCTTGATCAACAGTATTCTTTAATGTTAGTGTATTTACGAAAAATCCAATAAGGCCTTCAATTTCTTTTAGCCCGCGATTGGCCACGGGTGTTCCAATACAGATATCCTCCTGATTCGTATAGCGATTCAAAAAGAGGGTATAAATACCTAATAGGGTCATAAATAAGCTCGAGCCCGTACTTTTGGTCAAATTGTATAGCCCCTCTGTGTGAGAACTGTCAATGCAAAAGCGTAAACCGCTCCATTATGACTTTGGACTGCTGGTCTAGTGAAATCCGTTGGAAGATCCAGAGGCGACAGGCCTTCCAAACGATCTTTCCAATAAGACAATTTCTTGGTCAATAACTCTCCTTGAAGGTAATCACGTTGCCAGATGCTATAATCTTTATATTGAACTGGCAATGGTTCCAAATTAGGGATTTCTCCTTTAGAAAGTAGATTATAATTAGTTGTAAATTCCTGTAAGAATATTGACATTGACCACCCATCAGAAGCTATATGGTGTAAAACAGATAACAGTATATGATCTGTTTCATTCAGTTTGATAAGTTCAACTCGAAGCATATAATCCTTATCGAGAATAAAGGGCGTGTGTAAACTTTTTTCTATGAAATCTGGAATGTCCGCTTCTTCAATATCATCGTAGCAAACTATTTGGAACTTTTCAGAATCAATTATCTCCTGATAAGCTATACCTTCTTCTTCCTTGATTATTGTGCGTAGAACTTCATGACGTGATAAAACCTGTTGGAAGGATTTTTCTAATGACTCTATATCCAACGCTCCTTTCAGTCTAAAAACAAACGGAATATGATAATTGGAAGTTCCTTGCAAACGATCTAAGAACCACAACCTATCCTGTGCATACGATAGTGGAATGCGCTCCGGGATTTCTTGTTTGGTCAGTTCTGGGATAAGTGTTGTACTTAAATGCGGAATGTTTTGAGCCAATCCTGATACCGTTGGGTATTCAAAAATCATTCGAATTGGAAGTTCCACATTGAAAACACTTCGAATATTTGAGGAAAGTCTAATAGCTAATAATGAGTGACCTCCTAGATCGAAAAAATTATCATGGATACCTACTTGTTCTACCGTCAGTAGTTCCTGCCATATAGCCGCCAATTTATGTTCTATCTCCGTGTCGGGGGCTACATAAGGTTTTAGTATAAGGTCTGAATCTGAAACGTCTGGAAGTGCTTTTTTATCCACTTTCCCGTTAGAATTTAAAGGAAATGAATCCAGTTCTACGTAAAATTGGGGAACCATATAATCTGGTAACTTGCCCTTTAAACTATCGCGCACGGCATCTTTATCAAAACCTTCCTGGACAACAACATAGGCCACCAGATGTTTATGACCAGAACGTTCCTTGACTAGAACAACAGACTGATTGATAAGGGCTTCTCCGTCTAGTTGAAACTCGATCTCACCCAACTCTATACGATACCCGCGAATTTTCACCTGATCGTCTTTACGACCTATGAACTCCATGGAACCATCGGCGAGCCATAACGCCAGATCACCCGTTTTGTACATTAGTGAACCGTTATCACTGAATGGATTCTGAACGAACTTTTCGTTGGTAAGCATTTCTTTGTTTAAATAACCTCGAGCCAAACTCAGGCCACTTACACACAATTCTCCTACAACTCCAATAGGAACCATTGAAGAATTCGAATCTAGGATATAAGCGTTTACATTGCTCAAAGGTTTTCCTATGGTAACTACATCTCCGCTGGTTACACCCCCCGAAGTCATTGTTATACATACCGTATTCTCGGTAGGACCGTAGGAATTTATCACGTCTATACCTTTATCACTAAACTTTTCGACTACATCTAATATAAGTGCCTCTCCTGCTGAGGTTAATAACCTTAAATGTTCAAATGCATAATCCTGAAGCATGACTTGGTACGATGGAGGGAAAGCAACAGTGCTCACTTTTTCTTCATTCATCAAGGAGACCAATGCTGAAGCATCCTGTACAATTTCTTTGGTGGTGATTACAATCTTACCACCTGACAATAAACTGGTGTAAAGTTCCCAGGTAAAGCCATCAAAACCAAAAGAAGCAAATTGAAGTGTTATATCTTCAGAAGAAAGCTTCATTCTGTCAATTTGATTGTATGCCATGTTAACAACACCTAATTGTTCTATCATTACTCCTTTAGGTGTTCCTGTTGAACCCGAAGTATAAATGATATAAATTAAGTCTTTAGGAGTAAGAGTCAGATTTACTTCGTTATTAGGATAGTCATCAAACATGGACGACCTCAAATCGATGAACGATAATTCATCATATGCTTCAAAAATATCCTTTAATAAAATTGAGCTTACGATAAACCTCGCTTTGCAATCGTTAAGTATAAAAGAAATTCGTTCCTGTGGATATTCAGAGTCTATAGGCACATAGGCTCCTCCTGCCTTCATAATCCCCAGGATACCGACAATCATTTCCAAAGATCGATTTATACAAATAGGGATTAATTCTTCCTTTTCTATTCCTTGATCTAAAAGATAGTGTGCTATTTTATTGGATCGTTTATCCAGTTCCTCATAGGTTAAAGATTCATTTCCAAATACAAGAGCAATGGCATTTGGTTGCTTGGTAACCTGTTCTCTGAAGAGATCCAATACCGTCTTATCTAGTGGGTAATCCGAATTCGTAAAGTTAAATTGAGATAATAATTCTTGCTGCTCTTTTCCAGACAGTATGTTATGATTCTTTATTTCTGAATCTGGATTTGAAACAATGGAACTTATTAAGTTTCCAAAATGTGACGCCATACGTGCTATTGTACTTTCCTTAAAAAGATCAATACAGTATTCAAATGTCAATATAATCTTGTCCTTATGTTCAATAACATTTAACGCAAGGTCATATTTGGAAACATCATAAATAAGCTGATAAGGTTCTAATTGAAGAGCCCCCAAATCAATAGGTTTAGCCTCTTGATTATTTTGTAAAACCAATAATGTTTGAAAAAGCGGTGTACGACTTTGATCCCGATCAGGCATAAGAGCTTTAAGGACATGTTCAAAAGGAACATCTTGATGCTCAAAATCTTCAAAAGTGCTTTCTTTGATTCTCAATAGAAAATCTTTAAAACTCTCGTTCGGATCTACCGTACTTCTTAAGGCCAATGTGTTGACAAAGAAACCAATAAGGCCTTCTATTTCTTTTTGACCGCGATTTGCTACTGGAGTACCTACGCAAATATCCGTTTGGCCGCTGTAACGACTTAGCAATAGCTTGTATAATCCTAACAAAGTCATGAACAAGGTCGAGCCTGTTGTTCTAGATAGTTCATAAAGCCCTGATGTGTGGGTGCGATCTAATTCAAATGAAAAATAAGCCCCTCTTGTGCTTTGGACAGCGGGTCTTGCAAAATCTGTTGGAAGGTCTAACGGAACAATCCCCTCTAAACGATTCTTCCAATAAGATATCTTCTTTGTCAGTAATTCACCTTTAAGATAATTTCGTTGCCAAATACTATAATCTGAATATTGAACGGGTAGAGGCAAAGGGTCCGGAACTTCATTTTTTGATAACAAATCATAACCTTCAGTGAGTTCTTTAAAAAAGATTGAAGATGACCAACCATCGGATGCAACATGGTGCATTACCAGCAATAATATATGTTCGTTAGCCTTTAATTTGACTAACTCAACGCGTAACATATAATCTTTATCAAGATCGAATGGGAATTGTATTCGTCCTTTCAAAAATTCTGTCAGATCCTTTTTCTCACTATTACTATGCCTTATTATAGTGAACTTATCTGCTGGTATAACCTCTTGACACCCAAACCCATCATTTTCTTTGATTACTGTTCTTAGTATTTCATGGCGCTCTAATATAAACTGAAGTGACTTTTCCAAAATTGAAATGTCCAGACTACCTTTAATCCTAAACGCAGAAGGCATATGATAATTCTCACTACCCTTTAAGCGGTCCAAGAACCATAATCGTTCCTGAGCGTATGACAATGGAATTTGAGCGGGAACATCTTGCTTCGTTAATTCGGGGATCGTGATTCGGTTTTTACCAACAACTTCATTCCCTAAAAACTCAATAATCTCCTCTCGGTTCGTCTTTATTAAATCTAAAAAATCAGAAGGTAAATTAAGATCCTTCCTGTCTTTTATTCCAAGTCTGCCGTCCTTTAAGAAGAACTTTACACCCTTGTCATTACAAGATTTTATTACGTCTGTTATTTTCATTCAATCAGGATATTAATATTTTTTATTTCTAAATAAAGTCACCTTCTTCTACTTCTTCCACTTCAGAAAGAGTCAAATTTTGTTTTGATAGAACATCTATAAAAATGGATAATTCTTCTATTGTCGAGTACTCAAAAATTGTCTTGATCTTTAACTTAATTCCCATCTCAAATTCAATTTTGGTAACAAGTTTTATGACCAGCAATGAATGCCCTCCCAAATCAAAGAAGTTGTCCAATATGCCTATTCGTTCTATTCCTAAAAGTTCCTGCCAAATCTGGACCAGCGACTTTTCTGTTTCTGTATTTGCTGCTTTATATTCTCGAAGATCATAATCAGAATCCTTAGGTTCTGGAAGTGCCTTTCTATCAATTTTACCATTGCTGTTTAATGGTAAAACTTCCAATAGCACAAATATTCTAGGAACCATATAATCAGGCATTTCACCTTTTAACTTTATCCTTATGTCGTTTGTATTCTGAACAGTATTTCCAATCACGTATGCGACCAAATATTTATGTCCTAAGTGCTCTTTGACTATGACAACAGATTGTTTAACTTCTTCGATGAGATTTAACTTTGCTTCAATTTCACTCAATTCGATACGATGACCACGAATTTTTACTTGGGCATCTTTTCTACCTAGAAATTCTAAATTACCGTCAGGTAACCACTTTACAAGGTCACCTGTCTTGTACATAAGTGAGGTCTTGTCATCACTAAATGGATTCTGAATAAATTTTTCATTGGTGAGTTCTTCTCGATTCAAATAACCGCGAGCTAAACCTGAACCAGCAACAAAAAGTTCTCCAATTACACCTATGGGTAGGAGTTGATTTTGATTATCTAATACGTAGGCCTGGGAATTTCCTACAGGTTTACCTATTGGCACATTAGAATATTTATTTTCGTTTTTGAATTTGTAAATAGTTGAATCATTGGTATTCTCTGTAGGCCCATAAGCGTTGTAAAGATTAACCCCTATCTTCTCCCCAATTCTTTCTCTGAATCTTTCATAATCTTGGCGTGCTAGTTTGTCCCCTCCAGAAACTATATGACGTAAGCTAGAAACTCGGTCAATATCTTCGTTAGTTAAAACTTCTAACAAATCATGTAAAAGCACCGGAGGCATATTTACTTTGGTAATTTTATAGCGCTCGACATATGAAACGAAATTGGAGTATAAGTCATATTTGAAATCTGGCGGAGTAATGATACTTCTGAATCCTAGGGTGATTGGTAACATATATTCTTCTAAGGCTCCATCAAAACTAATTGAGCGGTAGAATAATACGGCATCTGAAGAATTATATGCATAAAACTCTTTATAGAAATATATTCGAGAAGCCAAAGCTTCATGCTCTATCATCACCCCTTTAGGTGTTCCTGTAGACCCTGAGGTATAGATAACATACACTAAATCTTTTGGCAGTATGAGTACTTGGGTATCGCTAGTTGGATACTTTTCACTTAGAGTTTCTTCCACATTGATAATGGATACCTCTTTGTGAGTATCGAAGCGTTCATTTAAAGCATTGGTGCTCACTATTATTTGAGCTTTACAATCTTTTATCATAAAATCGATACGCTGCTTTGGATATGCCGGGTCAATGGGCACGTATGCTGCTCCTGCTTTTATGATTCCTAGTATTCCAACAATCATCTCAATGGACCGCTCCACACAGATGGGTATAAGATCTTGTTTTTGAACTCCTTTTTGCAGTAGGGCATGTGCTAATTGATTGGATCTTTGGTCTAGCTGCTGATAGGTTAGGGTTTGATCTTCGAAGACCACCGCGACTTCCTTTGGTCGCTGGGTCACCTGTTTATTGAATAGGTCCAAGACGGTTTTATCCTTTGGATAGTCAACTTTTGTATCATTGAAGGCAGACAATAAGGTTGCATGTTCGGTATTATCTACTATACTATAGCTACCAACCTTAGCTGTTGGATCTGAAACTATGTCATTTACCAAATTCTTAAAGTGAGAAGCCATCCGAACGATGGTCGACTCCTTAAAAAGGTCGGTGCAATACTCAAGTTCTAACCGTATAACATCTCCTTGTTGTTGAGCACTTAAAGTAATGTCATATTTAGAAATATTATAGTCAAAATCATGTTCCTCTAAAACAAGGTCTCCCAAATTAACCTTCTGGACCTCTTTGAGATTCTGCAAAATGAACATTGTCTGAAAAAGAGGCGTACGGCTTTGATCACGCTCGTTCACCAATGCATTGACTACGCGTTCAAAAGGGACATCCTGATGTTCAAAACCTTCCAGAGTGTTCTCCTTAATTCGCAGTAAGAAATCTTTTAAATTCTCATCCCAATTTATTACACTTCGGAAAGCTAAGGTGTTTATAAAGAAACCAATAAGTCCCTCTATTTC
>Ga0316205_10004897_pt1 | contig 11382 bp, 9 predicted proteins | sample 3monthpyrite_MG_FD_204941 | JGI IMG/M metagenome (GOLD analysis project Ga0316205, IMG submission 204941) | Microbial mat bacterial communities from mineral coupon in-situ incubated in ocean water Damariscotta River, Maine, United States -... | ecosystem: Environmental > Aquatic > Marine >... | reverse complement strand
GGTTTGTCGGATGAACGCTGGTTGCCCGAAACGCATGACCGCTCGAACACCAGACTTGTCAAGGAACGGCTTTTGACCGGGCGCGCCGCGGCCGCGAAATGGTTGCCCCTCTATGCCAATGCCGAGAGCCCTGAAGATGCGTTGGCAGGTCTGGCAGAAGGCATTGCGCCACATTTGCCGATTTCGGTTTTGTTATTGGGCATGGGGGCCGATATGCACACCGCATCGATCTTCCCCGGGGCGGACAATCTGGATCTGGCGCTGTCCTCTGATGCGCCCTGCCTGGTACCCATGAGAGCACCGGGCGCGCCCGAGCCGCGTGTCACCTTGTCCGCGCCTGTGCTGTCGGCTGCGCTGGCGACCCATATCGTGATCACCGGCGCAGAAAAGCGCGCCGCGTTGGCCAAAGCGCAGCAGCTGAACGATCCACATCTTGCCCCGATTTGCGCAGTCTTGCCCGGTGCCGTCGTGCATTGGGCCAATGGTTAGGGAATACCATGTTTGACGATCTGAAAACCTACCAGGCGAGTATTGCCGATCGCCGGATTTCCACCTTGTTCGATGGCGCACACGGCAAGACCCGTGCTCAGGATTTTTCGGTCGGTTTCAAGTCGATGCATTTCGATTATTCCAAGACCAACCTGGACGCCACCGCCATCGACGCATTGCTTGAGCTGGCAGATGTTGCAGGCGTCTCGGCGCGGCGCGACGCGATGTTTTCGGGTGCGCTGATCAATGAAACCGAGGGCCGCGCGGTGTTGCACACCGCATTGCGCGATCCAGGCGGCGCACCGGTCTTTGTCGATGGCGAAAACGTCAAACCGGCCATTGCCGAAACCCTGGCGCGGATGCAGGATTTCGCCGAAAACCTGCGCATTGGCCAGATTGTGGGCGCCAAGGGCGCGCCCTTTACCGATGTGATCAATATCGGCATCGGCGGATCAGATCTGGGGCCGGCGATGGGCGCGTTGGCCCTGTCGCCCTTTATGGATGGCCCAAGGCTGCATTTCGTTTCCAACGTCGATGGCGCGCATATCGCCGACACGCTGGCGGGCCTTGACCCGACCACAACGCTGGTGATCGTGGCCTCGAAAACCTTCACAACCATTGAGACCATGACCAATGCCAACACCGCACGCACATGGTTGGCAGCCGGTGTCGAAGAGGCCCATGTCGGCCAGCATCTGGTTGCCGTGTCAACCGCCCAGGACAAGACCGCTGCCTTCGGCATCGCGCCAGACCGGGTATTCGGCTTCGAAGATTGGGTGGGTGGCCGCTACTCGATGTGGGGGCCGATCGGCCTGCCGCTGATGCTGGGTATGGGCGCGCGCAATTTCCGGGCGTTCTTGCAAGGCGGCGCCGAGATGGACCACCATTTCAGGCAGGCCGTTGGGCGCGAGAACATGCCCCTCATGCTGGCGCTGGTCGGGATCTGGCACCATCAGATCTGCGGGTATCCAACACGTGCCGTCTTGCCGTATGATCAGCGTCTGTCACGCCTGCCAGCCTATCTTCAGCAGCTTGAAATGGAAAGCAATGGCAAATCCGTGGCCATGGATGGCAGCGATCTGGGCGATGTCTCGGGCCCGATCGTCTGGGGCGAGCCCGGCACAAATGGCCAACATGCCTTTTACCAATTGATCCACCAGGGCACGGGCGTCGTGCCCTGCGAATTCATGGTCGCGGCCCGCGGCGCAGAGCCCGAACTGGACCACCAGCACAAATTGCTGATCTCAAATTGCCTGGCCCAGTCACAAGCGCTGATGCTGGGCCGCCCGCTGGATGTGGCCCGCCAGTTGATGCAGGCCAAAGGCCTGTCGGGCGCCGAGATGGAACGCCAGGCCCGCCACCGTGTCTTTGCCGGCAACCGCCCCTCAACCACGCTCGTCTACCCGCAGATGAGCCCGGAAATCCTGGGCGCCATCATTGCCCTTTATGAACACAGGGTGTTCGTCGAGGGCGTGATCTTGGGGATCAATTCCTTTGACCAATGGGGTGTTGAACTGGGCAAAGAGCTGGCGACAGAGTTGCAACCGGTTGTTGAGGGGCAAAAATCCGCCGCCCAGCTTGATGGCTCAACCCGCGCGCTGGTCCAGAAATTGCGCGCCATGCACTAGCTGCCAATCTTTGGTTTCCAAATACCTCGGGGGTTCCAAAGGGGGCAGCGCCCCCTTTGCCCTGCGGCGCCTGATCGTTAGCGCCATTTGGCTTCATTTGCTTCGATTGCAGCAATCCGTTCTGCCGTTTTTGGGTGGCTGAGAAACCATGCGGGCATGGCGCCGGCGTTGGATTTCGTCAGCATTTCAAGTTTGGAGAACAGGGATTTCTGCGGTCCCGTGCCAATGCCTGCCTTGATCAGCAAGGCACTGGCATAGGCATCGGCCTCATATTCATCCTTTCTCGATATGCGGGCCGCCAACAGGCTGGTCAAGCTATTGGCGATCAACACGCCAAAGCCGGGAATGAACCGCGACAAGACCATGGCCAGCGCTGTCCGCAACGCGTTCTGGCCGGAAAAATCGATCATCCGGCGGCGCGAATGGCCCAAGGCCACATGGCCCAGCTCATGGGCGATCACGCTGGCCATTTCTTCGGCGCTGACCAGGCCGCTTTGATATTTGGTCAAGAACCCCCGGGTGATGAAAATCCGCCCGTCGGGCGCGGCCAGGCCGTTGACCGGGTCTATTTCATAGACATGGACGGGGATGGATTTCAGATCAAGCGCGGTGGCCATTCTTGCGGTCATGGCCCTGAGTCTCCGGTCGGCCAACACCGTCGATTGTGCATCCAACTGCCGCGCGGTGCGCCAGGCCGAAAAATGGTACATCGCAAAGCCATAGAGCAACGCCAGCAGGATGGGAGCAAATTTCAACATCTGTCCTATATGGTAGCCCAAAAAAGCAAGGGCAAGGCGCGGTTGTGTCGTTTTTGAACGGGCGTGCGGGCCAAACTGCGCAAAGCTGTGAAAAAACACAGGGAGTTGAAAATGAAAGTTGGCTTTATCGGCCTGGGCAATGTGGGCTCGAAACTGGCCGGGTCCTTGCTGCGCAACGGGTTTGATCTTTGGGTGCGCGATCTGGACAAGGCTGTGGCGCAGCCCTTTGTCGATCAGGGCGCACGTTGGGCCGACAGCCCGGCTGATCTGGCGGCCGCGGTTGATCTGATCATCACCTGCCTGCCCAGCCCCGCGGCCTGTTCGGCGGTGATGGAAGGGCCCGATGGCATCCTGAGCACCATCGGACCCGGCAAGATCTGGGCGGAAATGTCGACAACCGATGCCAAAGAGGTGGCCCGGCTTGGCGCCCTGGTCGAACAAAAGGGCGCGCGCGCGATTGAATGCCCGGTATCGGGCGGCTGCCACCGGGCGGCCACGGGCAATATTTCCATCTTTGCCGGCTGCTCGCGCGAAACCTTTGACGCCATGCTGCCAGTGTTGACGGTGCTGGGGCGCCGGGTGCTGCATACCGGGCCGATGGGCACTGCCAGCCAATTGAAAGTGATGACCAATTACCTGGCCACGGCCAATCTGCTGAGCGTTTGCGAAGCATTGGCCACTTGCAGGGCCGCCGGGCTGGACATGGCCACGACCTATGAAGCCATTGCGATCTCAAGCGGCACTTCCTTCGTGCATGAAACCGAAGGGCAGGTCATCTTGAACGGCTCGCGCAATATCGATTTCACCATGGATCTTGTGGCCAAGGACATTGGGCTTTTCCAGAAAATGGCCGATGATGCCGGTATCGCCTTGGAAATCTCACCGTTGATGATCGAGATATTCAAGGATGGGATCGCCAGATACGGGCCGCGGGAATTGTCGCCCAATATCATCCGCCGACTGGAGGATCGTGCCGAGATCAGTGTCCTTGCTGACGGTTTCCCGCCCGAGATGACCGATGACGAGCCCGAAGAAAGCGGATATGAGGTGAAACCACGGCGCGCGGGCGGCTGAGTGGCTTGCCAATCCGCGGGGCACGTTGAATACTCGTGCAACGGATTGGATTGCAAGGGGATTTGGTATGAAGTTGTTGCGCTATGGGCCCAAGGGCCGCGAATTGCCGGCGATGTTGGATGAGCGCGGCGTGATCCGCGATCTCAGCGAGCATCTGCCCGATCTGGCCGGGGTGGCGGTCTCGCTGAGCGAACTGGACAGATTACGTGCAATCGATCCCTCTGGCTTGCGCCCGATCGAGGATAACCCGCGCATCGGGGCTTGCCTGACCTATGTGCCGAATTTCTATTGCGTGGGTCTGAATTACAGCCAGCATGCCGCTGAAACGGGCGCAGAGCCACCGACCGAGCCAATCCTGTTTTCCAAGGCGGCCTCGGCGCTTTCTGGCCCCTACGACCCGGTGATCCGCCCCAAGGACAGCCAGAAACTGGATTATGAGGTTGAGCTGGGCGTGGTGATCGGTGCGCCCTGTGAGCATGTGTCCGAGTCCGAGGCGCTGTCCAGGGTCGCGGGTTATGCGCTGGTCAACGATGTGTCCGAGCGCGCGTTCCAGATTGAACGGGGCGGGCAGTGGATCAAAGGAAAATCCGCGCCCAGCTTCGGCCCGACCGGGCCGTGGTTGGTTACGGCGGACGAAATCCCGGACCCCCAGAACCTTGCGCTGAGCCTCAAGGTGAATGGCGAGCAGCGGCAAAATTCAAATACATCGGATATGATTTTTTCCGTGGCCGAGATCATCAGCTACATGTCGCGTTTCATGGTCTTGCAGCCCGGTGACCTGATCGCCACGGGCACGCCCGAAGGTGTGGGTATGGGGCTTAAACCACAGCGGTTCCTGCAGCCTGGCGATGTCATGGAATTGCAGGTCGAGGGGCTGGGCCATCAAGTGCAGAGCGTTCAGGATTACCAAGGGTGAGATGATGGCGGGCGGTGGCCAGAAGCGATGGCCCGGCGCGCGCCGATGAAAGTCACCCTGACAGGTCTGCAAGCGTTTCAAGGCCTTGAATTCGATGATATAATCGATGTGCGAAGTCCGTCGGAATTTGCCGAAGATCATCTGCCCGGCGCGATCAATCTGCCGGTGCTGGACGATGACGAGCGGGTGCGCGTTGGCACCATCTACAAACAGACATCCCCCTTTGCCGCGCGGGTGATCGGGGCGTCGTTGGTTTCGGCCAATGCGGCGCGTCATCTTTCGCGTGATCTTGCCGAAAAGCCCGGCGACTGGCGGCCCTTGGTCTATTGCTGGCGCGGGGGGCAGCGCTCGGGTTCATTCGCGACCATTCTGGCCCAGATCGGCTGGCGCGTCGGGGTGCTGGAAGGCGGCTATAAAACCTTCCGCCGCCATGTCGTGGACGCTGTGCACGACCAGGAAATCAGGCACGAGATCGTCTTGTTGGATGGCAATACCGGCACGGCAAAGACCCGCGTTATGTGTCACCTTGCCGAACTCGGCGTGCAAGTGCTGGACCTTGAGGCACTGGCCGCACATCGCGGGTCGCTGTTTGGCGTGATGCCGGGCGGCCAACCCAGCCAGAAGAAATTTGAAACCGGAATTGCGCTGGCCTTGTCTCAATTCGACCCTGCGCGCCCGGTGGTGATAGAGGCTGAAAGCAACCGCATCGGGGTGCTTGGTGTTCCGACCAGCCTGTGGGCCGCGATGAAGCTTGCCCGGCGCGTTGAGATCGTGGCTCCGCTACAGGCACGCGCGCATTATCTTGTCGGCGCCTATGCCGACATGTTGAAAGACCACGCGCAATTTTCAGCGATATTGCATGCCCTTGCACGGTATCATGGCCATGAGCGTGTCGAGGTCTGGCAGGGGTATTTTGAGCAAAAAGCGTTCCAAAAACTCGCCGAAGAGCTGATGGTGCATCACTATGATCCGCGGTATCGCCGGTCGCGCGGCACGACAGGTCAAGCGCGCCAGAGCTATGCTTGCGATGCGCTCGACGATGAGAATTTGCGCGCGCTGGCGGTTCGGATTGCCGCCGATCTCTAGCACGCGAAGTTTCAGACCAGTTCAACGCCGGCCTGGCCCTTGCGCAAGGCACCGATGTGCCAGACCGCCAGCCCGGCCGCTTCCATTTGCGCCTCAACCACGGCGACTTTGTCGGGCGAGATCGCGGCCAAAAGTCCCCCGGCGGTCTGGGGATCAAACAACAGGCATTCGCGCGGGGTAGTCGGGTTCAGAGCGGGAACATTGTCGCAATTGGCCCGATACAGGCTAGAGCGGATGCCGGATTTGGCCATCTCTATGGCGCCGGGATAAAACGGCACGGCGTCAACATCGAGGCAGGCGCGCAAATTTGAGGCGCGCGCCATGTGATCCAGGTGTCCGGCCAGCCCAAAGCCTGTGACGTCTGTCATCGCATGTGCAAATGGCGCCAGAATGTCTGCGGCGACGCCTTGCGGCTCGGCCATTTTCGACCAGAGAGACGCGATCCAGTGGCCCTGTGCCTGCAGGGCCATTTCGGCGGCCAGTAATGTGCCGCTGCCGATCGGCTTGCACAGCAACAGCGCATCGCCGGGTCGGGCCGCGCTCTGACCGATCGGGGCCTTGCACAGGCCGGTCACCGTGAACCCGATATTCAATTCGGTGCCCAGGGATGAATGGCCGCCAACGATCGCCGCACCCAGCGGGCCGAATATGGCGGCGGCGCCCGCCATGATCTCGGCCATCATGTCGGCCTGAATGGCTTTCGACGTGCGCGGCAAAATCAGATGTGGCAGGACCGCTTGCGCCTTGGCTCCCATCGCCCAGATGTCGCCCAAGGCATGGACCGCGGCAATTCTGGCCATCAAATGGGGGTCATGGGTGAAGGCGCGCAGATGATCGGTGGTGATGACCTGGTTCAGATTGTCCGGGCCCGACAGCACGGCCGCATCGTCACCGGGGCCAGAGCGGACATCTGCGCGGCTGGTCGGGGGCAGTTCTTTCAGCACCTGTGTCAGCACCTGCGGTGCGACCTTGGCACCGCATCCGGCACACAGCGGGCGTTTTGGTTCTGGCCCGTCCGGATCGGTTGCGCGCGGTTCCGGCGGTTTTGGCACTGCCATGGGTGCCAAACCGGTGAACTGATCCATGAACTTGCGATCAATCCGGTCCTTGAGCCCCCACATGGCGCGACCGGAAGGCCGCACTCTCCATTTCTCGGCCATTGCGCGCTTGTCGCCAAGCGACACGATTTTCAGATAGTCACGCTGGGGCTGGAAGGATCGCAGATTGCCGCCAGCCACTGTTGCGCGCAGATTGTCAAACAGGATCGGCGCCGCGCGCACCGCAAAAACACCGGCCTTCGGGCGCGGTGCGTCGGTCATATGGGCACAATCGCCGGCGGCAAAGACGTTTTGGCTTCCCCGTGCGCGCAAGGTCGGCTCGATTGCGACATACCCCTCGATCAGCGGCAGATCCGTTTGGCTCAACCAGTCGTAGGGTGCCGCGCCCGCCGCGCTGATGGTAAAGTCACTGACAATCTTGCGCCCGTCGGCCATTTCCAGAACACCCTCGTGCAACAGCTTGGGGGCGGCATGTTCAATACAAGCCACGCCGGCCGCGGCCAGTTCGTCCAGCAAGGCCTTTCGCAGCCCGGCGCTTTGCGCGCCAAGCGCGGTTGCAGCATCAATCAGCGTGATCTGGCGATCCGCGCGCGCCCTGAGCGCATGCGCAATGGCAAGGGCCACTTCGACGCCGCCCACGCCTGCGCCAATCAGCGTGACATGGGCCCCAACCTCGCCCGAAAGCGCGCGCGCCAGATAGGTTTGCCAGGCGTCGGCGAATTGATCCATCGGCTTGATCGGCACCAGCGCGCCTTTCGGGTCCATGACGACATGACCGGGCGCGTGGATGCCAATGTCCAGCGACAGCGCGTCAAAACGCAGGTTCCTGCCGTTGTCCAATGTGACGGTATTCCTGGCACAGCTCATGTCGCTTGCCCGCCCGATCACCAATCGTGCGCTCGCCGCACGGGCAAGGCGCACCATGTCAATGTCAAGCGCACCACGGTCATAATGCCCGGCAACAAAACCTGGCAACATGCCGGTATAGGGTGCTGCAGGGGCGGGGTTGACCAAAGTCAATCTGGCTCCGGGCAGGGGGGCCATGGCCCATTTCCGCAGCACAAGCGCATGCGCATGGCCACCCCCCACGAGCAGGACGTCACGGGTAATGGAAAGCTCAGGTTGCTGCATGCGCTGGCCCTACCATGGTCCCGTCAGGGGGCCAACCATTGGCCGGCCCAATTGTCATCGGCGCGAAACATTGCCCGGATATGTTTGGGCGTGCTCAGATGCACCGCATCGATTTGTTCCGCCTTGACGGAAATGACAGCCAGACGGGTCTCGTCGGCTTTGCGCTCATATTCAAACGGCGCATCAATGGGCGAGCCGGGGGCGGGTGTGACCCCGTAATTGCCCCGGCTGGCAAATGGCAATTCAGCCCAGGCAGATTGCGCGGCATAGGCGCCCAGCAGCTCTGCGCGACCATTCACGCGGATCTGAAGCTGCACTTCAGGGTTCCAGAACAACAAGGACGCCCGCGGGTCAGTGAGCAGTTGCGCGCATTTGGGTGTGTGGCTGTCTGTGTGCAGCATCAGCAAATCCGCCGCACGATCCACGGACCGCAGCACCAATTGACGCTGTTGCGGCCCGCTATCGGATATGGTGGCAAGGCTCACCAGACCCGGATATCCGCCGCGCGAATGGGTGAAATCGCCCATCTCGGCCCAGATCGCCGTTAGAAAGGTGCTCAAGTCCCCGGCCCAATGGGTGTCCAAACTGCTCTCCTGTCGCGCATTTGCTATTCTTGGTCGCGCCCGCATCTTGAGTGATACAGGCGAATTGCGCAATTGTTACGGTGACGCATGATCAAAGGGTTCAAGATGGCCGATCTCGATCTTTCTTCCGTCCTGACGGATGTATCCCGCGCCAAGGGCCTGCCAAATGCGCATTATGTGGATGACGCCGTGTTTGAGCGCGAAAAGCATGACGTTCTTTTTGCCAATTGGGCGGCCATCGGATTTGCCAAGGACATACCTGCCGCCGGTGACGTGGCGCCGGTTGACTTTCTGGGCATGCCCTTGCTGGCGCTGCGTGACAAGGACAACCAGGTGCATGTCTATCAAAACACCTGCCGTCACCGCGGCATGATCCTGGTGGAAGAGAAAAAGAACATCGGGGCCGGTGTGATCCGCTGCCCTTATCACAGCTGGTGCTATTCCCAGCAGGGAAAACTGGTGACAACGCCGCATGTCGGCGGTCCGGGCCAGAACACCCATGCCGAGATCAAGCGCGAAGAGCTGGGTCTGACCCGCATCCGGTCTCATGTCTGGCGCGACATCATCTTTGTCAATATTTCCGGCGATGCGCCGGACTTCACCGAATATGCGGCTGGGGTCATCGCCGCCTGGAGCGAATTTGAGGACCAGGAACTGCACCACTCAGGGTCCGACAGCGGTTTCAAGTTTGACGTCGCGTGCAATTGGAAACTGGCGGTTGAGAATTATTGCGAAAGCTATCACCTGCCCTGGATTCATCCGGGCCTGAACAGCTATTCGCGGCTGGAAGATCACTATCACATCGAAAACCCCGGCCATTATTCGGGGCAGGGCACAGTGGTCTACAGCCCGCAGATTGCCGATGACGGGCAGCGTTTTCCAACTTTTGACGGGCTGGGCACCAAATGGGACAAGGCGGCCGAATATATCGCGCTTTACCCCAATGTTCTGTTGGGCGTGCACAAGGATCATGCCTTTGCGATCATCCTGGAACCCAAGGCCAAGGACCGCACGATCGAGCATGTCGAGATCTATTATGCCAAGCCAGAGGCGGCGGGCGCAGATTTTGCGCAAATGCGGGCGGTAAATTCCAAGATGTGGCACGCGGTATTCGAAGAGGATCTGTTCGTCGTGGAAGGCATGCAAAAGGGCCGTCATGGTGTTCATTTTGACGGCGGCAAATTCAGCCCGGCAATGGACAGCCCGACGCATTGCTTTCACCATTGGGTGGCCAGCCAATTCGTGGACACCCCCGTTGCTGCTGAATGACAAGGATTTGAATGACGCGCTTCTGGATGCCCATGCGCGATGCGACGGGGCAGCCCTGATCACCTTGTATACAAATGCGGCCCGGGCCGCGTTGGCTCAGGGCCAGGAGGGTGCGGCGGATTTTTTTCTGACACATGCCTATGTTTTTGCGCTGGAACGCGGTGACGATCGGGCAACCAATTTGCACAGCCGGCTCAAAGAGCGCGGTCGCGAGGAATAGCCAAGGAGCGAAGCGATGAAATCCCATGCCAAAGTTGTCGTCATCGGGGGCGGTGTTGTCGGTTGCTCGGTGCTGTATCACCTGGCCCGAGAGGGCTGGACGGATGTCATGCTGTTGGAACGCAAAGAGTTGACCAGCGGCTCGACCTGGCACGCGGCCGGTGGCATGCACACAATCAATGGCGATCCAAATGTGGCCAAGCTGCAGCAATACACCATTGATCTGTATAAGGAAATCGAAGATCTGTCAGAACAGGCCACCGGCGTGCATCTGACCGGTGGGGTCATGCTGGCGGCCACTCAGGAACGATTGGATTGGATGAAATCCATCGTCGCCAAGAACCGGTATCTGGGGATTGAAAGCGAAATGATCAGCCCGCGCGAGGCGCAGGAAATCATGCCATTACTTGACCCGGCGTGTTTTGTGGGCGCGGTCCGCACCGTGGTGGACGGCCATCTTGACCCCTCTGGCGTGACCCATGCCTATGCCAAATCCGCGCGCAAGCTGGGCGCCACGATCCACCAGCATTGCATGGTCAGCGACCTCACGCAAAACCCGGACATGACGTGGAATGTCGTTACCGACCACGGCGTTGTGGTTGCCGAGCATGTGGTCAATGCGGGCGGGCTTTGGGCGCGTGAGGTGGGCCGCATGGCCGGGCTGGAACTGCCGGTTCTGGCGATGGAGCACATGTATCTGATTACCGAGGACATGCCCGAAGTGGCCGAATGGAATGCCAGGACCGGCGAGGAAATCATTCACGCGATTGATTTCGACGGCGAGTTGTATTTGCGACAGGAACGCGGCGGCATGCTGATGGGCACCTATGAAAAGGCCTGTGTGCCCTGGTCCGAGAAATCCACGCCCTGGGATTTCGGACATGAGCTGTTGCAGCCTGATATTGATCGTATTGCCCCCAGTCTGGAGGTCGGATTTGAACATTTTCCGGCCTTTCAGAATGCGGGCATCAAGCAGATCATAAACGGGCCCTTCACCTTTGCGCCAGACGGCAACCCGCTTGTGGGCCCCATGCGCGGGATGGAAGGCATGTGGATGGCCTGCGGCGTGATGGCGGGGTTCAGCCAGGGCGGCGGGGTTGGGCTGGCGCTGGCCAACTGGATGATCAACGGCGATCCGGGTTTCGATGTCTTTGCCATGGATGTGGCGCG
>Ga0316205_10004895_pt1 | contig 11383 bp, 11 predicted proteins | sample 3monthpyrite_MG_FD_204941 | JGI IMG/M metagenome (GOLD analysis project Ga0316205, IMG submission 204941) | Microbial mat bacterial communities from mineral coupon in-situ incubated in ocean water Damariscotta River, Maine, United States -... | ecosystem: Environmental > Aquatic > Marine >... | reverse complement strand
CCTTGGGGGGCGCCCGCTTCGTCACCAGCGGCTCGGCTCCTCCTCCGGCCGGGTGGAGTTTGGTCAGGATCCGGCGATCATCTCGGATTGCTTGACGATCACCTCGGCCTGCTTGATCGATGCGATATCGACCAGCCGTCCCTTGTAGACCGTCGCCCCTTCGCCGCGCGCCTTGGCGTCTTCCATGGCAGCCAGGATCTCGCGCGCTTCGGCGACGGCGGCGTCGGACGGAGTGAAGACCTCGTTCGCCAGCGCGATCTGCCTGGGGTGGATCGCCCATTTGCCAACCATGCCCAGCGTGGCCGACCGGCGCGCCTGCGCGCGGAACCCTTCGTCATCGCTGAAATCCCCGAACGGTCCATCGACCGGCAGCACGCCATGCGTGCGGCATGCGGCGACGATGGCGGCCTGCGCCCAGTGCCAGGGATCGGACCAGTGCTGCGCGCCGTCGCGCAGCATGTAGTAGTTTTCCTGCGTGCCGCCGATGCCGGTGGTTTGCATCCCCATCGAGGCCGCGAAATCGGCGGCCCCCAGGCTCATGGCCTGCAACCGGGGCGAAGCTGCGGCGATGTCCTCGACATGGGCGATGCCGGCGGCGCTTTCGATGATGACCTCGAAGCTGATCGGCCTGGCGCGGCCCTTGGCGCGCTCGATCGCCGTGACCAGCGCATCCACCGCATAGATGTCGGCCGCGCACCCGACCTTCGGGATCATGATCTGGTCCAGCCTGTCGCTGGCCTGCTCCAGAAGCTCCACCACGTCCCGATACCAATAGGGCGTGTCCAGCCCGTTGATCCGCACGCTCAGATATTTGGTGCCCCAGTCCACGTCATGTGTGGCCTGGATGATGTTCGCGCGGGCCTGGTCCTTGTCCGAGGGGGCAACCGAATCTTCCAGATCCAGGTTGATGACATCCGCGGCCGAAACCGCCATCTTCTCGAACAGCGCCGTGCGCGAACCGGGGCCGAAAAGCTGACAGCGATTGGGACGGGCGGGGGCAGGGGGTTGAAGACGAAAAGACATGCGGGCCTCGGATAAGGAAATTACGCCGTTTGCGCCGCCGTGGTTATATTGTTGCGCGCAGACGTGCAAGCGCATTTTTCTGCGCCTGCACTATTGCGCCTGACGCAGCGCGGCAACAGCCCGCAAGCCAGCGGTTGATTGACCGCGCCGGGAAGGCGGTCTATGCCCGGACCGTCCCGCTTTGAAAGATGCATGATGACCGACGCCCAGCCGAAACCCGTGAACCAGAAAATCCGTTTCTGGGTTGTGCGTCTTGCGTTTTTGGCCAGCTTGCCACTGATCTTCCTGTCACAATCGGCCTGGGCCGGAAACGCGGTGATGCATCCACTGCTCAAGTCGCTGGGCGCATTGCTGATCGTGGCGGCCGTGCTTTATCGCGGCTGGGCGATCCTGTATATCGGCGGGCGCAAGAACCAGAGTGTCGTCCAGGACGGCCCCTATTCCATGAGCCGCCACCCGTTGTATTTCGGAACCACGTTGGGGGCCTTTGGGTTTGGTTTGCTGCTGGGGTCGATTGTCCTCGCGGTGCTGTTCGGTGCGCTGACCTTGATTATTTTTACGGCCACTTCGTCGGGCGAAGAACGGTTCCTGCGGGCCGAGTTCGGGGATGCCTATGACCGGTTCGCGGAGCGTGTGCCAAATCGCATCCTGCCGCGCGCCTCGGGGTTTCAGACCCCGCAAACCGTGACATTCAACGCCCGCATCCTTCGCACGAACTTTTCCGATGCGCTGGGCTTTCTGGCGTGTTTTCCGATTGCCGAGGCGCTGGAGGCGATGAAGCTGGCGGGGGTGCTGGGACGCTTCGCGATCTATTGACATAGTTGCGGATGATTGTTCTGCATATCTGACATTTAGCCGAAGATTCTTCGAATTGTATGGGCGGTTCGCGGCGCTATTTCAAGAAACTTCGCCGTGAATCCCTGTAATCCTGCACGTCACCCCGCGCGCGAAGGATTCGGCCATGATCAAGACCCCGTATTTGCTGTTCCTGGGCGATGCGCCCGACCCGTTGTCGGCGAAGGTCGCGCAGGGGATCAAGGACTGGCGCCCCGAATATGCCGTCGGCCAGCTGCGCCTGGACGGGTGCAAGGCCGATGTCGGTGTCCCTGACATGACACTGGCCCAGGCCAAGGCTGCCGGCGTCAAGACGGTTGTGATCGGTGTCGCCAACCGTGGCGGCACGATCAGCCAGCGTTGGAAAAAGGTGCTGGTGCAGGCGCTCGAGGAGGGGTTCGACCTGGCCTCGGGGTTGCACAACCTGCTGCGCGACGAAGAGGATCTGGCCGCCGTTGCCCGCGCCACCGGCCGCACGCTGCATGACGTGCGCATCCCGTCGGTGCCATACCCGATAGCCAACGGCGAAAAGCGCCGGGGCAAGCGCATTCTGGCCGTGGGCACCGATTGCTCGATCGGCAAGATGTATACCGCCCTGTGCATGGAGCGCGAAATGCGCGCGCGCGGCATGAAAGCCACGTTCCGCGCCACCGGCCAGACGGGGATCTTGATAACCGGCGGCGGCGTGCCGCTGGACGCCGTGATCGCCGATTTCATGGCCGGGTCCATCGAATATCTGACCCCGGACAATGACGAGGACCATTGGGATCTGATCGAAGGGCAGGGCAGCCTGTTCCACGCCAGCTATTCCGGTGTCACCATGGCGCTGGTGCACGGGGGGCAGCCCGATGCGCTGATCCTGTGCCACGAACCGACGCGGACCCATATGCGCGGTCTGCCCTCCTATTCGCTGCCCAGCATCGAAGCCTTGCGCGACCTGGCACTGCAACTGGCCCATGTGGTCAACGCGGGCTGCAAGGCGGTGGGGATTTCGATCAACACCCAGAACATGACCGACGCGGATGCCCGGGCCTATCTGGCCGAAGTCGAAACGCGCGTGGGCCTGCCGGCGACAGATCCGTTCCGCTACGGCGCGGCCAAGCTGGTTGACGCGCTGGATACGGTCTGATCCGGCCAATCGATCAGGTCCAGAGCCGCGAGAAACGGCGCGGGCGCGGGGCAATCCGCGCCGGTTTCCTGATCCGCGCGCCGGCGCTAAACGCGAGCGAAGCGGCCGGTGCTATGGTGTTTCGTTGCGGTCGAACAGACGCTCCAGCACCGCCAGTCCTTCATCCACCTTGGCCCGGTCCTCGTCCGACAGGGGCGCCAGCAGTGCCTCGGTCGCGGCCTCCATTTCCGGGCGGATGCGGGCCAGGGCGCGCGTGCCCCTCAGCGTCAGCGAAGCATGAGCGATGCGCCGGTCCTTGCCGTCGGTCAGCCGGCGCACCCAGCCGCGCCGCTCCAGTTCCGCCAATGCCCGGCTGATCTTCGTCTTGTGCGCGGGAACCCGCTGGCACAGCGCGCTCGCGGTCAGCGATTGCGCCTCGGCCAGATTGACCAGAACCCGCCATTCGGCACGCGTCAACCCGTGACGCTTGCGATAGATGTCGCGCGTGTTTTCCGAGGTCAATTCCGCCAGAAGATTCAGCCTATACGGCAAATAACTGTTTAGAAACATAAGAATAACCACAAGCATTGATAGTTACATATACAACTAATAATCTGCGACACATGATTCGAACACCCCACTGACTTAAGAAAGCGATCCCCACATGAGCAAGTCCTTTGCGTCGGCCGGCGACATGGAAGAAAAGAACATCTCGTTCACGCAGGTCGGCGACGGGCTTTATGCGTTCACCGCCGAAGGGGACCCCAATTCGGGCGTCATCATCGGTGACGACTCGGTCATGGTGATCGAAGCCCAGGCCACGCCGCGCCTGGCGCGCAAGGTGGTCGAGTGCATCCGCAGCGTCACCGACAAGCCGATCAGCCATCTGGTGCTGACCCACTACCACGCGGTGCGCGTTCTGGGGGCCAGTGCCTATGGTGCGCCGGAAATCATCATGTCGGACAAGGCGCGCGCGATGGTTGTCGAGCGCGGGCAGGAAGACTGGGACAGCGAATTCGGCCGCTTTCCGCGCCTTTTCCAGGGGCATGAGGAAATTCCGGGCCTGACCTGGCCCACCACCACGTTCAGCGATTCGATGACCGTCTATCTGGGCAAGCGGCGCGTGGACATCCTGCATCTGGGCCGCGCCCATACCGCCGGCGACGCCGTGGTCTGGGTGCCGGATGCCGAGGTGATGTTTACCGGCGATATCGTGGAATACCACAGCGCCTGCTATTGCGGCGACGGGCATTTTTCGGATTGGGGCGACACGCTGGCCGCCATCGCCAGCTATGAACCCAAGGCCATAGCGCCCGGACGCGGTGACGCCATTCTTGGCGAGGAGATGGTCGAAACCGCCATCGCCAACACGTTTGATTTCGTCGACAGCACCTATCGTCCGGCGCAAAAGGTCGCAGCCCGTGGCGGCACTTTGAAAGAAGCCTGGGACGCCGTGCGCGCCGAATGCGACCCAAAATTCGCCGATTACGCGATCTACGAGCACTGCCTGCCGTTCAACGTGGCCCGCGCCTATGACGAAGCGCGCGGCATCGACACCCCCCGCATCTGGACCGCCGAGCGCGACCAGCAAATGTGGGCCGATCTGCAAGGATGAACGCCATGACCATGCAAGACCGTTATCCGCTGGCCTACAAGACCTATCCCTACGCCCGATCAGCGGACCAGGATCAGCCGCAGCCCGCGCATCACCCTGTGATCGTGGTTGGCGGCGGGCCGATTGGCATGGCGCTGGCGCTGGATCTCGCGCTTAAGGGCACGAAAGTGCTGGTGCTGGACGATCACGAAGGCATCGGCATGGGCTCGCGCGCGATCTGTTTCGCCAAGCGTCCGCTGGAAATCCTGGACCGGCTGGGCTGCGGCGAGCCGGTGGCGCAAAAAGGTGTGGTGTGGAATGTCGGCAAGGTGTTCCACGGTGAAAAGCAGGTCTATGAGTTCAACCTGCTGCCCGAAAGCGGGCACAAGTTCCCGGCTTTCATCAACCTGCAACAGCCCTATTTCGAGAAATTCATCCTGGATCACGTGAACGCGCTTCAGGCACAGGGCCTGCCGCTCGAGATCCGGGGCAAGAACCGCGTCGACGCGGTCGTGCAGGATGCCGACAAGGCCACGCTGACCGTCATGACGCCCGATGGCCCCTATGCCCTGACCGCCGATTGGATCATCGCCTGCGATGGCGCGTCATCACCCGTGCGTGACATGCTCGGGCTGGGCTTCGAAGGCGAGGTGTTCAAGGACAGCTTCCTGATTGCCGATGTGCGCATGAAGGCTGACTTTCCCACCGAACGCTGGTTCTGGTTCGATCCGCCCTCCAAGGCAGGCGCGTCGCAACTGCTGCACAAGCAGCCCGACGATGTCTGGCGCATCGATTTCCAGATCGGCTGGGATGCCGACCGCAATTCGGAGATGAAAGAGGAAAACATCCGCAAGCGGGTCACCGACATGATCGGCGCGGATGTGCCCTTCGATCTGGTCTGGTCCTCGATCTACACCTTCCAGTGCCGGCGCATGACGAAGTTCCATGACGGGCGGGTCATCTTCGCCGGGGACGCGGCGCATCAGGTGTCGCCGTTTGGCGCGCGCGGCGCGAATTCCGGCTTGCAGGACACCGAAAACCTGGCCTGGAAGCTGCAATTGATCCTCGAAGGCAAGGCCACGCCGGAACTGCTGGATACCTATGATGACGAACGCATCCACGGGGCCCGGGAAAATATCCTGAACTCCACCCGCGCCACCGATTTCATCACCCCGAAATCCGAGATCAGCAAGATCTTCCGCGATGCGGTGCTCGACCTGTCCGAAACCAACGACTTCGCGCGCCCCTTCGTCAACTCGGGTCGCCTGTCTGTGCCCTGCATCTATGACGGCTCGCGCCTGAACAGCGCCGATGGCCTGCCCCATGGCCCGGCCCGCAGCCGCCCGGGCGCGCCCTGCCCCGATGCACCGCTTGGCGACGGTTTCCTTCTGGATCGGCTGGGCGCCGTGTCGGACGCCGCCTTCCAGATCCTCGCCATCGATGCCGACGTTCCAGACAGCTTCGCCGCGCAGGGGATCGACTGCAAGCTTCTGCGGCTCAGTGCCCGGGGAAATGACGCCTTGCGCGAGCGGTATCTCGGCGCGGCACCCGGTGCCGTCTACCTGATCCGCCCGGACCAACATGTCGCCGCGCGCTGGAGCGCATGGGACGCCGCCGCAGCGACGGCCGCGCTGGGCCGCGCCATCGGCAAGGAGCTTTGAGCATGGGAACCCTGAACACCACCCGCAACGTGCCGAACGCCGACGACGTCTACGCGATGCTGATCGACGCGCATGAGGGCCTGTCGAAAGACGAAAGCGACGCGTTCAACGCCCGCCTGATCCTGACCCTGATCAACCATATCGGTGACGCCGACGTCATCGCACAGGCACTGAAAGTCGCGAAAGGCTGACGGGGGTTATTTGCCCCCTTTCAGGGGTGGACCGAAACCGGCGCCCCGATGCAAACAATTTGATTAAAATTGTCCATCTTTGTGCGGCAAATATCCTGGGGAGTGAATTGGCGTAGCCAAGAGAGGGGCAAGGCCCCTCTCGTTCAGCGCATGCCGATGCCCAGCTGCATCAACCCCTTGCGCACCGGAGCCAGCGAATACAGCGCGTGCAACGCGCCGGCGCGGGCATCGCGCAAGGGCCGGCTGGCCAACATCGACGCGCGATTGAGCGCGTCGATACCCGCCAGCCGCAGCTTGATATCCGGCATCCGGCGGCGCTGATAGGCGTCCAGCATTGCCACATTACCCAACGTGTCTGGGCCCAGCGTGTCGGGCGTCGACAGTTCGATCAGCGCGGTCAGGTCCGCCAGACTCATGTTCAGGCCCTGGGCACCGATCGGCGGCACGACATGCACGGCTTCGGCCATCAAGGCGGTGCGCTGACCGGTCATCCGATTGGCCATCTGGGTGATGATCGGCCAGACGGTCAGGGCGGAAGCCTGCTCCAACCATCCATAGAGCCCACACGAGCGTTCATTCATCTCCAGCGCGAAGGCGTCGCGCGGCAAGGCGCGCAGACGCTCGATCTGCGGCCCGGTTTCCATCCACACCACAGCCGAACAGGGTCGGCCGTCATGGTCGGGCAAGGGGACCAGGGTGAAGGGGCCGCCGCTGCGATGCACTTCGGTCGAGACGTTGTTGTGCGGCGCCTCATGGGTCACGGCAAAGGCCAGCGCCCTTTGCCCGTAGCGGGTCGTCCTGACGCCGATCCCCAGCGATTTGCGCACGCGCGAATGACGCCCGTCGGCACCGATAACCAGCCGCGCCGTCACCTGCGCACCGTCGGACAGGGTGACGCGCGCTTCGGCCTCGCGGGTGAACAGCCTGAGCGTCGCAACCCCGGGGCGGAAATCCACGTTGGGCAGTTCGGCCAGCCGGGCGACGAATTCGCGGCGCAGCAGCCAGTTGGGCAGGTTCCAGCCAAAGGGCCGCGCCGACACATCTGCGGCGTCGAAATCATGGGTGAGCCGCGCCACCGGCTCCGGCCCGCCGGCATCGACGATGCGCATGACCTGCAAGGGCATGGCGTGCGCCTCCAGCCGGTCCCACAACCCCGCCGCCGTCAGAACCGGGATTGACGGCTGCAAGAACGCCGTGGTGCGCAGATCCGCGCCGGGCGCCGTGGCCTGCGTGACCGGCGGCGCCGGGTCGACGATTATTACCGAATACCCGGCCGTGCCGAACGCGGCGGCGGCGGCCAGTCCCGCCACGCCGCCCCCTGAAATCAGAATGTCCGCCGATTGTCGCATCTTCGCACCATGCCCTTTGCCTTGCGGCCCTGAACCGGTGTTCTAGACCGGATTTTGCCGCAAGGCGAGGCGACAGCACGCCGCGTCCGTGTCACCCGTAGGTCAGCCGCGGGTCAGGGCGACCAGCCCCAGAAGCATCAGCGGCGCCAGACCAACCGCCGGTAGATAGAGCGCCGGGATACCCCAGATCAGCACCGCGCAGCCCCAGGCCGAGACCAGGGCCAGGATGAAATACAGGGGGAATTCCGGATCGCCCTCGGCCCATTCGCGGGCGATCGCGCCCAGAACGGGCACGCGAAAAGCGCCGGGGGACCGGTACGGGATGCTGTCGGCAGTGGTCATGGGTATCTCCGATCTTATGGTTTTGACCAGATATGTGTTTTCTGCCGGATCAGGCTATCCGGCAGATTGCCGCGCTGCGGCAAAGCGCCGCCTGCGCAGGATTGCCGCAGGATAGCCGCAGGGTTACAGACGTTCGAGAAACCCCGTCAGATCGTCGGTGTGATAGTGGATGAAGTCGCGTGCTAGAGGCTCGGGGGTGACCAGAACCGTCCGCATCCCCAACTCGTGGGGGACCTTCAGATTGCGCGGATCGTCCTCGAACATCGCGGCGCGGCCGGGGTCCAGCCCGTCCTGCGCGAAAACCCTTTGAAAGGCCTGCGGCGTGGGCTTGGGATGAAAGCCGGCGTCCTCGACCCCGTATACCGCGTCGAACAGTCCTTCGAGCCCGCGCGCCCGGATGACATTGCGGGCATAAGGGGCCGATCCGTTGGTATAGACGATACGGCGCCCGGGCAGACGTCGAATCGCGGCGCGCAGGCCGGGGTCGGGCTGCAACACCGAAAAGTCGATGTCGTGAACCTCGATCAGATAGGACTCGGGTTCCACCTGGTGATGGGCCATCAGCCCGGCCAGCGTGGTGCCGTAGTCCTGCCAATAGGTTTTGCGCAGATGATCGGCACGGGCATGATCGGCACCCGTTGCGCGCATCACGAAATCGGTCATCAGACGGTCGACCTGATCGAACAGGCGCATATGCGGGGGGTAAAGGGTGTTGTCCAGATCGAACACCCATTCGGTCACATGGCTGAATTGGTCCTTGGGCATGGGTTCGGGCTAAACCGGATCCGGCGCGCGCACAAGCATTCGTCCACGGCGATGACAGGGGTTTTCAGGGTTCGGCAGGGCCACTAGGGTAACATGTCCGAAGAAGCGAGGCCTTGCCTGACATGTCCGAACCGCGCCCCACATCGCTTGATGCCTATTCGCTGATTCTCGCGGCGATCGACGGCGGGATTTACAAGCCCGGTGACCGGCTGGTGGAATCCGAACTGGCCGAGCGTTTCGGCGTGTCGCGCACCCCGATCCGCGAGGCCTTGCAGCGCCTGGAGACGCAATCCCTGCTGACCCGTGACGGGCGCTCGATGATCGTGGCGTCGCTGGATCACAGCCAGTTGGCGGAACTTTACGTGGTGCGCGCAGAGCTGGAGGGGCTGGCGGCGCGTCTGGCCGCGAAACATGCCACGGTCGAAGAAGTTCGCGTCCTGTCGGACATGGTGGAAGAAGACCGGGCGCTGGTCAACGATCCCCGCGCGCTCAGCCGTGCCAACAAGCGCTTTCACAAGCAGATCCATCTGGCCTCGCACAACCGGTTCCTGATCCGGCAGCTTGATCTGGTGCACCGGTCGATGGTGTTGCTGGCAACAACCTCGCTGGAGGCCGAGGGCCGGGGCGCCGCCGCCCTGTCAGAACATGCGGCGATCGTGAGCGCCATCGCCGAAGGCAATGGAGAAGCCGCCGAAAAGGCGCTGCGCGATCACATATCGCTGGCCTTCGAGACCCGCCTGAAACTGGAAAGCGGCGACCGGCAGCGGCCCTAGCTTTGGCCGTGCTCCGCTGTGTCGTGCAGGCCATGCGTGGTCTTGTCCCAGTAGAACGGGCTTGAGATCATCTCCCAGCAGCCTTTGTAGGCGGCCACCGCCGCCAGCGGGAAATACGCATGCAGGCTGATCGCCCAGCCACGCAGGAACCGGTGATGCGGGGCGCGCAACGCTGCGATGTTGATTGCCAGGCCCGAGACTTCGGCCAGCAGGAACATGCCGGCGATGAAAGGAAGCGTCCAGCCCGGCAGCGCTTCGGCCAGCGGATGACCGAAGCCAAGCAACATGATCCAGAAGCTCCACAGGATCGGCGCCAGCAGAAACTGAATCAACGTGCCCAGAAACAGCACCTGCACCCCGGCAAACCGCCACGGCCCCAATTGGCGCCACAGGGTTACCGGGTCGCGCATATGCACGGCGTAGGTCATCGCGTAGCCCTTCAGCCAGCGCGAGCGTTGCTTGATCCAGGGCCACAGGCGGCAATTGGCCTCCTCGAGCGTGACGGTATCCAGCAATTCGGTGCGATAGCCGTGGCGTGCCAGCCGCAGGCCCAGATCCGCATCCTCGGTCACGTTATGGGCGTCCCATCCACCCAGGGCTTCCAGGATGTCACGGCGAAAGAACAGCGTGGTCCCGCCCAGCGGCACGACCAGCCCCAGCTTTTCCAGCCCGGGCAGCATGAGACGAAACCACGCGGCATATTCGATGGTGAAACACCGGCTCAGCCAGTTCGTGCGCGGATTGACGTAATCCAGAACCCCTTGAATGCAGGCCAGGTCCGGTCCGCTCTGGGCGAAGCGGTCGGCGATGCGGTGCAACTGGTCGGGGGCGGGGGCGTCTTCGGCATCGTAAACCCCGATGATCGTGCCGCGCGCGAAATTCATCGCGTAGTTCAGGGCGCGTGGCTTGGTGCGCAGGTCGGAATCCGGCACCGGAATGACCCGCATCCAATGGGGCAGGGCGCTTGCCGCCAGCGCATCGCGGGTCCGGTGGTCGTCTTCCTCGACCACCAGCAAGACGTCCAGCAATTCGCGTGGATAGGTCAGCGCGCCCAACCGCTTGACCAGCCGGGGCGCGATGTCGGGTTCGTGAAACAGCGGCACCATGATCGATACCGGGGGCTTGCGGGCGGGAAAGGGCACTGTGCCGGCGCCAGCGCCAGGTGGCGGCGGGCGTTTCAGGAACCGCAACTGGACGGTCGCGGCGGCGATCTTCATGGCGGTGCCCAGCAGCAACGCCAGCACAACAATTCCGAACAGGGCCAAGAAGGTTGCCTTGGGGGCCAGCACGGTGGCGCCCAACAGCGCCACCACGCCCGCGCCCATCAGCAGGCTGAAGCGCCGCGCGTCCCAGGTGCGGCAACTTTCGCGAGCCCGCACACAAGTTTCCGCCTGAAGCCGCAAGCTGCTGCGGCGCGATCCGATCAGCGCGCGGTGCAGGCCGGTCTCGGTGATCACTGCCATCGCCACCGGCCCCAGCGCCGCCTCCAGTGCAGGCCTGTGGTCAGCAAACCGGTCCGGGGCAGAACAGGCGACCAGCGTGCAGGCCCCCGCGCGCCGCCAGGGCAGGCAGCCCATTTTCAGGCAACGCGAGGGGCCAATCAGATCGATCAGGCGCGGGTCCGGGGGGGCGTCCGACGGGTCGATGACGCTGGTTTCGTATTGCTCGGCCAGGGCGCCGATCACCGCGTCCTCGTCCGCCAGGCCGTGCGCGCGCAGAATGTCACCCAGCCGGGCCTGCTGG
>Ga0316205_10004893_pt1 | contig 11387 bp, 11 predicted proteins | sample 3monthpyrite_MG_FD_204941 | JGI IMG/M metagenome (GOLD analysis project Ga0316205, IMG submission 204941) | Microbial mat bacterial communities from mineral coupon in-situ incubated in ocean water Damariscotta River, Maine, United States -... | ecosystem: Environmental > Aquatic > Marine >... | reverse complement strand
AGTACAATTTTGGAGTGCGAATGAGTTCAGTTATAAGTGTGCAAAATTTAAATCTTGAGCTTGGCAATGAGATAGTATTAAAAGATATTTCATTTGAGATAAAAGAGGGTGATTATTGCGCTGTTATTGGCCCAAATGGTGGTGGTAAGACTACACTTATGCGTACTGTGCTTGGACTACAAAGTTATAGTAGTGGAGATGTGAAACTTTTTGGTAAATCACTTAAGAGTTTTAAAGATTGGAACAAAATAGGTTATGTTCCACAGCGCGCTTCAAATATGGATAGTGAATTTCCAGCAACTGTAAGAGAGGTTGTCTGTATGGGACGCTCTAGTGGGTATTCACTTTTTTGGAAAAAAGATGAAGAGGACGTTAAAGCTGTTAATAATGCAATGGAGCTTATGGAAGTTGAAGATCTTCAAGGTAGGCGAATAGGTGAGCTTTCAGGTGGACAGCGCCAACGTGCAATGATAGCTCGTGCTCTTGTTAGCAATCCAGAAGTTTTAGTCTTGGATGAGCCAAATACTGGTGTAGATATGGCAGTTCAACAGAAGTTTTATGCACTTTTGCGTGAATTAAATAAAAAGCTTAATATTACAATTATTTTAATTACTCATGATATTGGTGTTGTTGCTGATGATATAAAATCAATCTTTAGAGTTAATCAAACTCTACTTGCGAGTAATACACCACATGAAGTTTTAAGTTGTGACGATATGAGTGAACTTTATGGAATAAATGCACATCTTGTAGATGGACACTCCCATGATTGAGATGTTTGAATATGACTTTATGCAGCGTGCATTTTTAGCTGGTATTATTATCTCTATTATTAGCGCTATTGCAGGCTCATTTGTTGTCTTAAAAAGATATTCACTTCTTGCAGATACCCTAGCACATGTCTCACTTGTTGGAGTTTCAATCGCTATTTTGTTTGATAATTCACCTGTATATATGGCAATAATTGTCTCAGTAATTGCAGCTTGGATGATTGAGTATCTGCGGAGCTATCATAAAATCTACTCTGATTCTATTTTAGCGATTTTTCTATCTGGTTCACTAGCACTCTCTGTAATTATAATTTCAGTTGCAAATGAGTTTAATAGCTCTTTATTTGCGTATCTTTTTGGCTCTATCTTAGCAGTTAGTTCAGATGATCTTATACTGATTTCTATAGTAGGAATTTTACTGTTAGCAATTTTTGTAATATTTTTTCGCTCTTTTTTCTTTATTGCATTTGATGAGGAAGCCGCACAAACTAGTGGAGTACCAGTTAAGTGGTTAAACTTTTTACTTGTTACTATGGTGGCAATAATTATAGCACTATCTATAAGAGTGGTTGGAACACTGTTAATTGGAGCCTTAATGGTAATACCTGTTATTGCTGCCCTACGCTTTAGAAAAGGTTTTTTTCATACCGTTTTACTTGCTCTTGGAATCTCACTTCTTTCAGTAATAAGTGGTTTAACTCTATCGTATCACTACTCTCTTCCAAGTGGTGCTACAATTGTTGCTGTAGTTCTGGGAATGTTTATTGCTTCCATGCTGATAAATAGAAGGGGGTAGCCATGGGCGTACACAGAGAGTTTACACGTTTTGCTCAAGAATACCGCCGACTTAATCGTGTTCAATCTGAGGTTATTGAGCATATCTTTGGTGATTGCTATCAAGCACCTGAACGGATTTTGGATTTAGGGTGTGGTAGTGGAGCTGTTGCAAATGAGCTTGACTGGGAAGTAAAAGAGTTTGTTGGTGTAGATTTTTCTCATGCAATGTTAGAGATGCACCCAAAAGATGAAAAAATAAAGACTATAGAGGCTGATTTTAATGATGAGAGTACATTTCAAAAATTAAAAGAGTATAGCTTTGATGCTGTAATTTCAGCTTCTGCTTTGCAGTGGGCAAAAGATTTAGACAAGATATTTGCTCATATAAATAGTTTAGCGCCAAATATTGTACTTGGACTATTTAGTTCAAATACCTTTAGAACTCTTCATGCAGTTGCGGGGATTGATTCACCAATTCATTCACAAGAGGCTATTATAGAGGCTGCAAATCGTCAATTTAATAATCCTGAAATACAAGTAGAGATGTATAAAATTGCCTTTAAAGATAAAAAGAGCCTTTTTTCATATATTAAAAAAAGTGGTGTAAGTGGTGGAGAGCGTAAACTGGGAATATCTCAAATGAGAGCCTTAATGAGAGACTATCCTTTGGATTATTTAGAGTTTGAAGTAGTCTATATTAACGCTTAACTTCTATATTTTTGTAAAATAATTTCAAACTCAACACCTTGACCAAAAGTAGATTTTACACTAATAGCTCCATTTAGTTTAGATGTGACAATATTATAAACAATATTTAGTCCTAGTCCTGTTCCACCCTCTTGTCTATTAGTAGTGAAGAATGGATTAAATATTTGTGCTAGATTATCCTCTTTTATCCCTTTCCCGCTATCTTTGTAGATAATATGGATATTTTTGTCTTTTTCAATAACTTTTATATTTATGACTCCCTTATCACCTTTTTTAAAGCCATGAATTAAAGAGTTTGTAATAAAGTTTGTAAAAATCTGAGATATTGAACCAGGGTCACTATATATTTTTAATGTTTTATCACACTCTATTTTGACATCTATATCTGTTTTTTTCAAACGATTACGTAAGCTGATTAATATATGGTCAATATTTTCACGTAAATTAAAGATATGCTTACTCTCATTTGATTGTGTTACAGCAACTTCTTTGAAGCTTTGTATCAATTCTGCTGCACGTTTTAGATTTAGATATATTGAATCATTAATATCAAGATTCATTTTAAGATAATTCTCAAACTCTTGCTGGGACATATCTTGTTTATCATATAATCTTTTTAATGATATTGTTTGATCTTTTATATGAGTAATACCTGTAATACTTAAACCAATAGGGGTATTTATCTCATGTGCAACACCTGCTACTAATCCTCCAAGAGCTGCCATTTTTTCAGATTGAATGAGTTGTGATTGCGTTTCTTTTATAGTATCTAGAGATTTTTCTAACTCCTTTGTACGTTGTAATACCCTATTTTCTAATTCATTATTTAACACTTTTAAATCATTTTGAGACTCTTCTTGGGAATTTTTTCGCTTTTGTAGTTGATTCATCATATTATTGAAACCATCATAAAGATTTCCAAGTTCATCATCATAAACCTTTTCCATAGGGGCAGAGTGTTCCCCTGTTTTTGCGATTGTTTTCATTTTTCTAGAGAGGTTAGCAATAGGGGTTGATATAATAGATTGAAATTTATATGTAATTATGTATGCAAATATAGTGATTAGAATTATTAATTGAATAGTATCAATGATAAATCTATTTTTTATATCATTTAATGATGAGGCTGAATAGGCTATGTGTAAAAATCCAATGCCATCACCACCATTAAATGAAATTGGTGTATGTAATATCCACATCTCTTTCTCTTTTAAAATATGCTCATTGTTATGTGAGTGAATATGTTTATGCTTTTTTGAGTGAATATGTTTAAGCTCTTCTATCTTTGCATCTTTATTCTGATACTTTGCAAATAAATCACCATTTGAATCATATAAAAAGGCATATATCACTTGTGGTAGATTTTTAAGTGTTGCTAATTGATCTACTGCACCACTCTTATCTTCAAAGGCTAGCGCAGCAATGCTAAGTTCTGCAAATAGATTATTATTTAGTTTAGCTTGTATAATCATCTGCTCTTTATATTGATTAATTGTACGTTTGTACTCTATCCATGAAACACCAAGTAGAGCTAGTACTGTAACGCTCATAACCATTGAAATGAGTTTAAATCTGATACTTTGATTTAAAAAAATTGATTTCATTGTGTACCAACTATTCTTGATAGACGTAGGAGCTTTAAATCTATTCTAATTTTATCGCGTTTAGATGTGTATGGGTTTAACTCAAATTTTAGATTCCTACCTTGTTCTAGGTAATAATTTAGATGTACACCTTTTTCGCCCCATCCTTTATGGTAGGATATTAAAAATATACCTTTCTCTTTTGTAGTATTTAAGATTTCATCTAGTGTAAAGTTTTTAAGTGGAGCTATGTAAAGCATATGACAATTCTTGATTTCATCTAAATTTGTTAAATGTCTTATTTCAATTGGTTTATTTGCAAATGTTTTATTGGCATAGATACTTTTTAATTTTTCTTCAAATGGAGAATTACCAATTATTCCAATGACAAATGACTCCTTTTGATTTTTATTATTGGGCCATTTAACAAAACGTTCAAAGCGGCCAAAGAATTTAGCCTGCTTTATAAGAGCAATATTATTTATATTACCTAATGCGGTTATTGACAAAAAAATTACTATTAATACTGTTTTCATTAGTATTATAATAGCAAAAATAATATTACAAACAGAATATATCTGATTTAATTTATAATTAATATTATTATTATTAAAATTGCGAAGCTTTATCTATAAAGGCAATAAAATGAAAGTAATAATATCATCTTTGTTAGCTCTTCAGGTTTTTGTACATGCTGAAATGTTAAATATATCTGAAGAGGAGAACCGTTTAATAGATTCAATGAGTTTTGAAGAGCTGTTAAATACTGAGATTGCAACAGGAACTCCCGTTGCACAAAAGTTTGCTCCAGCGGTAACTTCTATTATTACAGCTGATGAAATTAGAAGAAATGGTGTGCGAACACTGCATGAAGCATTGGAGAGTGTTCCAGGACTACACATTTATCCTTCAGACTTGAATTATTTAACTCAAAGTATATCTATTCGTGGTATTCACACAGGAATTAATGCACAAGTTCTTATCTTAATGGATGGTGTGTCATTAACTGGAATATCAAATAGTAACCCAGGATCTTTGTTTAGATTGCCTAGCTCTTTAATACATAGAATAGAGGTAATTCGTGGTCCAGGTTCAGCACTGTATGGGGCTGATTCATTTAGCGGAGTTGTAAATATCATTAGTAAAAAGAGTTACACAATAGAAGATGAAGTTGGTATGCGTTATGGTTCATTTAAGACTTGGGAAGCTTGGGTTCACAAACGCGCAGAAATCGGTGAGCTAAACATTGGTTTAGCAATATCTATGATGAAAAGCGATGGTGATAATGATAGAATTATTCAAAAAGATGTTGCATCATCTTTGCCTTTTTCTCCATCTTTAGCTCCTGGGGCGTTAAGTACGCGGTATGATATGGCATATCTTCATGCGGATGCCTCTTATAAAGAGTTTGATTTTAATCTTTTAGTAGAAAAAAGTGAAGATTTAGGAGTTGGTGGTGGAGCTGCAAGAATTCTTGATCCTACAGGATTTAGTGATCGTGATAGAGTTATTTTAGATTTACAGCATACCAATACAAGTTGGTTAGATGATACAAAAATAAAAACCAAATTAATCCATAAATATATAAATAACAATACTAATTTTATAGTTTTTCCTGCTGGTACAACTTTAGGTACACACACATTTATTGATGGTGCTCACGGTAATCCAGTTACAAAAGATAAATATTATAGTGCATCTATCAATGCTATACATAGAGGAATTGTTAATCATACAATAAGTACCGCCATTGGATATAGTTACCAAAAGATAGAACCTAATCAAAGAAAGAATTTCGGTCCAGGTGTTGTACCAGGTGTCTTTACAGATGTTACAAATATGCCAAATGTTGTTTTTCAACAAGAACACTCGCGTAAGAGCTATTTTGCTTTTATTCAAGACGAATTTACAATTAATGATAAATTAAATTTTACATCAGGTATTCGTTATGATAATTATAATGATTTTGGTTCAACTATCAATCCGCGTTTAGCTTTAGTTTGGCAGCATAGCGATGATATTACAATTAAAACAATGTATGGTAGGGCATTTAGGGCACCATCATTTGGAGAACAGTACCTTATTAATAATCCAACAGCACTGGGAAATCCAGATCTTGACCCAGAAACTATAGATACATTTGAAATATCATTAAACTATCGTATACCTGTACATACAAGAGTTAATCTATTTTATTACAAAGCTAAAGATATGATTAATTATGTACTAGATACAACAACAAAATTAACAACTGCACAAAATAGTAAAGATCAAACTGGTTATGGTTTAGAGTTAGAGCTTGAGTACTCCGTTAGTGAATCTCTAAGCCTTAGAGGAAATTATGCATATCAACACTCTGTTGATGATGAAACAAAGAAAAGAGTTGAATATGCACCAGTACATCAAGCTTACACACAAATACAATATACTCCATCATTTAACTGGAATGTTAATGCTCAATATCATTACATCGGAAAACGCCATCGTGTGAGTACAGATGCAAGAGAGGTTATGAGTGGTGATTCCTTAGTGAACTTAACTATTGAAAAAAAGAATATTATTAATGGTCTTGATTTATTAGTAAGTGCTAGAAATCTTTTTGATATAGATTATAGAGAGCCTAGTAATGGTCAAATTGGAGAAGATTACCCAATGGCAGGAAGGTATCTGTTTGGAGAAATTCGGTATCAGTTTTAAGCGCTCTAGTCTTCTAACTGTCTTACAATATGTTCTGGTAGGTTTTTGCTAGTAGATGCTCCTAGTTTTTCAAGCTTTTGAAACCTGCTAGTTAAACTACCTGCTCCAATATGAAGTTTATTGTAGGCTTCATCGTAAGTTTTTTGTACAGTGCCTATCTGCTTTCCTAGTTTTTCTACAGTCTCAATGAAAATGATAAACTTATCATAAAGAAGTCCTGCGCGTTTAGCTATCTCTTGAGCATTACGCTGTTGATGCTCATATTTCCAACTATTCTCAACTGCACGAAGCGAAACCATTAGTGTTGTAGGACCTACTAAGATTACATTCTTTTTAAATGCGTGGTCAAAAAGAGATGTATCATACTCCATTGCCATCAGCATAGCACTCTCAATTGGTACAAACATAAATATAAAATCAAGCGTTTCAACGCCCTTTAGTTTTGTATAGTCTTTATCACTCAACTCTTTGATATGTTGTTTCATGGATGCTAAATGTTGTTTGGCAAAAGCGTCTTTTTGCTCTTCATCTGTAGATGATACATATTTTTCATATGCAGTTAAAGAGGTTTTTGCATCAATTATAATCTCTCTAGTATCTGGTAGATGCACAATAACATCAGGGCGATAGCGACTATTGTCACTCTCATGCTCTAGGCTAACTTCACGCTCATACTCAATGCCAAGTCTTAGTCCTGAATTCTCTAGTACACTCTCTAAAATCATCTCACCCCAAATTCCCTGCTTTTTACTCTCGCCTTTAAGGGCATTTGTAAGATTCTTTGTTTCTGTACTCATTTGGTGGTTAATCTCTTTAATACTTTTAATCTCAGCTTGTAGCATAGAGCGATCTTTTGCTTCACTTATATAGACATCATTAATCTGTTTTTTAAAAGCATCAAATTGCTCTTTTATAGGGTTAATCATTTTAGAAAGATGATCTCTATTTTGGCCAGTGAACTTTTCTGAATTAGATTCTAAGATTTTATTTGCTAAATCTTTAAACTCTAATTTCATCTGCTCTCTGTTTTTTTCAAGGAGTTGAAGTTTTTGTTCATTTGCAATCTGCTGTCCAGATAGGCGCTCTTTTAAAACAGCAACTTCGCTTGTGAATTGTGTAATATTTTGATTTGCATCTTGAAGGTTAACTTGAAGCTCTCTATTTTTCTCTTGTAATGCTCTAATACCAAAAAACCATACAGTAGATATACCAACTAAAACACCAATAATAAGAGCAATCAATTCAAAAAGCATTTTTTCACCACCAAATAATTAATTTAGAATACTAGCTTAATTGGTGTGAAAACGGCATAATACCTATAAATTATTTGTGGAGTGAATAATGAAGCCAATTTTTGTAGGTATTGCGTTTATATTTTATTCAATATCACTATATGCAGGGTTTCAACCTATTTTTAATAAAGTTAATACTACAAAAGATGCATATGATTATATATTACCAACATTAATGAGGTATGCAATAGTTGAACCAAATGATAACATTCAAGTACAGATAGAAAAAATGGTCAAACATATTAATTTTTATTCAACCCCTGGAATGTTTGAGAGATACAATGGATTGGGTACAAAAGCGTTATTTCAAGATAATAGTAGCAATATGCTAAAAAGTGGGAATCTATTTTGTTCAGAACAGGCAATTGTTGCGGTACTTGCATTTTTCCAAGAGTATAACATTGCAAGAAGAGATGTTAATCACCATACATTTTTTGAGATTCTTACCGGTAATAAACATTGGACAATAGTTGATCCATATACAGATATGAGAATTAAAAATAAGAATGGAGAAATAGCAAGTTTTTTAGATATTCAAAAGTATATAGATGGTGATAAAAATATCTTAGAGCTTCCTAAAAATGTATCTCCTAGAATTGAACAATACTTAAAACTATTTGATGAAAAACTGTGGAAAAAACAGGTTCCTCAGGAGATACTTAGAACTACTACATTTGGAGAACAGAAGCAGTATGCTATGGGAACAAAGAAGTATATTAATAAATCATATGATTACGTTTATAAAGATTTTATTACTAACAAGAATATCGATTTAAACAGAACAAGAAGTCCTGAATATTTTGCTGACTATATTCAAGCAAATATAAACTTTTCACTTATTCATTCAAAGAGTAAAAAAACTTTATCAAGTAATTTACAGGATATTTTTTTAAAAGGTATATTTGAAAAGAGGGTAATAAGCAATCTTGATTTACCATCAAATTTTTATACTATCTATATTGCAAGACAATATCAGTTATTGAATAGATATGAAAAGGCATTAAGCGTATATAATCAAATAGTTGATAAAAATGCACAAATACTATTTTATATCTCCCAAATATATTTTAAAACAGGTAAAAAAGTTGAGTTTATGAAATTATCTTCTTCTTTGAAGCATAATATATATTACAGAATGATGTACTACAAACTAACAGGCACATATCTTCTGGCAAGTGATGAGGAAGAATTTAAACATAAGGCATTTAGTTACTTATAAAATAATTCTAGATAAAACGGCATAATACGTGTAAAGTTAAAGGATTATGAATGGATGTAAAAGAGGATTTATTAAAACGTAGTAATGGAGTTTGTGAACTTTGTGCTTCTGATTCAGGTTTAAATGTTTATGAGGTCTCTCCATCAGACGGGAGTGCGGATCAATCAATTTTAGTGTGTGGTACATGTGTTGAGCAGATAAAAGATGTAGATAAAATGGATAATAATCATTGGCGCTGCTTAAATGACAGTATGTGGAGCAGTGAACCTGCTGTTCAGGTTATGGCATATCGTTTACTTAGACGAATTGGCGCTCAAGATTTATTAGATATGCTTTACCTTGAAGATGATGTTAAGATTTGGGCGGATTCTGAGTTAAATGAAGAAAAAGAAGTTGAGGTTAAAGATAGTAATGGTGTAACTTTACAAGGTGGTGATACTGTGACTATTATTAAAGATTTAGAAGTTAAAGGTGCAGGTTTTACAGCAAAACGTGGAACAGCTGTTAGAAATATATCACTTACGGATAACCCTGAACAGATTGAAGGGCGTGTTAATGGTACAAAAATAGTTTTACTTACTAAGTTTTTGAAAAAGTCATAGTTCATTTATGATAATATATTGTTAAAAATTAAAGGATAAATTAATGCTAGTATTAACAACTGAAGTAATACCTAATAATATGGAAATTAAAGAAATGTATCCAATGATTGAACTTACGTATCCGATTCAAATTAATGAAAAAGGTCTTTTAGATAAATTATTTAGTTCTAAAAAAAATGAACACCAAGAAGCACTCAATATGTTTAAAGAACAAGCTCCAAGTCAATCTAACGCCATTATTGGTGTGAAAGCTAGCACAGCAACAGAAAAGTTTGGCAATGGTGCATTTCTCTATATTACATATATAGGAACACCAGTATCGCTTAAGTTACGTTAATTATAAGCTAGGTGCTCTTTCTCTAAGGTATAAAGCTCGTAACGAATAGTTTTAAAAGTGTCAGAGTAATCTTGGTAAAGAAGTTTACAAACCTCTTCAAGTACACGGGCTGACTCTTGTGCACGGTGATAGTTAGCAGTTAATAGGGTCAAAAGAGAATCTCTTTGCATTTCACTCTGTATTGAAGGGCGAAGAACATCATTTATAGCATCTCTAGTATTTAGTCGCGCCTTAGCATTTGGTAAACGACATTTGTGACGTAAATCTTTTAAGTTTTTAGATAAGTTTTTGTCGTTGTGAAAGTAGCGAGCCACGTCTTCACAGACGCGGATACCCTCGCTTAAGCGGTTGAGATTGGCATCAACTAGACGGTTGAGCCCATTCTCATCCATATTAGTCGTCACTTCCACCAAATATACCCATGATTTGAAGTAATGCAGTAAATAGATTTAAAAAATCTAAATAAAGTGCAATAGCACCATCAATTGGTGTTTCATATAAGCCACGAATGATATTTTGTGTATCAAACAGAACCATAAAGCTAAATACCATTACTATAGCACCTTGAATTAAGATGTGTAGCATTGGACTTTGGAAAAAGAACATGTTAAGTAGTGATCCCGCAATTACAACAACTAGTGCAATCATTAATGGTTTACCAAACGTAGTAAAATCTTTTGCTGTATTAATGGCAAAATAACTAAGTCCACCAAATATAGCTGTTGTCATTAAAAATGCGTTACCAACAATAGCCGCTCCACCACTCATTCCTAGAACCATACTAAGTAGAGGTCCTAGCGTTAAACCTGTCATAAATGTAAAAGCAAAAAGTACCATCATATTGATACCTGGTTTGCGTTTAACAAAATGAAGTGCTATTAATAGACCAATCTCTATAAAAAATAGTGGCCACTTAATAGGAGCAATTACTGCTGCCATGCCAACTCCAACATATGCTCCAACACTTCCAGCAAGCATTGAAGCTGCAAAAAGTTTGTAAGTTTCTTTTACAAAAGTTACAATGTGAGCTTCATCACGTTGAGCAGTTTGTGCACCTTGATAAGCACCAGAAGTGTAATCTCTGTCATACAGACCCATTTTTTGTCCTTTTAAATTATGTATAATAAGATTATAACCTAAAAATTGTCCTTTTTGCAATAAAATTCTTTTTATAGTTAAAGGATATACTAAGAAACATTTCTCTATAATTCCCGTCCACAAACGAAGACCACCTGAGAGTTTCAGGAAGAAGAGTCAAGTTTGAGATGATCTTTGAAAACTAAGTAGAGAAAGACAATGTGTTGGAATCTACGTTTATTTTATATTGAATTTTTATTTACAGATTAGTTTAGTTGAAAGACTGAATTAATTCTTGTGATTTATACGAGTCAGTAAATGACGA
>Ga0316205_10004891_pt1 | contig 11394 bp, 12 predicted proteins | sample 3monthpyrite_MG_FD_204941 | JGI IMG/M metagenome (GOLD analysis project Ga0316205, IMG submission 204941) | Microbial mat bacterial communities from mineral coupon in-situ incubated in ocean water Damariscotta River, Maine, United States -... | ecosystem: Environmental > Aquatic > Marine >... | reverse complement strand
CCGATCCCGCAGTCGGCGCGGGATGCATTGTCATGAAACATGGAGAAGAAGGACTTACGGCGTGGTAAAACCGCTCAAGATTGCATTGGCCGGTCTCGGAACGGTTGGCGCAGGCGTGATCCGTTTGCTCGAGGCGAATGCTGCATTGGTTACCGCCCGGGCAGGCCGACCGTTGCAAATAGTATCGGTCAGCGCGCGCGACCGAAACCGCGACCGCGGCGTGGATATTTCCGCCTACGGCTGGGTCGACGATATGACCTTGCTGGCTGAGGATGACGCGGTTGATGTCGTGGTGGAGCTTGTCGGCGGATCGGATGGACCGGCCCTGGCCCTGGCGCGCAACACAGTTGCTCGAGGCAAATCGCTTGTCACTGCGAACAAAGCCATGATCGCGCATCACGGTATGGAATTGGCTACCGCAGCAGAGGCGTCAGGCTCGGCGCTCAAATTCGAAGCCGCCGTTGCCGGCGGGGTCCCAGTTGTAAAGGGACTGCGCGAAGGCACCGCCGCGAACGAGATCGAGCATATCTATGGCGTCTTGAACGGGACCGCGAACTACATCCTCTCGACAATGGAAGAAAGCGGCGCGGATTTCGCGACCACCCTGTCTGATGCTCAAAGGCTGGGTTATGCTGAAGCCGATCCGACATTTGATGTCGAAGGCGTCGATGCAGCGCATAAGCTGGCGATCCTTGCCTCTATTGCGTTTGGAGCAAAGACCGATTTCGACGCGGTTGTTTGCGAAGGGATTGCCCGGGTGCGTGCTGCCGATATCGCGCAGGCCGATGCGCTCGGCTATGTTATTCGCTTGATCGGAACGGCCGATGCGGAAGTTAACAATGATGGTGCTCGCGCTTTGCTCCAGGAGGTCAAACCATGCCTCGTGCCCAAGGGGCATCCGCTGTCGCACGTGACGGGGGCGACCAATGCGGTTGTCGCGGAAGGCAATTTCTCCGGACGATTGTTGTTCCAGGGCGCCGGTGCAGGCGACGGCCCAACGGCCAGCGCTGTTGTTGCTGACCTGATTGATATTGCTCGCGGTGAAGCTGGCCCTGCATTCTCGGTAGCGACCAGTGAACTTACGGCGCTTCCACCAGCTGAAGTTGGCCACAGGGTTGGTCAGACCTATCTCCGCTTTACCGTGACCGACCGGCCAGGCGTGCTGGCAGAGATTACTGCCGCCATGCGCGATGCGGAGGTATCGATCGAGAGCCTGATCCAGCAGGGGCGCGCAAATCATGGCGGAGAAGTTCTGGTTGCTATGGTGACGCATCATGGGCCCGAGAGCGCCGTTGCGAAGGCAGTTGATCTGCTCAAAGATTCAGACAGCCTGACAACAGCGCCGCTGGTGATGAAAATTCTGGAAAGCTAGTTTGCCGGTTCGGGCGCCGTCTCTTTGACCAGGATATCCACCGGAGCAGTGTCAACCACCGATGAACCGGCTTGGTCACCCTTGGGCGCTAGCCCCCGGCCAACCAGATCTGCATCTGAGCCCGGCGGTGTTTCAGGCAACTCGGAAAAGTCGATGATATAGGCTTGCTCGCGGGGGCAGGGTGGAATGAAGCAAAGCCCGCTGATTGTTGGCTTACCTTTAAAGATTCCTGGCCCACTTACGTCGGGAGCGCGCGGAAGGCCGTCGTCAAGCGCTTCCTCCGATTCGGGATCGAGTTCGCTGCTCGACTTCACCCGAAACTGCGATTGGTCTTGCTCTTCTTCGGCACAGACAACGATTTCGTCACCTTCTTGCGGCGCGCATTTTGGCTCTGGCGGCGGCGGGCCATAAGCGGCTTCAGCATCGGCAGTGACTTGTTCCGCAGTGAGCGCGGGTGAATCTTGGGCAAATGCCGCGGAGATCTGCATGTCGACCGGCAATGCTATCGAGACAAAAAGCGCGGCAACGAATGCACGTTCAAAAGCGCTTCGCCTGCTCGACATTCACATGCTCCCTGTCTAAGCGCCGATCGTGATTAAACGCTGTTGCACTGCCGCTTCGGCGAAACGTCAAATTTGCTCAGACGTCAACCACGACACAAGGACTGAATTCACCATGAACAATCGCAAGACCGAAGCCAGCCAAGTCCTTGACCGGGTTCTGGTTCTCGAGATGGTCCGGGTAACCGAGAAGGCGGCTGTCGCAGCTGCAAAACTGATCGGTCGCGGCGACGAGAAGGCTGCAGATGCGGCTGCGGTAGAGGCGATGCGCGCGGCCTTCGACGAGCTCTATATGGACGGTACTGTGGTGATCGGCGAAGGTGAGCGAGACGAAGCTCCAATGCTCTACATTGGCGAAAAGGTGGGCGGAGCGCCGGGCAAGGGCCCCAAAATCGATATCGCTCTCGACCCGCTTGAAGGGACCACAATCACTGCCAAGGCTGGACCAAATGCATTGGCAGTGCTCGCCGCAGCGGAAGAAGGCTGTCTGCTCAACGCGCCCGATACTTATATGGACAAGCTTGCGGTTGGCCCCGGCTACCCCGAAGGCATTATCGATCTGGCAAAATCGCCGACGGAGAACGTCACTGCGGTTGCCGAAGCAAAAGGGGTCAAGCCGTCGGACATCATTGTCTGTGTGCTCGACCGTCCGCGCCACACAGCGCTGATCGAAGAACTTCGTTCACTGGGCTGCGGTGTTGTGCTGATTGGCGATGGCGATGTCGCCGGCGTGATCGCCGTTACCGATGAGGACACGACCATCGATATGTATATGGGCCAAGGCGGTGCACCGGAGGGCGTACTCGCCGCCGCCGCACTTCGCTGTGTGGGCGGTCAATTCAACGGCCGGCTGGTGTTCCGCAATGATGATGAGAAAGCGCGTGCGCGCAAATGGGGCATCGCCGATGCCGACTTCGACCGGATTTACAAGCTCGACGAACTCGCCAGCGGCGATTGCATTTTCGCCGCTACCGGCGTGACCGGCGGCTCTCTGCTTGACGGAGTGAAAAGGCGCCGCGATGGAACATTGACGACTGAAAGCGTCGTGATGCGCGCCAGCTCTGGCACGGTCAGATGGATCAAGGGTGAGCATCGCAACGTCTAAAATGGCGGGTTTCGAGCCAATCTCGCCTGCCTTGGGAAAAGGCGGCTGATGCTCTGTTTCCTGTGACAATGCTGGGTTAGATAGCTGCGCACACGATTCGCAGCGCTTGCGATCAGGCTTCCGGGGAAAAACTTCATGAAAATCATGGCTGCCAATTCCAATCTACCTCTTGCCAGAGCGATTGCTGCCTATCTTGAAATTCCATTGACCGATGCCAGCGTAAGGCGGTTTGCCGATGAAGAAATCTTCATCGAGATTCACGAAAATGTCCGCGGCGAAGATGTGTTTATCCTCCAGTCGACCAGCTATCCCGCGAATGACAATTTGATGGAACTGTTGATTGGTATCGATGCACTGCGGCGGGCCTCCGCGCGGCGGATCACTGCGGTGGTGCCCTATTTCGGTTATGCGCGGCAGGATCGCAAACCCGGACCGCGGACGCCGATTTCAGCCAAGCTTGTGGCCAATCTTATCACCGAAGCCGGCGCGGACCGCGTGCTTTCGGTCGATTTGCACGCGGGCCAAATCCAGGGGTTCTTTGATATCCCGACTGACAACCTCTACGCCGCACCAGTGATGGCGGCGGATATTCAGGCACGTTATGGCGACCAAGAATTGATGGTTGTGTCGCCAGATGTTGGCGGGGTTGTTCGCGCTCGGGCACTGGCCAAGCGACTTGAAAACGCACCGCTGGCGATTGTCGATAAGCGCCGCGAGCGGGCGGGCGAGTCCGAAGTCATGAATATCATCGGTGACGTAAAGGGACGCCATTGCATTTTGATCGACGACATCGTCGATTCGGGTGGAACGCTTTGCAATGCGGCGCAGGCATTGCTTGATCAAGGTGCGACCAGCGTAGCTGCCTATATCACTCACGGCGTTTTGTCGGGCGGAGCGGTTGCTAGAGTGAATGAATCGGCGCTGACCGAGCTGGTGATTACCGACACGATCATGCTGACCGATGCAGCAAAGGATTCGAATAGTATTCGCGAGCTGACCATTGCGCCGCTGATCGGCGAAGCGGTGCGCCGGATTGCCGATGAAAGCTCGGTTAGCTCGCTGTTCGACTAAGCCTGTCCGGCAGCTATCGGCGGTACAAAGGGCTCGCTCATCCATGGACGGATGGCGTTTGGCGCAAGGCGGTTGAGCAATTCCAGACGGCGCGCTTGGCGGACTTCCAAACTCAGCGTCAGCAAACCTTGGCGATCGCGGAGGAACTGTTTGGGCGTCATCCCAAGGAATGAGGTAAATTCGCGAATCTGGTGTGATTGATCGAAATATCGCAGGTAAATATCTTCACCCTCGTCTTCGTCCGCGACGCCGGCCAGCCGGGCAGCCAGATCGAGAGTACGAGCGCGGCGGAACACTTGCTTGGGTGATATTCCGAAATCGCGTTTGACGGTGCGTTGTAATGTGCGTGTGGCAATATCATGAGCTTCGGCAAACTCGGTGATCGACTGGTTCGGATCGGCAAATGCGGCGAGCTCGAAGTCCTCCGAGAGTTGTTCAGGCGGCCGGCAATGGCCGTTAGAGATTGCAACGCGAAGCCAGTCTTCGATAGCCTTTAGCCACTCTTCCGGTGTCATTTCTGGGTCATACAATCCCGTCAGCGGCTGATCCTCAACTCCGACCACAGATATCGGCTTTATTCGATCGATGAGTGAGCCATCCTCAACACCCCAAAGTGCGCGGATGGCACCTGGTCTGAGCATAAATCCCGAAACGATTATTCCGCCAGTCAAAGTTAGCGGCATGGCCTTAGAGTGTTGGCCGCAAAGAAAGGATTCGTCGCGGAGCTCAACTTGGCCATCGGCAGTTTCCGCAGTCCAATCCGCTCCAATCGCCGTGCGCACATAGCCGGCATCATTACACAGCAATCCATCACGAACGACCTCATCACGCGATGGTGCGATGGCGACCATCATTCGTGCGATCCACGGATCCAGATCGGTTGCCGGCGCCCTGTTGAGCGATAGCGGCACGCCATCCCTTGTTGCACCCGTCATAGGCTGCAAAGCAGGAATACTCTCGATCGGAGTACTAACTTTCGTCAATTGTCGACCGCCTCGCCGTAATTCTCAAGCAGTCCTGTGCTCTTGATTTAGGACCAACTTTTCCCTGCAATATGAGGGTGATAAGAATTTACAAGCTCTTTCGCTTGACCGCATGCCGCGCTGAGGCGATGAGCGGTCAATGGTCTCCAGTTCGGACATTTCTCTCGCAGGCCGCTTGGCCGATGCCGCAGGCGCGGTAATCCGGCCCATGTTCCGGGGCGAATGGTCGCAGGAACAGAAGGCCGACCAGACATTTGCAACCGAAGCCGACCGGTCTGCTGAGGCGGCTATGCGGTCCATCCTTGAGAATGAGCGATCTGATGATGGAATTGTCGGTGAAGAATTTGGCACGCGCAACGAGGCGGCTGGCCGCCAATGGGTGCTTGACCCTATCGACGGTACGACCAGTTTTATCGCTGGAAGGCCGATATTCGGCACTCTGATTGCCTTGCTGCAAGATGGTTGGCCGGTGCTCGGAATTATCGACCAACCGATCCTTCGCGAGAGATGGGTCGGCGTGATTGGCCAGGGAACGACGTTCAATGGCAAGGCCGCGAAAACATCTCCCTGCCCCGATTTGAGCGATGCCGTACTCGGCACCACAACACCGCACCAATTTAGCGGTGATGATGTCGATGCGTTCATGGGAATCGCCAAGAATGTGGCCGAGCGCAAAATCATCTACGGCGGCGACTGCTACAATTACGGCTTACTCGCGTCAGGCCATGTCGATGTTGTATGCGAGGCTGGTCTGGCGCTTTACGATTATGCGGCGCTGGTCCCGGTGGTAGAGGGAGCGGGCGGGACAATGTCCGATTGGCAGGGCAATCCGCTCGATGCCGATAGCGCCAAGAGCCAAGGAGGCCGGGTAATTGCTCTGGGCGATCCAGCACGGCTTGACGACGTTCTCGAGGCAATGGGCTGACATATCGCAGCGTTGCTTTCGGGCTTGCTATTTGCCTCGCACCTCCCTAATTGCGCGCACTTCACCGACACGTGATTCATCTGCCGGTCTGGCCGTTAGGGCTGCCAGGGCTGGTAGGACGTGTCTCTGACTCGATATCCTTTCAGGAGACAAGAAATGCCCAAACTGAAGACCAAAAGCGGTGTGAAGAAACGCTTCAAAATCACCGCAACTGGCAAAGTAAAGCACGGTGTTGCTGGCAAGCGCCACCGCCTTACGCACCACAATGCCAAATATATCCGCACCAACCGTGGCACGTCGGTCCTGTCGGACCACAACGTCAAGACGGTCAAGAAATGGGCTCCCTACGGCCTCGATTGAGCCGGGTAGTTTCCAAGTTTTTAGGAGTATTTGAGCAATGCCACGCATTAAACGCGGCGTCACCACGCGCCAGAAGCACAAGCGGTTACTCGACCAAGCCAAGGGCTATCGCGGTCGCCGTAAAAACACCATTCGCGTTGCGCGTCAGGCGGTCGAAAAGGCCGGCCAATACGCATATCGCGATCGTAAAGTTAAGAAGCGCAGTTTTCGCGCTCTGTGGATCCAGCGGATCAACGCTGCGGTTCGCGCAGAAGGTCTTACCTATTCGCAGTTCATGCACGGCGTTAAGCTCGCCGGTATCGAACTGGACCGCAAGGTAATGGCCGACCTGGCGATGAACGAAGGCGCCGCCTTCAAAACGATCATCGATCAGGCGAAAAAAGCCCTGCCGGCTTAAACCATTCGAATATTGCCTGGTCTAACCGGGACAAAAAAGGGCGCGGACGGCATTGCCATCCGCGCCCTTCTGCATCCGCCGAGGGGTCGCATTTCCCGGCGAGCACAATCTATCCCAGATCTTCGACCGAGACCCAGCCCTTGGTTCCGTAATTGTCGGTCACTTCGATGAAGAGACCCTCGCGATTGCCCGTCGGCGTCAATTCGGTCCCGGCGCGAAGCATGCGAACTTCGTCCATATCTGCAGACGGACCGGCACGCATCGACGTGTCCACCGCAACCGTCGCGGCGCTAGATTTGGGTTCAGCAACGGCAGACTGCGGCGCAGTCAACAAAGCTGATTTCTGCGCTACCAATTCGTTGAACGCGAGCACGAAAGCCTCAGTAAGCATCTTGCCATTCTTGGAGCTTTCATAGCCCGAGGCCGACGCGACGCCGGTGGCCCAAGTGTTGCCGCGACGGCTAAAGCTGAGCGAGCTTTTCTTCACCGACCCACTGCCAACAGCAAGCGTCATTCCGTTCGAAGGGCTGACCACTGTAAGCCCGGCAGCCACCGTGCGTTTCTTGCCGCCAAATGCGCTGAAAGCGCCGAGGATTGCGCCGCCCATCGGCACCTTGCTGATAACCTGGCCGGCTGCCCCCGAACGAAGAAGCGCCTCGCTGGCACCGGCTTTCGCCATCTGGATGCTTTGGTCGACTTCTTCTTTCTCACCAGCAATAGCTGTTACGAGGTAGCGCGCCGGGGTTCCGTCGGCGGCGTTGTGAGGAGTGAAACAGCCCGATTCTGCGGCCAGAGCGTTGATCAATGCGCGCGGAGAGCCAAGTTTCCATTCGTTCCATCCCGCCTGGCTTCCCTCGACCAACGCAATGGTTCCAATGCTCTCTTCGCATTTGACCAATTCGGGCGCATCGCGTTTGGCGGCCTGTGCTGGGACGGCCGCGGCTGTAGCCGACATGGCCACAGCAATTGCAGCGAACTGAATTTTCATAACAAAGGTCCTCTTGCTATCCTGATCAAGCAGGTTAGCGTCGAAATTCGTAAAGGCTTTGTAAGAAAACGACTTGGGGGAACGGCGTTGGGGATGACTTCGGTGGGCGTGGGACAGCCCAGCGTTCAGCTACGTTTCTTCATGCCGTCAGCGGCATTGGCACCCTATGTGACGACGTTTTATCACATGGAGATCGACCAGGCAGGCGATGTCCCGCTGGTCGATTATCTGCACCCGGAATGGGCCAATATCAGAATAGGTGAAGGTGCGGATTTGCAGGCCGGTATCGGGCAGGAGGAGCTTCAACCTGTACCCCGTTTTGTTGCCACCGGCCCGACCAGCCTGACGACCAAATTCTCGATCAGGGAGGGAAGTTTCTGGGGGATCGGCCTGCTGCCGCTTGGGTGGCTGCAATTTGTTGGCGCGCCCGCCAATAGCTATGCTGATCGGTTTTGCGATGCTGATGAGGATCCGTCTTTTTCGACCCTCAAACCTCTTGGAGATAGGTTGTTTGCCACAGGGTCCGATTTGGCGGCACAAGCGCAATTGATAGAAGATCACCTCGTCAGTTTGCTAAAAGAGCCTAGCGATGAGGCTGAGCTTGTCACGCGAGTGCACGGCGCTTTGGTGGACACAAATCTCTCGGTGGTTTCGGAATTGGTTGAAGCCAGCGGGATGCAGATGCGTACTCTCGAACGCTTCTCGAAACGGATATTTGGATTTCCGCCCAAATTGCTGCTGCGCCGCCAACGCTTTTTGCGCAGCCTTTCGCAATTCATGCTCGACCCTTCGTTGAGCTGGCTAAAAACGCTCGATTACCAATATCACGATCAGGCGCATTTCGTGCGCGACTTTAGGCGCTTCATGACCATGCCGCCCAACCAATATCGCCAGATGGACCACCCGATCCTAATGGCAGCGGTGCGCGGTCGGATGGCTGCTGCGGGTGAGGCGGTGCAGGCGCTGCACGATCCAGTGTCGAGCCAATAGACCAAGAAATTGTGTATCGCATTGATGACGCTTCCCTTTATCTCGAATTGCGTTATGTCCCGAAGCCCTCGTGGGTCGCATCACGAAAGCTGGAACATTGAACACAGTTGGTTGCAGGGTTGCAGTGAATTTTCATCCGCTTCCCAAAGAGCTTGGGCGCTTCTTCACAACCTTCTGCTTTGGGATCGTCGAAATTGACGGCGGAGACAGCGTGCATGACGCGATGCAGCCCGAATGGGGCACATTGCGATTTTTCCCTGATCGGGCGCCCGATATCAAGATTGACGACAGTACTCGGCTAGATGGCGCCCGGTTCGTCGTGTCCGGGCCAACCAGTCGGATCACTGAATATACTATGGAGCCGTCGCGATTTTGGGGGATCGGCCTTCTGCCGCTTGGGTGGGAGACGTTCACCGGCCTACCCGCGAACGAAATGGCCAATGCCGTGGTCGATGGCCGCGCCGACGGACGGTTTGCGCATTTTGCGCCGCTTGCAGACATTTTGCTCGATCCCAGCAAATCCGAGGCCGAGCAACTCGCCTTCATCCATGATTTTTTTCTCAATCATGCGCCTCGTTTCGGAAAGGAAGACCCCCGGATCGGGCGGATTCATGATTGTCTGCTCGCTCCCGATTTACCCAGCGTCCAAACCATGGCCGACAAATGCGCGATAGGGAGCAGAACGATGGAGCGGATTTGCCGACGCGCATTTGGCTTCCCGCCAAAACTGCTGCTGCGGCGACAGCGCTTTATGCGCAGTCTGGCCGAATATATGCTTGATCCAGAAGCGAGCTGGAGCGAATCTATCGATGCGCTGTATTTTGACCAATCGCATTTCGTTCGCGACAGCCATCACTTTCTCGGCATGACCCCTGGCGAATATGCGGCGCTCGATCACCCGATCCTGTCCGGATTTATGCGCGATCGCGTTCGTTTGCAGGGTTCGCCGGCGCAAACGCTTGATAAACCTTAGACTTGACATGACCGGTGTTGTTGGCTCGGTTGTAAAAATACGACAAGTCTGAGAATCGGGGACGCACAATTTCATCGCTTGAAGACGCCGTAAAGGTTACCTTCTATGAGCCGCCCGAAGATCTCGAGCGGTTCTTTACGACGTTCTATTGTGTTGACATCGAAGCGGGCGAGGGCGGCGAGATTTGCGATGCGCTGCAGCCAGAATGGGCAGGCCTGCGGATTTTCTCGGGCGCCCGGCCGAAGAACGTAATCGGCGATCGGAAACTGTCCGGTGCAGACTGCGTTGTTACCGGGCCTAGCAGCCTACCGTTGGAATTTACGATTGGCTCGACCCGGCTTTGGGGTATCGGCATTTTGCCGCTCGGATGGGCTACCTTCGTCGGCGAGCCAGCCGATAGATTTGCCAATACAGTTGTCGATGCGCGAAAAACCGGGCTGTTTGCGCATTTTGCAGATCTAGCTGATGCTTTGCTGATGCCGGATCTGAATGAGCAGCAGCAGCTCGGCAAAATCGAGAGTTTCTTTCTCCGCGATGCACCGCGTTTCGGAAAAGAAGACCCGCGCATCAATGCGATTCACGAAGTACTGGTCGGCGTGCAGCTCCCGCATGTTGCGGAGATGGCCGAGCTATGCGGCCTGAACCAGCGCACCATGGAACGCTTGTGCCGCAGGCATTTCGGCTTCTCGCCCAAGGTGCTGTTGCGGCGACAACGCTTCATGCGCAGCCTGACTCAGTTCGTGCTCGACCCGTCCATGGGCTGGATCGGAGCCCTAGACTCGCTCTATTTCGACCAGTCGCACTTTGTCCGAGATTGCCGCGAATTTCTGGGGATGACCCCTTCGGAATATGCCGCCGCCGATCATCCTGTGATCCTCGGTTTTATGAAGGAGCGGATGCGCGCGCACGGATCGGCAGTGCAAACTCTGGACGCCCCCGAGCCCGGTTGAGCTGCATCCAGGGCTGCCGCTGAAAAATGCAGCTTTGCGTTAAGCCGCAATTGGCGCTAGCGCGCCTTCGCCATGGAAGAATTGCAAACACGAAAAGACGCCGCACTTTCGGCTGTCGCAGCGGCGGCATCAGCCGACGAGGTTGAGGCACAGCGTATAGAAGCATTGGGCAAGCAGGGATGGGTAAGCCAGCTGCTCAAAACGCTTGGGAAAATGACCCCCGAAGAGCGGCAGGCGCAAGCTCCGGCCATTCAAGCCGTTCGAGCCGAAATTGCTGATGCGATTACTGCACGTAAGAAGGCGCTAGACGATGCGGAGCTAGATCGCCGTCTCGCGACAGAAACTCTCGACCTTTCTTTGCCTGCCCCTGAAATGCCCAAAGGAAGCGTGCACCCCGTCAGTCAGGTTATGGACGAGTTGGCGGAGATCTTTGCTGATCTGGGATTTGCGGTCAAAACGGGTCCCGAGATTGAAGATGACTGGCACAATTTCACCGCGCTCAACATGGATGAGAACCATCCGGCGCGCGCGATGCACGATACGTTCTATTTTCCCGATAAGGATGCTGACGGGCGTGCGATGTTGCTGCGCACGCACACCTCACCGGTTCAAATTCGCACGATGGTCAATGAAGGCGCGCCGGTGCGAATCATCGCTCCGGGCCGTGTCTATCGCAGCGACAGCGATGCCACCCACACGCCTATGTTCCATCAGGTTGAA
>Ga0316205_10004888_pt1 | contig 11405 bp, 14 predicted proteins | sample 3monthpyrite_MG_FD_204941 | JGI IMG/M metagenome (GOLD analysis project Ga0316205, IMG submission 204941) | Microbial mat bacterial communities from mineral coupon in-situ incubated in ocean water Damariscotta River, Maine, United States -... | ecosystem: Environmental > Aquatic > Marine >... | reverse complement strand
AAATGCCCGTGTTTGGGCGGGTTAATTTTCAACAATAGAAGTAAAATTAGTCAATTAAAGGAGCGTCATGGAAAAAGTATTAATTGCAGGTGGAGCTGGTTTTATTGGTTCACATACAGCTGACCTTTTAATGGAAAAGGGAGTTAAAGTTCGCATACTTGATAATTTAACATCAGGTCATCGTAGTAACTTACCCGATGAGCATCCGTTGATGGAATTTATTGAGGGTGATATACGTGATGCCGATACAGTAAAAAATGCAATGAAAGGCATTACACATGTCGTGCATCTTGCAGCACAGGTTTCAGTTGTTGCCTCACTTGAAGACCCAGAATTTTCAGCGCAACAAAATATTATTGGTTTTCTAAATGTATTAGACGCGGCAAAAAATGAAGGCGTTAAAAAAATGGTTTACGCGTCATCAGCGGCTATCTATGGTGAACCGCACGTATTGCCTCTAACCGAAGATGTACCTATGAAACAACTTTCTCCTTATGGTCTGGAGAAAAAGTTTAATGAAGATTATGCAGATTTATATCATCGACTTTATGATTTTAATTCAGTAGGTATGCGTTTCTTTAATGTTTATGGCCCAAGACAGGATCCAAAATCGCCTTATGCGGGTGTTATTGCATTATTTATGGACCGTATTAAAGATAAACTACCGTTTGTTGTAAATGGTGATGGTGAGCATACACGTGATTTTATTTATGTGCGCGATGTGGCAAGAACCAATGTTGCAGCACTTGAGTTGACATATCACGGTGCTGTTAACGTGGCTACGGGGAAGAAAACATCATTACTCGATTTAATTCATGTTTTATCTGAAGTATCAGGTAATAAAGCGGATTTTACGCACGGTGAGCCCAGAGAGGGCGATATTGTTCATTCATTAGCTGATCCATCAAGAATGAATAATGAATTAAAAATAGTCGCAGAAACTGACTTAAAAGACGGTCTGGCTAAATTACTTGATTCGGTTGCCTAGCTTCAAGCTGACATTTCCCTGATAGAGAAATGTCAGTTTTATGTTTTATTCAATATACCAGCTGAGCAGCGACTTGAATAAAACATAAAATAAGAAAAAACTTACCTACCACGGCATCATGTTGTTCATGTCATTCATGGCTGGAGCAACACTATTGTTCATAACACGGTTCATTTGCCCGGTATGCACATTCAGTGCGCGAGTATCCTGACTAATTGTATCCATGCGACCGGACATATTGCTCACCGAAACGGTAATATGTTGCATATCATTAGACATGCTACTCATGGCTTTTTCCATAATCGTCACTACATAGAACATATAGATTACGGCGACAACTGCCATTATTGAGCCAGGTATAGCTATCCATTGATTACGTTTTGATTCTTGTTGTTGTACCTGATGTAAATAACCTAATTTTTTATCAGCCAGTGCTTCCTGTTCCTGCACTTCTTTCATTGTGGCTTCATGGTCGCGCATAATAGAATCTGTTAGTTTTCTAATAGATGCAGTACTTTGGTCATCTCGAGTATTGTTAATTGAATCAACACGTTCGAAAGCCGTATTCAGGCCATCAAATAGTTTAGATAGTTGTTTATCGCGACTTAGTCTTTCTGTCTTCATTTCATTAAGCACCGACTTTATACTATCCAGTGCTTCAAGCGTTGCTGTGGGTGAAGGCATGGGTTTCTTTTTAGCTGCCTTTTTGGGTGCTGGTGATTTTTCTGTAGCTTTTTTATCAGGCATTGGCTTCTCAATATTTAAGTAGAAATTCGCTGTATTGATACCATAGTATGTAAATTTAAGACATGATCTAAATTAAGTTTCCATTCTTAAATTCGGATTAATCAATAATACTCACTGACTTAAAATTTAACTATCATAGCTATGTTAGTACTGAAATTAACCAAAAAAATCTGGTTATGCTAACCTTGATGTAAGATACGACTGATATATTATCAGCTGTGTTCGGGTATTATATTAATCTAATGTAATAAGGAATGGGCTATGCAGACATTAAATGCAAATTCAACAGTCAATTATACAGATAATCAAATTAAGCGGGCATCAAATAGCGCAATGGCTTCGCTATTAAATCTAACTTTTTTGCCTGGTATTGCTTTTATATATCTCATATACAATTTGAAAAAATCTCAAACAGATGCGATTGATCATTATCATGCAAAGTTCGGTATTAAGCTTAATATTATCGCAGCTTTTTCATTGTTTGTTGTAAGTGGTTTGATGATTGTAATGGGGGGCTTTGAGTCTCCTTTAACATGGGTGTATGTGATTACTTATTTTACCTTCGTGCATACTATTTTTATATTAATTGCAGTTTGGGCAATTGTTCGAGCCTGGTCTGGCCAGAAGATTAGAGATAATATCTAAATATAAGGCACGTTAGAAATTATAGGGTGCTAGCAATGGCAGGACGAAGAGATTCAATGATAATTACTCTAGGCTAAATTTCTGTTTAGCCAGGAGTAATGTATGTAACTAAGATTAAGCTGCTTTTAAATAAGCTTTACAAGCATCAATCATATCGGAACAACTATTTGCACAAGCCTTACATTCAGCGTGTTTATCTTCGTGTTCACGACAGGCTTTTTCGCAATCATCACAAACATTCTGGCAGATTTTTACCATCGCATTAAGATGTTTTGAATTAGCGGCTGCATGGTAACCCACCGCTTCGCACATGGGCATCATTAATTGTACGCTCTTTGCGCATGCCGCCATTTCCTTGTCGCCATTTCCGAGTAAAAGTAAGCAGTGGGCAATACAGGCATTACCCGCAGCAGTGCAGCCTGCAGAGGTCTTAACCAGATTGGGGTTAGATGGGCCATGATGGTGGTGATGTTTTGTGTCTGCAGCAATAACTGTGTTTGATATTGTAGTGGTTGCCAGAGCAAGTGAGCCAGCTGCGAATAGAAAATCTCTACGATTAGAGTCATTGCCAGTGTTCATATTCATTACCTCGTTAGTATTTATAAAATATTGATTTATACAGTTTAGACTAGTTCATTGTAATTCGGATATTAAAAATAATTATTAGATTAAGTCGTTTAGAGCTATATAGAAAATTCATGTTTGTATATGGCAGCATTTAAAAATAATGGATTCAAGATCATCTGTAATAGGATTTTTAGAATCGATTGTTTCAGTGACTGTAAGATTGTTAGCGTTAAATAGATTATTCCAGTTTTCTAAAGTTCTGAAATACCAGGGAGCAGGGTCAGTAAAGTGATGACTAAATCCTGACCATGAGCCTTTTCTCCATCCATCTTCATAAGGTTCTGCAGTGGTTAATAAGGGATGTATGGTATGTACAATGAAAACCCCGTTCTGATTTAAAAAATAAGGTATTTTTTTTAATAGTTGATTAACTGAATTCTTACCTAAGAGTGAAAAATTACACACTATTACATCAAAGGTTTCGTTAATTTCATATTGTGAAATATCCTTGTAGGATAAAACTCTGTAAGTTTCCTTTGATTTATCTCTTGATTGAGCCTTGGCGGCGGTTATAAGTTCAGGTATGGCGTCGATACCAACAGAGTGTATGCCCTGGTTACTGAGAGATCTAACTAACCATCCTTCTCCGCAGCCAATATCAAACACGTATTCTGGTGATTCATTTAGTATGCATTTTATAATCGCGCTATTAGTGGTTAAAACTCGGCTTTCAATTTCATTATTTTGAATCGCCTTAATCCACGGCTTAGCATTTTTAAACCAGCAGTCTAATATTTTTTCTTCACAGATATTAAGCATTTTGGTGAAATTCAATAAAATTACTGATGTGTGGTTCTTTGTGATTTATACCTGTAATTTCCTTCATTATTACTCCAGTATTTATTTTGAGTGGAAATATAATAGTAATTAAAATCAATCTATAATGAGAATATAGTTCATTGATGCTTTTGAATCAGGCCTACAGGAATTGGAAATATCACTGTTCTTGTCTTCGAGAGTGGGTGAATACACTTCAATTAACACAGGGTACATGCCTGTTACCTGAGGTACGCCTTCTATTACGAGTCTCCGACCATTAGCTCTAAAGCTTAATCCATTTGGGAGCTGATCTGGGGTGTATGTATACTCGTATGTATACTTATCATCATCGGGTTCAAAATTTATTTCTGAAGAGATGACTTGAGAGTAATTGACCCCCAATAATCCATTCGAGAATTCTAAAGTTGATATTTGTATAGGTCCTTCTGTGTGAAATGGGCCGAATGTGCAATCTATATAAGTATCAATTAGATTACTGGCTGCATCATCTACCTTATCAAATAAATAATCACAGCCTGAAATAGATAACATTAAAAAAAAGTATAATGCTATTTTTTTCATTGTTAGATTCATGCTATTTCCTTAATTAGTATCTAATCTTGCAGTAACTAGTGAGTGTGAATTGCGTAGTGCTTTGAGTAATTCATCAGGCTTACTGGCTGCTGACCACTTCATTTTTTTATAAAGTGTCACTACTTCGTTTTTATTGATTGTGTCATCAAGAGTGATTGTTATGTCCATTTTATTATTTTATGTCCTATAAGGGGATAAAGTGAAATTTTATCAGATAATTTTAATTACTTATTATCATTTAATATATAAGGTGAGGTTTGCAGTAAATATTGGGAGCTTATTATTAACCGTTTTTGTGTTTCAGTTTATACATTGCAGTATCGGCTACTGTGAGTAATTCGTCTACAGTTCTACCGTTATCAGGATAAGTCGCAACACCAATGCTGCATGTTACGTCTATTTTTTCATCATTCAATATGAAATTCGTTTTTAACGTTTTAGTAAGAGTATCAAGCATTATGTTTACGTCGCTTTTTTCTACAATATTTTCCAGTACAATTACAAACTCATCACCGCCAATCCTGGCGACTGTGTCGGAGTTGCGTATGGATTTTTTGAGGCGTGAAGCAACCTCTGCCAAAACCTGATCACCATATGCGTGACCTTTTGTGTCATTGATAATTTTAAAATTATCTAAATCGATATAAAACAGAGCGAATGCGAGTTTGTTTCTTTCAGATCGTGCGATTAAATGTTCAATACGGTCGAACAGTAAGGAGCGGTTTGGGATATTAGTCAGGTAGTCATAATGAGCCAATCTTTCAAGTCGTTCTACCTCTTGTATACGATCAGTGATATCTCTGTTGATTCCTAAAGCGCCGATCATTGTTTCATTGTCATCAAATATTGGTACACACATAGACTCAACCCAGCCTATGCGTCCGTCTTTATGTAACATTCTTATCTCACCAGACCATTTTCCATTTTTTTGTACCGCGGAAATTACTTCTGTAGTGATAGATTCTGTATCTTCCGGTACATGTAATATATTGACAGGTTGACCAATAACTTCCTTACTGGTATATCCATATAATTTTTCTGAACCGTTATTCCAGTCAATAATTATGCCATGCAGATCGGTTACGACTACAGCATCAAAAAGGTAATCAAAAGCTTTTGCTCTTTGTTTAATGGTATCTAGGTTCATATTTATTTGAGATATGCAATGTGTTGATTAAAAAAGACATCATATCGGATTATTTGTTTAGTGTAGTGTATTGTCATATTATTATCTAAAAACTAAACATTGAAATCCTTATATTTGATATATATCAGTTATTTTATAATGATTTACGTTTCGCTATAACTGGGTCATATAATTGGCTCAGGTTTTTAAAACTGAGTTTAGTTGTTTTTAAGGCAATGTTAGTAGTTATATTGTTTATATTTATCTGCTTGTTTATAAACAGTTTTTGTCTATCTCTTTCAACTGTATAGTTAGGTCTTTTGTTAAAATTCTCATTTTTGTATGGTCTAACCTAACCTAACCTAACCTAACCTAACCTAACCTAACCTGGTATTCGCATTGCCCGTGATGTTTGAATCAGGTTAATATCTAATTCAAATGTTTGTCGGTTGTCAGTAGTAGGTTTAAATAGGCATATTTTATGTGGTTCTTTAAATACCTTAGTTAAGCTGATAGTAATTTAAATTTATGACGCATGCATTATTTTTTTACCTCATTAGTTTTAACTGTGAATTTTATTAAACGATTATATTAAAATTACTTGTAATCGTTATTGATCTTTTTGAATTGTTCAATTAATTTATCACAGTCAGGTTTTGCTGCTTCACAAAGTGTAACTATTTTAGTTTCAAGTCCGTTGCCTTTTGCAATTATGGTTTTTTTTACGACTGCAGGGTAGGCAGCGTGTTTTTTAGGAGAGAAAAACCAGATAACCTGATTGTTGTTCTCTATTAAAGAAATAATTGTCCAGCCTCCTTGATAACTGGTGTTTGCAGATTTTTTGTTCTTCAAAGTATTCATTGCGTTTTCAACAGATGAATACTTTATTGGGCTTGTAATGTTGTTGGCAAGCAGGTTGTTTGAATATAATAATATAAGTATAGTTATTGATAGTGTTTTCATAAAGACGCTTTTTTGTAAGGTATCGAATATGAATTATCTGATACTAGATTGTCATTAAGTTTAAAAAATCAGGTGTGTTTTCGTTTATTTAATTTAGCGATGCCCTGAGTATATAACCAGGTAATGATTTTTCTCACAGCTTAAACAGGATTTGCACATATATATATATATATATATCCCTATTCCTTGTTTATTAGGCATCGATTATGATGCAACCTTCGACGTGTAAATTTTTTTCTTATAGTAACTTAGAATAAATTGAGATGTCTACACTGATGGGGGGTATAAGTAATCAGGGAAACGTCTATCAGTGTGTACCATGTTATTATTGTGACTTATTATATGAATTGATGTATTCACAAGGCATAGCTTAAAATGCTATTTTCCAGTTCATATTATACTCTCATACCACTATTGGCTGATTGATGAGCATGTTTTGTTGATATATTAAGCTTTTTAACAGTTTTTATAACTGTATAACGATTAATCAGTGTATAGAATATAACTCAACAGTTAAGCTTTGTGGGTTTTACGTTAAGCTGAACAATTTTCAGTTTGAGTGCGTTTTTATCTATTGTTCTTCCTCTTCAGTCCACTCCTGCTGTTCCTGAAGTATTAAATTTTCCAGATACAGTTTACGCATGGTTTCTTCGTATTTTTTACGCTTTTCAGCAGTTTTGTCAACTTTCTTAACCTGGACTTTTTTAGGTTTCTTCTTTACAGGAGCTTTAACTGGTTTAGCTTTTACTTTGTCGATTTTTGCCGTGACTTCAGCTTTCTTCACAGGTGGTTTATTGCTTTCAGGATTGATTTGTTTTTTGATATCAGCAATTTCTTTATACAATTCTGTATGCCCAAGAGAACTTGCATGCTCTAAAAAGCCAAGTGCTTTTTTTAGGTCTTTATTGACCCCAAGCCCGTGCTGATGTAACTGGCCTAATATTATTAAATCATTGTCATCCCCGCTCTTTGCTTTTGCTGATATATTTGTTAACCAGCTAGCATGTAGTGGTGCTTCATAACCATTTTCCTTAATATCTAAATATATAAGGCGATTAGTGGCCGCTCTGTTTTTCTTTTTAACGGCTTTTTCATACCACATTTTGGCTTTTTCTGTGTCTGGCTTAACCGATATACCAAATTCATAGAATGTGCCTAATTTAAACTGAGCGAGAGTATTTCCTCTTTTGGCCTGCTTTTCCTGCATTACGAAAATACGATACCCAAAAGCATTTTCATCGGCTTTTAAACTGGGGTTCTGAAATAATAAACAGATTAGAAAAAACAATGAAGACCATTGTTTTGTATTTGAATTGATCAAACTAACACCTCAACAACATGCGCTTTAAAGGCTGATGCCTTAAATATCCTTAATGTCTGTAGAGTATAGTGTATAAAAAAAATAATACATTCATGATGTAAGTTATTGTTTTTTATCGCAAATATTTTTAGGGGCTCTATTTTTTAAAATTATACTGAACTTAAGTGTTTTAAAAGTGCGTTAAAAGCGTGTGTCCAGCCAACAATTTAGTGATGTGAGCCCTTTAAAATTCGTGCTTTATCACGATTCCAGTCGCGATCTTTTTCATCTGCCCGTTTATCATGTAATTGTTTACCTTTCGCAAGGCCTATTTCCAGTTTTACATTACCTTTGCTCCAGTACATTTTTAACGGAACCAGGGTATAACCCTTTCTATCAACAGCACCCACTAGTTTGTCTATTTCATAGCGATGCATTAACAGTTTTCGAGGACGAGTTGGTTCAGGGTGAACGTGGCTTGACGCCGTGAGCAGGGCGGTTATCTGGCCGCCTACCCAGAAAATTTCGTTGCCTTTTACAATAATGTAAGTGTCGGTCATTTGAACCCGGCCATCACGTATGCTTTTAACCTCCCAGCCTTCGAGTACTATGCCAGCTTCAAAGGTTTTTTCAATACTATAGTCGTGTCGAGCTTTTTTGTTTAAGGCTATAGCGCTGCCCAGCTTTTTGCTTGTTTTTTTGTTTTTCTTTGCCATTCTTAAATATGCAGTAATTTATAAGTGATTTTAAGTGGCGTGATTATACGTTAAATGTGAGAGGGGGGCTTGAAAACGTTTATCGAAACTTAAATGTCGTTTAAACTTATGCCACCGAGCATGTCATTTGCACGTTTCGCGTGTAATTTTTGCTCACTAATTAGTATTTAAAATGACAAAAAACACATATAAAACAATAAGATAATATCATAGAGTAAATTATCATCTGGAGTCTAGATGTCTGAAGAAGTTCGTACCTCAATTCATGGCCAATGGTCTAGTCGTATGGCGTTTATACTTGCTGCTACGGGGTCAGCTGTTGGTTTAGGTAATATATGGAAGTTTCCTTATATCACTGGGGAAAATGGTGGCGGGGCATTTGTCATTGTTTACCTTGTTTGTATTGCCGCTATTGGTGTACCTATAATGATTGCTGAGGTTATGCTAGGGCGCCGTGGCCGTCAAAGTCCTATTAATACTATGTCTGCTCTGGCTGCAGAGGAAGGGCGCCCTGCTACATGGACGTTACTCGGCTGGCTGGGTGTTATTGCAGGTTTTCTTATTCTCTCTTACTACAGTGTCATCGCCGGCTGGGCATTATCTTATGTGTTCAGGACGGCGTCGGGTGTGTTTGAAGGTGCCACCGCAGATGGGGTTAGCAGCATATTTACCGACTTTGTATCAAATCCGGAAAGTCTTTTAGCCTGGCATACTATATTCATGGTGGCGACCATGATCATTGTATCTCGGGGGGTTAAACATGGAATAGAAAGGGCTATTACATATTTGATGCCGGCCTTGTTTGTATTGTTAATTATTCTGTTATTTTATTCGATGTCGACAGGCTATTTTGTTAACGGTCTGGATTTTCTGTTTGCACCGGATTTTAGTCAATTAACAGCAAGTTCAGTTCTGGTGGCTATGGGGCATGCCTTTTTTACATTAAGTCTGGGGATGGGGGCAATTATGGTATATGGCTCTTACTTACCAAAAGATACCTCTATCGCTAAGTCTTCAATGATGATCGCCGCAGCGGATACACTGGTTGCTCTACTGGCGGGTATGGTGATATTTCCCATTGTATTTGCTAATAACCTCGAACCTGGCGTGGGGCCCGGGTTAATTTTTCAAACGCTGCCGATTGCATTTGGGCAAATGGAAGCAGGGATATTAATAGGTACGCTATTTTTCGTTCTACTGGTATTTGCTGCCTGGAGTTCTTCGATTTCTTTAATAGAGCCCGCTGTTGCCTGGTTGGTTGAAAATAAGGGTATTAACCGGGTTACTGCTTCTGTCTGGTGCGGTTTAGCAACATGGTTAGTGGGGGTAGGTAGTGTTTTATCATTCAATGTATGGGCGGATAAAACCTGGAGTCTTAACCTGTTTGGAGAGGTTTTGTTTGAAAATAAAACCTTTTTCGATACGTTGGATGGTTTAACCGCAAATATCATGTTACCTATGGGGGGCTTATTTATTGCTATCTTTGCGGGTTGGTTAATGAAGACAGAATCGAGCAAGAAAGAGCTCAATACTGAAGAAAAAGGATATAATTTATGGTTGCTACTTGTGCGAGTTGTTGCACCTGTAGCAGTAATGGTTGTCTTCCTAAATGCAATTGGCATAATTAAATAAAGCAGGTTTTAGTGTGACATTAATATCCCGAAATGCGCTGGTGCCATATTCTGTCGAAGAAATGTATTCACTAGTAGATGATATAGAGGCTTATGCCGAATTCTTACCCTGGTGTCGTTCAACAGATGTGATCTCCAGAGATGAAAATGAAGTTCAGGCAAGTATAGAAATAGCTCGTGGAGCACTTAACAAGTCTTTCACCACTTTAAACCGCTTACAAAAAGATAAAATGGTCGAGATGCGTCTGGTCAAAGGTCCATTTAAACACCTGCAGGGTTACTGGCGATTTGACCCTTTAAAAGACAATACGGCAAGTAAGATCTCGCTTGACCTGGATTTTGAATTTGAGAGCAAGTTAGTTGCGCTGGCTGTAGGTTCTGTATTTAATCAGATTGCAAACTCCATGGTAGATGCATTCTGTAAACGAGCAGTTGAGGTGTACGGTGAGCGAATCTGAAGTCGTAGTAGAGAAGGAGCAGTCGCAGATTAAAGTTGAAGTTGCTTTTGCTCGTGAAGACAGTCAGCAAATACTCGACTTTATGGTTAATGAAGGCACAACAATAGAGCAGGCCGTTGAGCAATCGGGTATTTTAGCGTTGTTTCCTGAAATTGATCTAACTGTTAATAAAGTAGGCATTTTTGGCAAGCTCGGTAAGAAAACAGCAACTCTGAAAGAGGGTGATCGAGTTGAAATTTATCGACCGCTAATTGCTGATCCGAAAGAAGTGCGACGTAAGCGTGAAGCAGACGGTAAAAAAATGAAAAAAGGCGGTGGAGATAAGGCTTAGTCGTAAGTCAGAAGTCGTCAGTCTTTAGTCAAAAGCAGTAATAAGCAGTAGTAAGCAGGCGCAGCCTGCACCGCTGTGGACTTACGACTTATGACTAAAGACTTACGACTATCTCCATCTTATCTTTGAGCTGGGAGGCCTAGACTGGGAGGCAAATCGTTCGAATCCAGCATTTCTATTTTTACCTTGTCCCCATGAGCTTCGGGTGTGTAAGCGCTGTCATCAATTCTAATTAACGCATTATCTTCAAAATAAAGGGTTAAGCGTGATTGTTTAACTTCTTTATTACCTGGCTTTAAATAGTAAATATAATCCCAGCGATCCTGATGAAATGGATCTTTGAGCAAGGGGGAACCTAATACAAAAAGTACCTGGTTGCGGTTCATGCCCGTTTTTAGCTTGGCATAGTTTTCGGGTGTAACCTTGTTTCCCTGTTGAATGTCTATTCTATGGGGCTCGCAAGCCGTCATGAAGAGCGCCGAGGCTAAAATGCTAATAATAATGAGATTCTTTTGCATAT
>Ga0316205_10004887_pt1 | contig 11406 bp, 10 predicted proteins | sample 3monthpyrite_MG_FD_204941 | JGI IMG/M metagenome (GOLD analysis project Ga0316205, IMG submission 204941) | Microbial mat bacterial communities from mineral coupon in-situ incubated in ocean water Damariscotta River, Maine, United States -... | ecosystem: Environmental > Aquatic > Marine >... | reverse complement strand
GAACAGAAATTACAAATCACTACGCCTCAGGAGTGGTTGTTAGAAAGGTAAGTACCTTAGAAACCTTGGCGGTAGGTGATTATGTTGAGATTTACTTCTTTGCCAACGGTGCATTAACCGTGACCAGTTCTACCTTATATACCTCCTTCGAGGTGGAGCGAATACGCTAAATGAGAACAACTCCCCTGCATTGAAACCTTTGTGTTCAAATACAAACAAGGGGGCTAAAAAAAGACCGTCTTTGGGGAGACGGTCTTTTTATAATAACTGTAGTATCAGTGAAGTGTAACTTGCTTTTTATTCCGAAGAAAAACTAGCTAGCAAAAATCTTTTCACCACTTGCTTCTTGGGCTTTAAATTTCTGAACCAAATCCAACGCATCTGGAATCACATCACTACACAAAATAATCAATGATCCTTTAACAGCATTATTCACCGCATACGTAATGGCTTCTTTTTCAGAAGGGATAATGGTCGTCTTTTTGTTCGGATCTTTAGCTTTAATACCGTCGTCCAACATTTTAATTAATTCCTCTTCCGTTTTGCCTCTCAACCTTTTGTCTTGTCTGATAATAATTTCATCAAACATTTCGGCGGCTATTCCTCCCATTTCATTGTTATCCTCTTCACGTCTATCGCCTATTCCTGCAATAATCCCCACTTTAACAGTGCATTCTAGATTATCCGTGAATTTCTGAAGAGCTCTCATTCCTGCAGGGTTATGAGCGTAATCTAACAGAATTGTGAAATTTTCAAATTCGAATAAATTAAGTCGTCCTGGAGTTTGTGCTGCTGAAGGAATAAAGGTTTCCAAAGCGGCTTTCATATCCTCAATACTGATCCCTTTAATATTAGCCGTTAAAATAGCTGGGAGCACATTCTGAATCATAAACGTTGCCTTTCCACCATAGGTAAGTGGAATGTCTTCAGCTTTCATGATTCGCATCTTCCAGGTACCACGGCAAATAGTTACAAAGCCATTTTCATAAACCGCCGTAATCCCGCCTTTACGTTGTAATGCTTGAATCCTTGGATTGTTCTCATCCATAGAAAATAAAGCCAGATTACAATCAATCCCTCGTCGCATATCGTACACCAAGTCGTCATCGGCATTTAAGATGGCATATCCATCGGGTAATACCGTTTCTGGAATGACTCCTTTCACTTTTGCTAATTGTTCGACTGTATGTATTCCTTTCAATCCTAAATGGTCTGCGGCTACATTGGTGACAATTCCGATATCACAATTTTTAAATCCGAGTCCAGCTCGAAGTAATCCTCCTCTGGCCGATTCTAGCACTGCAAAATTCACGGTAGGATCTTTTAAGACAAACTCAGCACTTGCTGGGCCTGTACAATCGCCTTTCATCAACAATCGGTTTTGAATATAAACCCCGTCACTGGTGGTATAACCCACACGGTACCCACTCATTTTAGCAATATGAGAGATTAATCGAGTGGTAGTGGTCTTCCCGTTGGTTCCACTAATGGCAACGATGGGAATTCTACCAGTGTCTCCCTGCTGAGGGAATAATTTATCCACTACCGGAGCGGCCACATTTCGTGGTAATCCTGTAGTTGGTGCTAAGTGCATTCTAAAACCTGGCCCGGCATTAACTTCTAATACGGCGCCACCTGTTTCGGACAAGGGTTTGGTGATATCGTCCGTCATGATATCAATTCCGCAGATATCGAGGTCTATAATTTTCGAAATACGTTCTGCCATCGAAACATTCGCTGGATGGACAATATCGGTAATATCTTCTGCAGTTCCTCCAGTACTTAAATTGGCAGTATCCTTCAGAATAAGTCGTTCCCCTTCTTTTAAGACTGAATCTTCCGTATAACCGGCATCTTTAATTATGGTTTGCGTTAAGTTATTCATGGTAATCTTGGTCAATACATTTTCATGACCATATCCACGACGCGGATCTTCATTTACCTTGTCAACCAATTCTTTAACGGTAGATTTCCCATCTCCAATCACATGGGCCGGTGTTCTAATAGCTGCAGCCACCAATACGTTGTTAATGACCAACAATCGGTAATCATCACCTGTTACGAATTTCTCTACAATCACTCTACGCGACACTTCTTTGGCAGCATGAAATGCGACTACGGCATCCTCATAATTTTGAATATCTACAGTAATTCCTCTGCCATGATTTCCGTCAATGGGCTTTATTACAAGAGGGTAGCCTACATAACGACAGGCCTCTTCTAAGCTTCTTTCCTTGCTAATGATATCACCTCTTGGCACCTCAACTTCGGCTTGTTCTAAAAGGTATTTAGTATCTTCCTTATCACATGCAATCTCAACACCAATGCTACTTGTTTCTGAAGTAACTGTTGCTTGAATTCGTTTTTGGTTAGCACCATAACCCAATTGAACCAAAGAATATTTATTTAAGCGTATCCAAGGAATTCCGCGGCTAGCAGCTTCTTCAACAATGGATCCAGTACTTGGTCCAAGGCGTTCTGCTTCTCTTAATTCGCGCATTTCTTGAACATCCTCTTCAAGGTTATATTCTTCACCTGCAATGAGTGCTTCACAAATTCTTACAGCCGCTTTTGCTGCATAGCGTCCCACAGATTCTTCGATATAGGAAAAAACTACGTTGTAGACACCCTCTTCCCCATAACCACGAGTTCTTCCGAAGCCTGTATCCATATCGGCCAAAGTTTGGATTTCCAAAGCAATATGCTCGATAATATGACCCATCCAAGTTCCTTCTTCCACACGCTGAAAAAATCCTCCAGGTTCTCCAACCGAACATCGATGTTCATACATGGTAGGAAACATAGCCTCCAATCGCTCTCGAAATCCATCAATTTTATTTGACGGACGTTCTTCCATTTCTTCTAAGTCCAGCACCATTACAATTAATTTGTGACGGCGTACGGACCAATAATTGGGTCCCCGCATGGCATTTATCTCTCGTATTCTCATCTACTTTAGATTTTTGGTTAGTAACAAGGGTAAGATTATAAATATATAATTTTTTTCAGAACAAAAGACGTATTTTTGTCGGCAATAAATAACAGTTAATGAGCGCAAAAGGAACCTTAATTCCTATAGGAGGAAATGAAGATAAAGGAATTGAAGAACACGAGGTCTATCATTTAGAATATATAGAAGAAGGTATTCTATCTCGTGTAGTCAAGGAGAGTGGTGGTGTAGACGCGATGATCATAATTGTTCCAACGGCATCAAGTATTCCTGATGAAGTTGGTCAAAACTATTTAGAGGCTTTCGGAAAACTTGGATGTACCAACCTTCACATCATGGACATTCGCGAGAGGCAGCAGTCTGAGGATCCTACCTATATTTCGTTATTGAAAAAAGCCGACTGTGTGATGTTCTCTGGCGGAAATCAATCCAATATTACCAAAAAAATTGGCGGCACTACCATTCATAAGATATTAATGGACCGCTATGAAACAGACCGTCTGGTTATCGCTGGAACCAGCGCTGGAGCCATGTGCATGTCTGAAGAAATGATTACCGGCGGAAGTAGTCAGGAATCGTTCATCAAAGGCGCTGTTGGAATGGCCGAAGGAATGGAATTTGTTCCGAAGTTGATTATCGATTCGCACTTTATTAGACGTGGACGCTTTGGTCGTTTAGCCGAGGCGGTGGCTCGATTTCCTCAACTCATTGGAATTGGCCTGGCCGAAGACACTGGCTTGGTCATTAAAAAAAACTCCTTCGAGGTGATTGGTTCGGGGATGGTAATTGTTTTTGACGCACGGAAAGTTGGACATAATAATCACAATATTCTGGAGGAAGGAACTCCTATGTCATTGACCAATTTAAAAACGAGCATTCTTGCGAATGGGGATCGATTCAATATAAAAAAGAAAAAGGTCAAAGTCTCTCCACTAGGATTGACCGTGACTAGTGCAAAGACGCTTTAGAGATATATCCCAAAAGCTGAATTTGCTTTATAATTTATTATGAATTTCTGGGAAATATTATTCTTATTCTTCGCTTTTCAGGCGTTTCTTTTCTCCATATTTTTCTTCATTAAAAGAAAAGGTGATAGGACGGCCAATAGTATCCTTGGTGTCTATTTATTACTATTTGCATGTAATATAGTTTACAACGTACTGTATTGGTCAAAACTAATATTTACGCTGAAATACATTCACGTTTTTGGCTTGCTTACCAATTTATGGCTCTTATACCCGCCCTTAATTTATCTCTACACCCGAAGAGTTGTCGAGCAAAAAAAATTCTCTCTTAAAGATTCCATACATTTAATTCCGCTCATCGTTTCAATCGTTTTTCACTTTCGGTTTTATGTATTAAGTGCCTCCGAAAAGCTGACGGTCATGTCCAATGGCACCCTGGGCGACTACGTCATTAATCTGAAATATAATTTTGTAGTGGTCATGACACTCATGATCTTTTATACCGTACTCACCTACGTTTCTTTCAGAAAAAATAAGCTAGGCCGAAATAAAACAAGATGGCTCAGATGGTTGCTAGGATCCTTCGCCTGCTATGTATTTGCCATGACCACCTACTTTGTTTTATCCAGATTAGGGCTCATACATACGGGTCATGATTATTTCATCACCTATACGCTTGTCTTCTTTATTGGGCTCGTTTCCTATTTCGGTTTTGTACAACCAACTATTTTCGATGGGAAGTCTATGGACGCGGTTTTACCTTTTAAAAAATATAGAAATACTGGGCTTACCCAAACGCATTCAAATGAATTAAAAGATAGCCTTCTTCAGTATATGAAAACTGAAAAACCCTATTTGGAGAGTGACCTGAGATTGAATGATCTAGCCGATAAATTGAATTTATCCAGACACCATACATCTCAAATTATCAACGAACATTTCGACACCAATTTCTTCGATTTCATTAATACCTATCGAATTGAAGAGGCCAAAAATCTCCTGATTCAGAATGACGATTTGAACATTACCGATATTATCTATTCCAGCGGCTTTAACAATAGAGCATCTTTCTACAAGACGTTTAAAAAACACACCGCCATGACGCCTCGAGAATTTAGCGAGCGGCATCACACAAATTCTTAGGTCTGTTATTTGATAAAAGACGACCTTCTTGCCTGTAAATGTTTATAAGGAGATACATCGTCACTTATAAAATCGATTTTCTTAGTGCTATAAAAAATATAACGCTATGAAAAAATTAAACATTTTAATCCTCTTCTTCTTAACCACTTATGGCTTCTCACAAGTAACGATAAGCACCCTTACACCCTCTTTTAAAGGTAGTGGTGGTCTATCATTGGACGAAGAAGGAAACCTTTACATTGGAGACTTTGGTGACTTTCTTGGAATCCCTGATCCAGATGGACTTCCTAACGACGTCATTAAACTAGACACCGACTTAAATCTAACCCAGTATTCCACAGGATTTATTGGAGCTTCTGGAAACGATTTTGACAGCAACGGTATTTTATATCAATCGGATATCCGGGATAATGCTATTTTCAAAATCATTAACGGAGTGAGAACTTTTGTTACTTCTACTGGTATTTCTTCCCCCGTAGGGATAGTATTTGACAGCAATGACAATTTCTATGTTTGTAATTGTGGAAACGGTACGATTCAGAAAGTAACCCCTTCCGGCACCTCTACCCAGTTTGCCTCTGGAGGCTCTTTTACCTGTCCAAATGGTATTACTGTAGACGAAAACGACAACTTGTACGTGTCCAATTTTTCCAATAACAAAATCGTAAAAATTACCCCCGCTGGCGTTACTTCTGTCATTGGAGTAACGGCACTTGGGAATGGACATTTGGATTATGATATCAACTCCAGGAATTTGTATATCGCAAGCTATAGTGGACATCAAATATATTCATTGAATATTGACGACCTCGAAATACATCCCATCGCTGGTTCTGGAGTTAGAGGAAATATGGATGGTTTGGGGTTGGAAGCCACTTTTTCAACACCCAACGGGGTTGCTGTTTCGAAAACTGGAGACTCTATTTATGTGAATTGTGCAGTACCGCTAACGGGGGCGGAAATTAATCCACAGATAGTCCGATTAATTACTGGTTTAACCTTCGGAATTGAAGATAGAACGGCAATTAATTATAACCAGAAGGTCTATCCAAATCCGGTACAAAACAGTTTCACCATTGAAGCAAATATTCCATCCAATTTTGAAACCCTTTCTATCAAGCTGTTTGATATTTTGGGACGCGAACTAATGGAACTCCAAGATCTTTCCGTCGTATCCACTCAATTCGAAAAGACCATCGACATTTCAAATTTGGGCACTGGAACCTACTTCTACAGTGTTTATAGCGATGCTCGACAGCTATTTAACGGAAAAATAATCAAGGAGTAGGAACACCTCATTTCAGTAAAAAAAAATCGCATTATATTTAGGTACGACTTCCGAACATCTAAAATAATGGGCTTATGAAATTCAAGGGACTTATAGATATAGAGCAACCACGAGATAAAGTGGTTGCTCTTTTTGCCAATCCGGCCTATCTCAGGGAATACCAAGACGGGTTTCTTAGAAAAGAACTAATTAGTGGTGAAGAGGGTAAGGATGGAGCCATCTCAAAAATGTACTACCAACACGGAAAACGAGAAATGGAACTCACAGAAACAGTGACGGCCAATCTTCTTCCAAATTCTTTTGAGGCTAGCTATCATCACAAACATATGGACAATACACTGAAATGCATTTTTACCGCAGTTGGTGAGAACAAAACTCGCTACGAAACTGAGGGCGAATACACAGCATTCCGCGGGTTTATTCCCAAGATGTTGGCTTTATTTTTTCCAAAAATGTTCGAAAAACAAGCACAAAAGTGGTTGAATAATTTTAAGGAATTCGCCGAAAGACAATAAACAGTAGTTAGAAACACGAGGATAATTAATTCGGGAGATTGACAATCTTTAGTTCAACCTGAATCCTATCACCAACCAACCCATCCATTGCACCAAAGTCCAGATTGAAATCACTTCGACTTAGTTGGGTACTCATTGCTATTTGGAACAAGTCCTTATTTTTTGTTAGATGAAAAGGGATTTCAATGTTTTTCTCCACGCCTTTTACGGTCAACATTCCAGTGATTAGATTATTCACCACGGAAATAGACTTAAAGTGAATAAAGGGATACTCTTTTGCATTCAGATATCCCTCATCCACAAGCGACTGGTCTCTTGATTTATCTTCAGTATTGATGCTGTTAACCTCAATCTTACTTTCAAGGTGTATTAATTTTTCTTCATCAAAAATAAACACTCCAGAGAAGTCCCTAAACTGTCCATTTACCTTCAAAATCCCTAAGTGAGTTACCTCAAAAGCTATACTCGATTTACTCGCATCAATCTGATAAGTTTTGGGTTGGGCCAAGCAAAAACTGCCTTGTCCCATTAAAAGGAATAAGGCAGCAAAACATTTAGTTATTGAATCTTTATTCAGCAATGGCTAAGATCAAAAGGGTGATGCTTACATTGTTACTTACTAAGCTCGTGCCATTTGGTAACTTTCTGTCAAAAGTAATTCCGTAGTCTTGTCGGTTAACGGTAATGGAAGTGTTGAATGCTATGGATTGTTTTTGCGTTGGTAGATCCATGAGAGGGCCTTTTACTTCAAACGGTAAGGCTATCTCATTGGTAACGCCATGAAGGGTTAAATTCCCTTTGAGGTAGTTCTTACCGTCCTTAACAAAGGTTCCGGTGGAGGCAAACGAAATTTCGGGAAAATTGGCAGCATCTAAAAAAGCAACACTCTTAACAGCGTCTTCTCCTCCTTTATTATTGGCATCGTAACTATCCACGGTAATAACGGCTGTGGCATTTGTCTCACTAATAGCTTCGGAATTATATTGTATCGTCCCTTGAACGTCTTTGAAGCGGCCAGAAACATCAACAACCCCAAAGCGTTCTACTTGAATTTGCACGGCACTATGACTAGCATCAATTTTATAATTCTGTGCGACAAATTCAGTAGTAAACAAAAGTATTACTGCTGCAAAAATTAATTTAGTTTTCATAAAGTGTGGTTTTAGATTATATACCACAATGATACTAGCACGAAAACATTTTCACGACAATAGTTATAAGGGTTGTCCTGTTTTAAGAGAAGTTTAAGAGTTCAAATGGGCTTCTCGAAATTTTGATGGAGTAGTCTTTTCAAATTTTTTAAAGGCATTGACAAAGGAAGTTTTATTATTAAATCCCGCGTCAAAAGCGACCTCTATAAAGGTATAATTGGGATGGTCTCCAATAATTTTCTTCGCTTCGGAAATACGGTGTAAATTGATAAAGTCGTAAAATGAAAGCTTGTACTCCTGATTGATTATCTGAGATAAATGATGGGTCTTGATTTCCATCATTTCGGCCAAGTCTTTCAAACGGATTACGTTATCGAGATACACTTTATCGTGATGCATTAATTTATCCAACTTGGCACGGAGCGCAGGTATTTCGCTAGTATCGAGTGAGCTTCCTGCGTATTTTGTTCCATTTTCAACTGGTTTCCATTCGGTTCGCATAAACTTAAAACTGATATAATAAAACAGTAATCCTATGGGTAGGACATAAATATAATCCAGGTGCCTTCTGTAAATGTCGGTCACCAACAAAATATAAAGAAAGACGGCCGAGCAAATTAGTACCGCAATTAGGATAACATTAAAATTACGCAACCATTTTATTTTGCTATCAATTACTGAATATTCCAATTGTAAGCCCTTAGAATAGGTCTGTACTAGACGTAAGTTCTTGAACAGAAAAACTCCCAAATGAACAAATTGAAGAATAAAAACAACGGAATACACCCATTGTATGATAGAAAGATCTCTTTCTCTATGGTCGAAAACTGAGAGCATTCCGTAGTTTACTTGTGCATTATTTAAAGCTTTGTAGGCAATAAAAGGGACAATCATCACAAAAACCACAAACGGAAGAAAATGCCAAAGTTGTCGTTTCGAAAATTTCCAACTCGAGTCTGTTATCGATTTAAAATAGAAATAGATAAACGGTCCTAACAAAAACCACGAACCATATCGTGTTCCGTAGAAAATATTGAGACCTACATCAATCTTATTTCTAACGGTGAAGAATTCGGCTAAAAACCAAATTAAGGTCAATAAAATTAGCAGCAAGTACCCATTACCCGGTTTACGCCGCTTCTCTGCTGAAAAAACCAAAACCGACAACAAGAATAACCCTTGAAAGGCAATAACAATTATTAATATGGACCAAATATCCAATCCCATTTTCGTTATTTTACGCTAGAGATTCAGCCTACTTATAGATGGCAATCCCCTTGTTGTCATTGGACGTCTTGAAGGCGCGATACATCCCTTCTGTATTGAACGGCATGGTAATATTTCCTTGAGCATCCACCGCTATAAGTCCGCCGTCGCCATTAATCTCAAGCACCCTTTTATGAATTACTTCAGAAGCGGCCTCTTCTAAGGTCATTCCTTTGTACTCCATCAAACAGGAAACATCATAGGCAACCACTCCCCGTATAAAAAACTCTCCACTTCCCGTGCAGCTAACCGCACATGTTTTGTTGTAGGCATAATTTCCTGCACCAATCATTGGACTATCGCCCACTCTACCCCACTTTTTATTGGTCATTCCTCCTGTTGAAGTAGCCGCAGCGAGATTTCCGTGGCTATCGCAAGCCACGGCTCCAACCGTCCCAAACTTGCCCTCCTTTTTCACACTGTGATCCAACTGAAACCCATCAGTATCCTTTATGCCTTGCCATTGCTGATATCTGACTTCATCATAAAAATAATCCGGATTTTCGAGTACATACCCATTACTCTTAGCAAACTGCATTGCACCTTCTCCAGCTAAAAAGACGTGATAACTTTTATCCATCACATCACGGGCTAAGGCCACTGGGTTCTTAATACCAGTTATCAACGAAACCGCGCCAGCCTCTCTATTAGCACCATCCATAATGGCAGCATCCATTTCGTGCGTTCCTTCGGCCGTAAAGACAGATCCCTTACCAGCATTAAACAATGGAGAATCTTCCAGCAATTTAACGGCAGTTTCTACTGCATCCAGCGCCGTTCCTTCTTGTTTCAAAACTTCATAACCTGCTTCCAGTGCCAAGTCCAACGCATCCTTATATTGTGCTTCCAATTCAGAAGTCATTAAACCTTTTACCAAAGTTCCTGCACCTCCGTGAATGGCTATAGAAAATGTACTCATGCTCTTTTTTTTACTTCGGAAAAATACGAATTGCGATTTAAACTAAATCTATTGCTAAGCAATTTCTTTTCCACCGAAAATTCTTTTTTCTGAAGGGTTCTTTTTACATTTGAAGAATCACATCTTGTCCGTTCGAGCGCAGCCGAGAACTCTTCAAAGGTTTCTTGCTTTACGAAAGACCCCTCGACTGCGCTCGGGGAGACATCTGACTTTACAAAACACAACATGTCCGACCAAAAAAGACTCTTCCTCGTTGATGCATATGCCCTCATTTTTAGAGGATATTACGCCTTTATAAAAAACCCAAGAATTAATAGTAAAGGGATGGATACCTCCGCTATTTTAGGTTTCACAAATTCCTTGTTAGATGTTATTAAACGAGAACGTCCAGATCATTTGGCCGTTTGTTTTGACAAAGGTGGAAGCGTAGCTCGTAATGAAATGTTTCCAGAATATAAAGCCAATCGTGACGCCACCCCAGAAGCTATTAAAATTGCAGTTCCCTACATCCAAAATATCCTTGAGGCCATGCACATCCCAATTATGGTCAAAGAAGGCTTTGAAGCAGATGACGTCATTGGAACCTTAGCTAAAAAAGCCGAGAAAGAAGGTTATAAAACATTTATGGTAACACCAGATAAGGACTTTGCGCAATTGGTGTCTGAAAATATCTTTATGTACCGCCCCGTCTTTGGTGGTGGCTACGAAACCTGGGGGATTCCTGAAATACAAGCAAAATTTGAGGTGGAAGACCCCTTACAGGTAATCGACTTTCTGGGAATGATGGGAGATAGCGCTGACAACATTCCAGGACTACCCGGTGTTGGAGAAAAAACCGCCAAGAAGTTTTTGAAAGCCTATGGAAGTATGGAAGGTTTGCTTGCGAACACCCATGAGCTTAAAGGGAAAATGAAAGAAAAGGTAGAGGGCGCTAAAGAGTTAGGTTTGCTTTCTAAAGAATTGGCCACGATCATGCTGGATGTTCCCGTCGATTTCAATGAAGAAGATTTCGAAATGTCTCAGCCAGACATTCAAGCCGTAAGCACCATTTTTGAAGAATTAGAATTCAGAAGACTGACCGATAATTTCCTAAAAACTTTCTCTCCTGAGACCCAAACCCTAACCACAAAAGTTAAAACCGCTGGTGAGGGTCAAAGCCAAGCAGTTCCAAAGAAAAAGACCTCATCTTCTGCTGGAGCTGGTCAGTTT
>Ga0316205_10004885_pt1 | contig 11410 bp, 3 predicted proteins | sample 3monthpyrite_MG_FD_204941 | JGI IMG/M metagenome (GOLD analysis project Ga0316205, IMG submission 204941) | Microbial mat bacterial communities from mineral coupon in-situ incubated in ocean water Damariscotta River, Maine, United States -... | ecosystem: Environmental > Aquatic > Marine >... | reverse complement strand
TATAAAACATCTGATGTGCCACCAGACTTTTCAAGTACCCAGTATGTCTACGAGTTTTTTGACCTGACAACAGAAAAACATCTGGGTAATCATCTGGCTCGTGATAATACTAATGAACGCATTATCGATGGTAAGCGTTCTGAAATCCAGAGAGATTTTTCTGAAAGTTCACCGGCAGCAAAAGATTTTGTTCGTCGCTGGGATGGCTGGTGTCGTTTACATAAAAATGGTTCTGACTGGGAGATTATTGAAGGCTTTGAAGCTTATGAAAATGATCTGGCGAGTGGAATTGGCTCGGGAGATGTTGGTAATGTGCAGAGTGATGGAGATACGATAACCATCGAGCTACGAGTTATTACTTTCGCGATTTACCTCGATGATGCGTCGATTATTACAGGTGATTACTGGATCGCACCAGTAAGAGAGAGCATTCATCAACAGGGTGATGTTCTGCTTGAAGATGAAAGTACAAGTGGAGGTGCATTACCTCATGGTGAAAAGCACCATTATATGTTACTGGCAAATGTTAACGGCGAAGGAAAAATGCGTTTGCCATCCTCCAGCGACTGTGATGAATATAATGCCTGTCAGTTGCCCGAGTTTCCAAGTCTCACTGACTTAAGGGCTGATGACATTTGTTATGAAAACTCAACCTGTAAAATGCCCGATGTGCAAACCGTGCAGGACGCGCTCGATCATCTTTGCCAGGAAAGAGACCTCGCCTGGCACAACAAACATCTGCATGGCTGGGGTATTGTTTGTGGTCTGGAATTGGAATGTGACTCAGAAAATCGCGATACAGTTACGTTACAACCTGGTTATGCTCTGAGTTGTGAAGGAGAAGACATCGTCATCGATCGTGCATCTCCCATCAATATTCTGAAACTACTGGAAAAATACAAGATTGATATTAAAGATGTGCAGAATAAAAATGGAAATGGAGTCTGTCTGTATCTGGATAGAGACAAGGATGAAAATATAACAATAGGATTAGAAAAACATAATAAAGATGACTCTGGTTTTTCTGACCTGTTTATTGATTCGTTATTATATGACTTTTTCTATGATTGTATTTTTGGTTTGTTTGAAGCATTTGGGAGTATATCGAAAGAAGATGTTAAAGCACGATGCGCAAAAACGGTTTGTGGCCTGGAATTAGTGCCACCTTCAAAACGCAGAATTCTGGCACTGTTTAATCTGATTTTTGATTCGATTGACTCAGACGTTACAACGGTTTTAAATTATTCTCATTGTGAGCATCTCCTCCTTGAAGATTTATATGAACAGTTTAAACGCATTATAGAAAGTCCTACTTTCTGTGCACAGTTTGATGATAATCAGTTTCCCGATTATCCATTTAAAGATGAGTGTCGAGGCACCTGGGCAACGCCGGAACGGTTTGATCATATAAGAGTCAACCCGAAAACCGAAGTGATTGCAGCGTGGCAACGCGATAGTGCAAAAATATATCTGTTCAGGCGGTTAAAGAAGAGTAAAGAAGAACAACCATGCATGGGTGATCTGATTGGCTATATTGAAGTGGAAAATATTCAGGGTGGAACAATTACCGATGTCATCCTTGCAGAGAATAATGTGATTTATATATCAGCTATTATTCACCAGTCTGACACGGTAATTCTAGCCGGCGATCTGAATTTCAAAGCAAATAAAAATTGTCGGCTTGGTGTTGACTGGAATGAAACTTATATTTGCGATGTAAAAATTACTAAAATAGAAATATCACCTTGGGATTCAAGCCAGATATATGCAGTTGCCCTTTGTAAAGGCGTGTATGTATTTGATGTTGAGAATCTGAAAAAACTTAACAAAATAGAACGACCACCAGCATGGCAGTTCCACGCATCGGGTCATATTGCTTTTAATGTATCAACAAATCTGGTCATTGCGACAGCATTCGATGCAACGAGAAAAGCTGAAGTGAAGTATTATGCTACAACGGCAGCAAGTTGTAATGAAGGTTATTATAATTCATTGGCCATATTCAAGAGCGATAAGCCAACAGAAAATATTCAACCTGCTCTTTACCGTATGATAGTTAATAATGGTTTTGTTATCGGCCGTGATGGGCTTGTTGTATCTTCCGGTTTTAAAATTGATCTAGACGAAAAAGCGAAAGCGGCTACAGCGAATGATGTTCTAATCTATGTCGCTACTGACAGGCCAGATAACAAATTCTTATCGGTATTTAGTCTTGCAGATATGGGAGGAAGTGATCAGGCTAAGGAAATACTTGGTACCAATATACACAGCTTTGGAAATGCGCAAAAAGTATCATTGCAGTATGCTAAATTTGGAAAATCAGAAGGCGTGCTTGCAAGTCGATTTTTAATGCATGATGTCCAGTTTATTTCGACTGATTTTTCTCAGAACAGGCAACCCGAAGTACTGAGTATACCGGTGCAGATAACACCCATAGAAATTATTGCCGATGATAACGATCAGAGCCTTTTTGTACTTAATTATGTCGGTCAGTCAATAACTTTGCTGGACTATAGTTTTAAACGCTATCACAATCAGCGCGATGAACTCAGTGCATATCGTGCAGAAGTGCTCAATGCCTTCCAGGCACTGGCATACGATTTAATACAGTATATTAAAGACTGTTTCTGTCATCATTTACTTATTAAGTGCCCGACATGTGATGATGACGACAAAGTCTATCTGGGGTGTGTCGGTATTGAGGGTGACCAGGTCTATAACATTTGTAACTTAAGCAAGCGTAAATATGTTAAAACCTGGCCAACCATTTCATACTGGATGTCTATTGTTCCAATAGAAGCACTGGCTGGCTGGTTAATAGAAAAGCTTTGCTGTTCTGTACTTCCTTTTGGGAAACAAAGTTCGCTTGTTGCAAAAAATGCCCCATACATGGCAATAGCCTCAGCGGCCTTAAACTCTGATCAAAGTCGAGTGTTATCACGAATGTCATTAAGAGGCGGAAAACTATTTGAAGATGGTCTGAAAACGGTTCTTGGTTCAGGTTTTACGAGTAAAACAGCATTCGATGACGGCGTGAATTTAAATTACTCTTACAGGCCGGGTGTTTTTGTGCAGGAAAAATCCTTTATAAAAACCAATGATGATTTAATTAAACGCGTTGAAGAAATTAACCAGGACAGAGTCACTAACACCTATGAAATTGACAAGTTCAACTCTAATATAGAAATGCTGCAAACCCAGCGTCAGGCTTTGCAAATAAATGTTGAAACCATAATGGCTGAAAAGCAACTGGCAGATCAAAAAGTTTCAGAGCTTCAGCAAACGGTAAGCAGCCTGCAACTTGAAACATCGCAGGCAAAAGCTCGCGTTGTTGAATTGGAGGTAAGCGTGACAGAAGTGCTTAAATTGAAACAGGAAATGATCGTTCTCGTCGAAGGTAGTAAAAGTATAACTACAATGACTGAAGTTTCAACCAATGATTTGAAGATACTCGCTGATAATCAGGTCAGGACGGTTGCTGAACTTGCTGCACTTGATCAGCCAAGTCTTGAGAAAATGGGTTTTAGCCAGGAGTATGCTACTAATTTACTTAATGCTGTAAATAACAGGCTGGCTAAATAAATAGTCGTTTCCTCTAAGCGGAGTGTATGAATGGAACATGCGGCTGTTTCTAAATCAAATGATAAAAAGCCGGGTCTTTCTTCCGGTAAGAAACGACTATCGTCTGCAAATAATTCAGCGCTTAAATCTATCATTCAGCCAAAGCTAAAAGTTGGTAGTGCTAACGATTCATTTGAGCGTGAAGCGGACTCAGTAGCGAACTCTGTTTTGAATCATTCCCGTGGTCATTCATATTCAAATAAGCAGTCATCACTTTTATACGCACAATCACAGCCAAATATTGTGCAGCGCATGTGTTCGAAATGCGTAAAAGAAGAGAAATTACTTCAGAGAAAATGTAAAAAGTGTGATGAAGAAGAAAAACTCCAGCGTAAAGAAAATGGGGGTACAAACGTCCCTAAGATGTCGGCTGTAAATAGAGCCGTTACAAATCCAGGTACCGGTACTCCTGTTCCAAAATCGGTACGCCGACATGTAGAGCCCGTGTTAGGTGCTGATCTATCATCGGTGCGTGTGCATTCAGATAGCAGAGCTAAACAAGCAGCAAGTGACATTAATGCAAAAGCTTTCACGCATAAAAACAATATCTTTTTAGGCTCTGGTCAAAGTGCTAATGACTTAGGATTAATGGCACATGAATTAACGCATACTGTTCAACAAGGTGCCGTTAACCAGGTCCAAAGAAAACCGCTTTCAGTTTCACAAAATAGTGGCAATACACCTGATATTCAGAAAATCGACTGGCCTGATATACCTAGCCCGGGAGAGGTTTGGGATGCAGGAACTGATCTTGCGAGTGACGCCTATGACACAGCCAGTGATGTTGCTAACGATGCCTATGATATTGCCAGCGACGTTGCTAGTGATGCATACGATGTCGCTAGCGATGCAATTGATACGGTAGCTGGTATTGCAACTGAAGTATGGGATTTTGCACGATCACTCGCTTCGGCTCTCGGTGGTATTGTCTCCATAAGTGGCGCACGTTTAGTTATTAATATCCCATCGTTTCCAGCATGTCCTGTAATACCCGTTCAATTTACTTTGCCATCAATTTCAGTCGGTTTGCCAATTATAAGGGGTGCTTTGCCATTGTCGCCTAACTTGGGCGTGTATGGTGAAGTAAGTTTAAATCTGTCATTAACCCCTGAAGTGCTTGGTCAATTAGGTCCTTGTAGAGTCAATGGCATGCGTATTGAAATTGATCCTCTCGCTGCTCGTATGTCAACGGCTGGTAGTATCAGTGTCACAACTGCATTAGGCATTGGAATAGAAGAAGCGTTAGGTATTAATGGTGAAGTAGGTGCAATTGTAGTTTTGCCGACACTGCCACCAGTTCCATTAGATATTCCAGTCGTCTCTCTTGAGGCAGGTATAGCAGCGCAGGCACGTGGTCTGATTGCAGAGACAACAGATCTTGATGTTGCATCAAGTATCGGAATTGGCTCTTTCAGTACTAATCTGCACGTCGCAAAAGATCTTGGTGTCGCCTTTGACTTTGGGCTTGGTGCTTTTGGTGAGCTCGATGTGTTGGGAATTAATTTATGCCGTTTGTACTGGCCTTTTATTGAATACCATAATCAAGGTGCATTCCACTACGAGGTAGATGCGGGTGTTTCTATCGGTCTTAGTGGTTTTAGTGCGCATCTGTCACTGAGCAATTTGCGTACAATTCCTTTTGGTGATATTCCTCTTGAATTAAATCGGGACGTGTTAACAGATGATTGTGTTTTACTTGAAGCATTGTGCGCAATATTGCCCAAGTTAGGATTAATGCCTTCTGCAAATGGTGGTTTGTGGAAGGGACATCCTTCCCCGGTTTGGCCAGGTCCAATGGATATATTTCCGCGTGACCCTCATGACTTAAATGCGACGTTCTTAAGTGGTGCAAAATGTCGTGGGGCATGCGGCGCAGATTGCGATACCTGTACATTGCCAACAGATGTTGTCGAATGTGTACCACGGGGTGCTAACGGTCATGACCTCTGGGTTTATCCAAACTACACAGAATGTAATTCTCATCAGGGATGTCGTGATCATGATGGTTGTTATGACTGGTGTGGCTCCAGTGGTCCCGGCGGGCTTGGCCCAATGTTATGTCGTCGCCTATGTGATATCGAATGCATGTGTGATTACAGGCCATCACAATGTGTTGGGTGGATATTTGGTGGTGCGCCTCACGATCGTGAAATGTACTTCTCCGATAAACCGTATATAGCCAGCAGTTGTGATATACCATGCCCGGCCAGTGGCGGCGCTGGAGGCGCAGGTGGAGGCTCGGCACCTGCAAGTCCAGGTGGATGGGCAGGTGGTGGGGGCGAATTTGGTGGCGGTGGCGCCAGTGGTAGTTTTGGTGGTGCTGGAAGCAGTTTGCCTGCACCGGCAGGTGGGTCTGGTACTAGCACAACAGCTTATGGTGGAGGTGACATTAATGCATATTCTATTTGTTTACCGACTCTTGAATTGTTTGGACGTTTGCCATGGGAGTCAGAAAGATGGACGAGAACAACCCCAGATTACACCATCTGGAGTCAATGGATTGAATTACCTCCTCCTGTGTTCCTGGGGAACTTAAAGTTATTTGTTAACGGTAATGCAAGTGCCAAAGCGGGTGTAGGCATTGGTCCAGCTACAGTTAATAATGTTTGTTTCGAAGTTAATTTTGCAACCGGCAGTTATCTTGCTACAGGCATGTTAAGTATTGAAGCTGACGTTAATGCAGAGTTAGGAGTCGGTGGAAAGTTATGCACTAACGCCTCATGGCTAGGTCTTATTGATGTTGCTGAAGGTTGTGCTGGAGTTGAAGCGCAGGGCAAACTGAGCTTAAGAGCAAATCTTGATGCTGTTCTTTCTGCTGCATCTGAAATGACTTGTTCAAGTGGGAAACCAACTTTATCAACAGACTTGGCTTTCTTGCTTAATGCATTACTCGACTTCAAGATGGATGCAACGTTCCGGTTAACAACATTATTTGGTATAGAAATTTACTCTACGCGCTGGAACCTGATTCAGGCACAGTGGGATAAGAAATGTCGACATGGGCTGGATGTTAATCAGAATCCGGTTGGTGATCCAACCGTTGATTTAAGAAGTCATCGATTTACTGCGTCACAAATTAAAGACCTTCTTGTCTGGTTGTTCTCGGATGAGGCAGAACAAAGCGAAAAGAATGATACAGATAAAAAAGAAGTTCGTGAAAATCCAATGAAAGCAAGCACAGCTAGAACCATCTCAGCGATTAATGACAGACTTGATTTAGCCAGTAGAAGCTTTACGTCTGGATCTTTCTCGCTTGATGGTGTTTCAGATACAGCAGCTACGCACATGGTTTCTCGATTTACAACGGATAAAACTAAAAATGATGGTAGCCAGCCTAAGTCGAGCGCACAGAAAAAGCTCTATGGTTATGGAAAACTACCAACCTTAATGGCGTTTAATAAAAAAGGATATAATTCTGACTCAGTTTTCATAAAAGGGCATCTGTTAAATTACAGTAAAGGCAAAGGTCTTGGTGGGCCTGGAACAGCAAATAATCTTTTTCCGATTACAGGTTATGCGAATACGTCGGACCACGAGAAAAATGTAGAGAGTATTGTGAAAGGTTTGGTGAATAGTGATGGTTATGTAGTTTTTTATGAGGTAACTGTTAATAATATTTCAAAAGGAAAAATCGATGGACTGGAAGATGATGTGAGCACTGATAAAAAGTGCGAGTATCAATATGTAGATTGTGATTTCGTATGCCGGTATGCAACCTACACACTCTACAATGATGATTCATATGTGCTCAATGATGTAACAAGTTATACGGTGACTTCTCGATTTAATAAAGATAGTTTTAAAGAGAAGATGGAAAAAACATCACCTAAGTGTCCTCAGGGTTGAAATTTATTCTGTATATTGGGGATAAAAAACCGAATACTGATAATCATTTTATGAGGGCGATAGCTTTAGTATATTTATTAATCCACTCTGGCATCACTTCTTCGTCCCGACTGCAATCATATCTGCGGCAGCGTAGCGGCCGGTTTTCCCATATATCACACTGGAGGCTATTCCTATCCAGATGGGGGCATAAACCATCATCATCCCGGGCTATAAAATAGGGTCGATCCTGATTATATTTAATGTGGCCTGCACTGACTTCTCCTTTGGTGAGTGCAAAGATGTACGAGCAGCACTTTGCCTGGCATTGATTAATGTATTTAGAGCATTCAATACAGCCATCAGGTGCATCATTCTCCTCATCACCATAGACTGCGCCCATGCCCAGATCCATCATTTTTTCGAGCACATTAACTATGCGCACTTTTTCTTCGTGAGATAGGGCCTGGTAGTCGGGGTCGTCTTTGAAGTCTTCGTCGAGTTCTTTTAGATAATCGTCACTCATGCTAAAAAATGTAAATTTAGAGTAATTTTTGGCTGTTTAGTTGTTTAAATAAAGCTCTTGATCAAGAGCAGGACCACTTAGAAATAAGTGGTGCCGAGAAGAGGACTTGAACCTCCACGACCCAAAGGTCACTAGCACCTGAAGCTAGCGCGTCTACCAATTCCGCCACCTCGGCAAGGTGTCTGCAGATACAGAGGCGCGAACTTTACAATGAGTTAATGGACATGTCAACGACTCGTGGTATCCTATGCGCATATTCAGCCAAAGCACTTATAAATGCCTAAAAAAACCATTAAAAAACTCGTAAAAAGCGTCAAATCAACCCTTAAAAATGCAAGAAACAAAGTTAAGGTGGCTAAAAAACCGCGATTGTCGCTAAAAGACCCTGCTGCAGACCGTGAATCGTCTAGTTATGACAATCCGATTGCCAGCCGAGAGCTGATTCTTCGTGTCGTTAACCATCACGGCACAGTGACTGAAGAAGAGCTGGTCGATATCCTTAAAATTAAAGATGAAGAGGCCATGGTCGGTATATCTCGTCGTCTTCGAGCCATGGTCAGAGATGGCCAGCTTCACCGTAATCGCCGCGGCAATTATGTTGCGGTAAATGATGACGACTTAATCAAGGGTAAAATCCTGGCACATCCTGAAGGATTTGGCTTTTTAGCCCCTGAAGATGGCAGTGCAGATATGTTTTTGCATGCCCGTCAGATGAGGCCAGTTTTACACGGTGATATCGTGGTGGCTCATGTCACTGGTGTTGATCGTCGCGGGCGTAAAGAAGCAGCCATTATTCGCGTTGTTGAGCACGCCAATACACATATAGTCGGCCGTCTTAAATTTGAAGATGGCATGATCTTTTTAAGTCCTGATAACAAACGCATTCATCAGGATATTATGGTCGATAAAGATCAGCTTGGTGAAGCCACTGAGGGTCAGATGGTTGTGGTTGAAATTACTTCACAACCAACATTCAGACATCAGCCAATTGGTCGTGTTGATAAGGTGTTATGTGATCACATGGCACCGGGTATGGAAATTGATGTGGCTATACATGCCCACAATATTCCAACGGAATGGCCTGCAGAAGTTGAAGAACAAACTGCCAAGCTAAAAGAAACATTATCAGAAGCCGATAAAAAAGACCGTATTGATATTCGTGACTTCCCACTGGTGACAATTGATGGTGAAGATTCGCGTGATTTTGATGATGCGGTGTATTGCGAGCCAACCAGTTCTGGCTGGAAACTGTGGGTTGCCATTGCCGACGTATCTCATTATGTAAAAAAAGGATCCGCGCTTGATGTAGAAGCACACAATCGTGCTACGTCGGTATATTTTCCGGGTAAAGTCATTCCGATGTTGCCGGAAATTTTGTCAAACGGTTTGTGCTCAATCAATCCGGATGTTGAGCGTCTTTGTATGGTCTGCGAAATGTTGATCAATAAAGATGGCAAAATTACACGCAGTAAGTTCTTTGAAGGTTTAATGCGTTCACATGCACGCCTGACGTATAACAAAGTCAGCGACATGTTGCTGGATAAAAAATCGCCTCTGCGTAAAGAATATGCACATGTTATTGATAATGTGGATGATCTGAACAGGCTTTATAAGGTACTGGCCAAAGCCCGTAAAAAACGCGGCTCAATTGATTTTGATACACAAGAAACACGCATTATGTTTGATACCAATCAGCGTATTGAAAACATCGTGCCTACTGAACGAAATGATGCGCATAAACTGATTGAAGAATGCATGATTGCAGCGAACGTAACGGCTGCAAAATTTTTATTAAAACATAAAATACCAACCTTATACCGTGACCATGATGGTCCAAAAACATCCAAGCTGGATGATGTTCGGGACTTCTTGTCAAACTTTGCATTAACGCTGGGTAAAAGCGGTGCGGCTGCTACATCAAAAGACTACGGTATATTAATTAATAAGATCAAAGACCGGCCTGATTTCAATTTAATCCAGACGGTATTGCTACGCTCATTAAGTCAGGCAGTATATAGCCCAGATCATATCGGTCACTTTGGTCTGTCGCTTGAAAACTACGCGCACTTTACCTCTCCAATTCGTCGCTATCCGGACCTGTTAGTGCATCGCGGCATACGCCATGTATTACGAGGCAATAAGCAGGTGCCGTATTCGCAATCTGCAATGGTAGAGCTGGGTGAGCATTGTTCGGCTAATGAACGTCGTGCTGATGATGCAACGCGTGATGCCGAAGCAGCATTAAAATGTGAATACATGCTGAATAAAGTGGGCGAGTCTTACCACGGTATGATTACAGCGGTAACATCTTTTGGTGTATTTGTAGAGCTGAAAGAAATTTATGTAGAAGGTTTAATTCACATAACCAATCTGCCAAAGGATTATTATAAATTTAATCCAATTGCCCATCGTTTAACCGGAGAAAATAACGGACTATTATTCCAGCTTGGAAATGCGGTCAATGTTCAGGTTGCAGCGGTGAATATGGATGAACGCAAAATAGACTTTGAATTTTTAGACTTTGATGATGAAGATCAGAATGTGATTCTTGAGCAAATGCGTTCAGGCGCAGATGATGCGGGTGACAGAAAGCCCCGTAAAAAAACCAAAAAGAAGACTAAAAAGACAGATAAAAAATCAGGCGAAAAAGTAGCGACCACAAAAAAGAAACAACAAGAGCCTGAAATCAAGAACAAAGATGAGAAAGATCTTACAAAAGAAGAACTGAAAGCTATTGCTAAAAAGAAAAAGCGTAAAGCAAAACGTAAAAAACAAAAAGCAAATGCTCGTAAGAAAAAAGCTGAAGCCGCTGCTAATCAAGATTAATTAGTGGCGTTATAAAATGAAACAACTGAAAGAAGAAACAATCTACGGTGTTCATGCCGTAGAGTCTGCGCTTTTCAATGATGCCGAAAATGTAGTAGCGGCCTGGCTCGAGCCTTCTAAACAGGATAAGCGTTTAGAAAAAATCATCGAGCTGTTAAAAGATAACAATATAGCATTCGATTTTGTTGATAAAAAAACGATTGAGAAAAAAGCTAAATCATCTCGCCATCAGGGTGTGGTTATCCGTTACAAGACACCTGATCTTTATACTGAAAAAGAACTCGATCAGTTTTTAAATAAAGATAATCTTTTAGTTTTAATCTTAGATGGTATTACAGATCCCCATAACTTTGGTGCTTGCTTAAGAACGGCGGATGCATCTGGTGTTGATTGTGTCATCATTCCAAAAGACAAAGCGGCAGGTATTACCCCGGTGGTAAGAAAAGTGGCCAGTGGCGCGGTTGATACCGTGCCTGTGGTTCAGGTAACTAATCTTGTTCGTAGCATTAAAAAATGTCAGGATGCAGGTGTCTGGGTTTATGGTGCAGCCGGTGAAACAGATCAGTCTGTTTATGATACCGACTTGAAAGGAAAAACAGCGATAGTCATGGG
>Ga0316205_10004884_pt1 | contig 11411 bp, 11 predicted proteins | sample 3monthpyrite_MG_FD_204941 | JGI IMG/M metagenome (GOLD analysis project Ga0316205, IMG submission 204941) | Microbial mat bacterial communities from mineral coupon in-situ incubated in ocean water Damariscotta River, Maine, United States -... | ecosystem: Environmental > Aquatic > Marine >... | reverse complement strand
AGATGCTTGCTGGCATACTCAACAACCGTTTCTTTGGTAGTATTAGATTGCTTGTCTACATTCTGTTGACCGTCACAACCACTAATAAATAATGTAATCGCGACAAAGAGTAATACATTTGTAAATTTCATTTTGGTGACCTCAAAGAAAACGAATTGCCATCACTTGGCTAACCAGGTATAGATGGTTCTACATCAGACAGACGTAGCAGAAGACTTATACTCGAGGTGGTCTAAATTGCAGAGAATGTGGTTCGATATCTGAAAAATGTTTTATGGCAGTATATAAATACTGTAATCCCTGGACATGAGACTTATAAACGTCATTGGGAATAACCGAAACAGCCGGGCAATGCACACAGTCAGTACATTGTTGCTGACAGTTCGTATCTTTATCACTACAACCTGCTGTGTGTTGTTGTGTGTCCACCTGTTGCGTGGATTGTTGGTGATGCTCACCCGTTTCATGACATACCTGTTTACCTTCAGCAGGGGCACTGGCAACACTACTCACTACGGCCATCCGTATTTTAAGGACAGCAACATCAGTGCGAACACTAATATAAATTATCCAGCTGTTAGTTTTTGTCTTAAACTAAAGAGTAGCGGTTTTCTAACTGATATTCGACGAATATGACCAAGAATACCAGGCTGAGTTCCTGGCTCGATATTTAACATATAGGTCATTTAACTAGCGGCTAAGTCCACTAAAACAGGTATAATCCTGCCTAGCAACCACAAGAGTATCAACAACATGGCAAAATCAGATATATACGTTGGCATTCATAATGACATCAATGGTGGTATGACCGCCGCGGGAAAAATCATCCGTGATGCATGGGTATTTGGGCTTATCCCCGAAACAGAAACCTGTGAGGGTTGGAAAAATACACGCCTCGAGAATCTGATGCATCAAGTAAACAGTGAATGGGATAAATACGGTTGCATGGTCAGTAGCTTGCCAGACGAGTTACGTGAAAAACACCAGCGAATACACAGTGAATGGTTTACCAAGGCCAAAGAAGCCGGTTGGTCTGGAGAATTTGAAACCGAAGACGAGTAAGTCAAATCCTTCTGGATAACACTGACTTAAACTAGGCGAGTGTACCACCCAGTTTACGGCGAAACTTCTGCGCCAGTTCTTGATCATTAACCGCCAGCCTGTTGGTAAGGTTAATGATCATCTCCCTAGCCGCCCCTTCCTTATATCCAGGTTCTTTCTCAAAAATTGTAAACAAGGCATCAATGGCTTGTTCATACTGGTGCTCGGCTACCAGACAGATAGCCAGGTCAAAACGTGCATCATAATCATCGGCATTAGCATCAATACGAGCCTGCAAAGTTTCCTTACCTTCTGTTTTTGCAGCATGCTGTTTGAACGTTATCTGGCCAAACAGGGCGCGGCCCGTATCACTATTGCGATCAGACTCCGGCAAGCGCTCAAACAGCGACTGTGCCTGTGCCAGTTCACCGATATCGAGGAAAATCTGAACCATGTCCATGGCAACACGGGTATTGGAAGGATCTTTCTGAATCGCCTGGGTTAAAAGTGATATGGCTTCAACCGTCTCACCTGACATATGTTTTTGCCTGGCCAGTTCGCGCATTTCGTCAGACTCGCGGAAAACGCCCTGGGACTTTAACAAGACGCGCAGCTCCTGTTCCTCTAGCATACCTTCCAGGTTTAATACTTCCTCGCCGTCCTTGAATATTTTCAGGGTCGGTACATTGCTGATCTGGTACTCCTCGCGCAGCTCCGCCTGTTCATCAATATCCACCTTGGCGAAAATAAACTGCCCGGCAAATTCCTTGGCCAAATTTGTCAGGCTATTTTCTAGCTGGCCACAAATGTCTGACCACACACCCATAAACTCGACGAACACCGGGATCTTGTGAGAATTCTGAATCACGGAGCTGCTGAAACTGTTTTTGGATATTTCAAAGATATAAATTTCGTTATCAGACACGACGACCGCCTCAATACGATTCAATAAGCGCGCTCAAGGAATGGCACCTGGTTAAGATCGCAAGAATACCATATCCGGCCCATCACATCTGTTACACCCCTGAATCGACGGAGTTGCTGGCTGCCCCTAGCAGAATTTACCCCTCTGCGGCTAGCTGATTCACAACACAAAAACGCTAAAAATTACCCTCTAAAGCGAGTATAATTTGCCGTTTTCGCGATAAAAGAGTGTCTATTTCCTCACACGGAAGACACAGGAGAACGTATGAAAAAACCCGTTGTTGGTGTAGTAATGGGCAGTAACAGTGACTGGAAAGTCATGAGCCAGGCCTGTGATATCCTCAAAGATTTTGGCGTACCACATGAAGCCAAGGTCGTTTCCGCACACCGTACACCCGATGCTATGTTTGAATATGCCGAAACAGCTGCTGAACGAGGTATCCAGGTTATCATTGCCGGTGCTGGTGGATCTGCGCATTTGCCAGGCATGATTGCTTCAAAGACTATAGTTCCGGTACTTGGCGTACCGGTTACTTCTCGCGCCCTGAAAGGTCTTGATTCCCTGTTGTCTATTGCTCAAATGCCAAAAGGTATTCCTGTTGCGACCTTTGCTATTGGCGAACCGGGTGCTGCCAATGCTGGTTTATTTGCTGTTTCCATGCTAGCAAATAACGATGAAAAATACGCCAAGAAAATGAATACTTTTCGTAAAAAACAACGCGCTAAAGTTCGCGCTATGAAGTTACCTAAAGTATGACCCATGTCAAATAGAGTTCTGCCTGGCAGTACAATCGGTATGCTTGGTGGTGGGCAGTTAGGCCGCATGTTCACTATCGCCGCACGCACCATGGGCTATGAAGTTATTGTTCTTGATCCTGATACAGAAAGCCCTGCGGGTAAGTTGGCTACCGATCATGTTTGCGCCAGTTATGATGATCAAACGGTACTGGATTACATGGCTCAAACATGTGATGCGATAACGACTGAATTTGAGAATGTACCTGCCCCAACACTGGACGCGTTGGCAACAACCTGTCCGTTACGCCCTGGCGCACAGGCCGTAACTATTACACAAGATCGTATCCACGAAAAATCTTTTTTAAGAGACAACGGTTTTCCTACAGCGCCTTTTGCAGTTATTCATACACTTGAAGATTTACAACAGGGCATTGAAAAAATTGGTACTCCAGCCATCTTGAAAGTTTCACGCTTTGGCTATGACGGCAAGGGACAATTTGGTATTGACACTACTGACGATGTTAACGCCGCTTGGAAAGCATTAAATTGTGAAGCCTGTGTTCTAGAGCAACGGATATCACTTGATATTGAAGTTTCAGTAGTGCTCGCACGTGGTTTCGATGGTGAATTGGTTACCTATCCCGTCGCCGAAAATGTTCACAAAGGCGGTATTCTCGATGTTAGCTTAGTACCCGCACGTATTGATAATACACTTGCAAACAAAGTTACCGATATGGCTAAACAAATAGCAATATCATTAAACTATATTGGTGTTATGGCTGTTGAATTCTTTATTTCCAACGGTGAATTATTGGTTAACGAAGTTGCACCACGCCCACATAATAGTGGCCATTACACACTCGATGCCTGTGTCACCGATCAATTTGAACAACAGGTACGTGCAGTTTGTGGCTTACCACTGGGTGATACACAACAACTAACACCTATTGTAATGATCAACATGCTCGGAGATATTTGGCATAACGGCAAAGAACCTGACTGGAACAAACTACTGGATTATCCAAATATAAAACTCCATCTATATGGCAAGCGTAAAGCACGCCCCGGTCGTAAAATGGGACACTATAATGTTGTAGCTCATAACATTGATGATGCGCTTGCGTTGGCAAAATCTACACAAAAAGCACTAAATAAACCTTAATCATTCAGAAGGTATTTAACAAGGACTTACGATAATTTACTCGATATCGAACTGGTTCACCGGGTCTTTGAGCAGACATACTTAATGCCACGTTAAGGCTGAACATTAACATATAAAAGGCTCACCTCAGAACAGCCTTAGACTGTTCCTCAGGTGCTTCCTGATCGCACTTTTTTTGTTCTGGTCGCATTTTAAAGAAATTATGTGTATAAATAGATTATCTATTTCGTTAAATAAAGGTAATCACTATCTTTTTTTATACCCGCCATAAAGAAGTCCCGACACTTCAGGTGCGTGACAGCAGTGTCGAGGCCAATTACCATAATCATGCCCTAGTCGCTCTTAAGCGACTTGGTAAACAAATTCGTTTTCGTATTCTGAAACTCAAACATCTTGCTCTCATTTTACAAAAAGACGCATGAATTGTCGTTGATCAAGCCCTTTATGATTACCCCATCATTGCCTGGACCGAAGTTGAAGTTAAAGGTTGGGAAGCCCTGCATGAACCAATAAAATGTAAAATTCACTATTTCCATACTAACGAGACCATGATTAAGGCGCGCACACTTGAAGCAATAGAAATGTTACTCAGTGAGGAATTAGCTGATAAAATAGCTAGTAATGAATTTGAGGAAGCTACCGTCATCCCGCTTCGTAACCGCTAAATTTTCATTTGCTTTTATCTTAAGGTAAGTATCAATGCCCAATACTCTCATAGACTTAATCCGTCATGGTGAACCTGAAGGTGGTCGCGCCTATCGTGGTAATACCATCGATGATCCTTTAAGCAATAAAGGCTGGCAACAAATGTGGGATGCCGTAGGAAATACTTCACCCTGGCAATCGATTATCAGTTCTCCCATGCAACGCTGTCATGCATTTGCAACTGCATTGGCAGAAAAAAATGGTCTTACCATTAGTGTAAACAAAAATTTTAGGGAAATTGGCTTTGGAGAATGGGAAGGCCGTACTCCACAAGAGATTAAATCAACAAATCTGCAACAATACACTGCGTTTTACCAGGATCCGGTCAATGCTCGTCCCCCCGGTGCTGAACCTCTGGGTAACTTTATCTCAAGAGTTACATCATCATATGAGCAGTTAATATCAACATACAAGGGAAAGCATATTCTTATTGTTGCTCATGCCGGTGTTATTCGAGCTATTATTGCCCATGCACTCAATGCCCCAGCAGAAAGCATGTATCGCATGAAAATCAACAATGGGGGAATAAGTCGTATCATATATAATGACATCGCAGTTCAGTTGGAATTGCTTAATGGCAAACTTTAAGAAAAGGTTTGTAAAATAAGCTTAAAAGGATATGCGGCTCTTAACTTGTTCTATTTATTGCCATAACAACTTTTATTTAATTGCCCTCGGTTTCCCAGGCTTTTTATTGCCGTAACAGCTCGCTCAAATCCATTTTGCGCTGATTCCTGTAACCATTGCATAGCAAGGCAGTCATTATAAAATGGCGTACCTTCACTTGCATACAATGCACCAAGATTATATTGGGCGGCAGCATCACCCTGGGTCGCAGCCTGATACCACCATGCCCGGGCACGTAGAAGATTCTGTTCCACGCCATTATTGCCAAGGGCGTACATTAAACCAAGATTATATTGCGAATCAGTATTTCCGTTATGAGCTGCCCGCTCCCACCATTGTATTGCCTTATCTATATTAACTTCGACGCCTTCACCACGAGCATAAGCCAGTGCGAGATTGTGTTGCGCATCAGAATGTCCTTGCCGGGCCGCCGCATGGTACCAGATAAAAGACTGGGTCTTATTGCGACGTAACATGCCGCTGGTTTTGTCTTGATCGCACATAATGCCAAGCAAGTATTGTGCATCGGGATCACCACTCATGGCTAGTGGCGTTAACATGTGCTTCGCTAGAACATATTCACCATTATCATATGCCAGTTTAGCTTTGCTAAGCTCATACTGGTTCACATGCCCCTTTAATCCTAGATTTTTTAGAGAACTAACAAGTGGTTTATAGTCAGGGAGCGTCAGGTGCGGGACGGATTTGTCTTCGACGGCAAGGGTGAATGTAGAAAACAAACTCAATACCAGAAACAGGAATAAATATATTTCTGTCTTTAACAGGGTGCAATTTATAGCACCGCTAACACATTGATATTGTTTCGTTTTTTTTAGATACATATATCACCCAAAAAAATTAGCAGGGTTAATATCTGTAGCGTCAGTTTAGAATCAAACTTTAAGCGTATTTGTTAATAAAAGTTAAATTAGATTATAGAATCAATTCGCAGGGGTTATATTGATTTATATCAGTTTTTCAGCCCTGAATAATTGCCTCCATTTTCTTTATACTTTCTTGCCACTCTGGATTGTTGTTAATTTTACCTTCAGCCATATACTCCATTAACCTATAGGCCAACTGGCGGGTCTCAGGAGTCATTTCCTGCAGTTTTTTTAACATATACATATGACCACCCTTTGGCATATCGAGGGTTTTACACAAGGCAAACATTAGCAAGGATTGGCCTGCGTGTGGTGCGCTTTCAATTACCGCAGTAACACTATCAAGAATATTTTCACTCATCTATTTCTCCATTAATAAAAAAAGGGCAGGAATCAATCCTGCCCTTCTTCACTAACATAACAACACCTGTAAGGTAGTAATTACGCTGCCTTGGTTTTAACCTGCTGATCCAGTTCACCTGAGGCGTAACGTGTAACCATATCATCCAGGCTGATTGGTTTGATCTTCGATGCCTGTCCGGCACAACCAAATGCTTCGAAACGCGCCTTACAAATGTCTTTCATTGCATTCGTTGAAGCTTTAAGGAATTTACGAGGATCGAAGTTAGCCGGATTTTCCGCCAGGAATTTGCGAATAGAACCAGTTGATGCCATACGTAAGTCAGTATCAATATTAACTTTACGTACACCGTTTTTGATGCCTTCAACAATTTCATCTACCGGTACACCATAGGTTTGACCCATGTCACCACCATAATTGTTAATGATTTCCAGCCAGTCTTGCGGCACGGAGGAAGATCCGTGCATAACCAGATGAGTGTTAGGAATACGTTCATGGATTTCCTTAATGCGATCAATTCGCAGGATATCGCCAGTTGGTTCCTTGGTGAACTTGTAAGCACCATGAGAAGTACCGATAGCGATGGCTAGTGCGTCAACACCGGTTTGTGCAACAAAATCTGCCGCTTCCTCAACACCGGTCAGAAGCTGATCCATATCTAATTTGCCTTCTGCGCCATGGCCGTCTTCTTCGCCCATTTCACCGGTTTCCAGTGAGCCAAGACAACCCAGTTCACCTTCCACTGAGACACCGCCTGAGTGGGCCATTTCGACAACGGTCTTGGTCACATTTACGTTGTATTCGAAAGACGCAGGTGTTTTCATATCGTCCATCAGAGAACCGTCCATCATTACTGAGCTAAACCCAGACTGGATGGAACGCAGACAAACACCAGGTGCAGAACCATGGTCCTGATGCATTACAACCGGAATGTGAGGATACATTTCAATTGCGGCTGAAATCAGGTGACGCAGAAAGGGTTCACCTGCATAGGAACGTGCACCAGCAGAACCCTGCATAATTACCGGGCTATTTGCCTCGTCAGCTGCCTGCATAATAGCGTGCACCTGTTCCATATTATTAACATTGAAAGCTGGCATGCCATAACTATTTTCAGCAGCATGATCCAGTAATTGACGGAGAGAAACTAGGGCCATGACGGACCTCCTTAATTGTAATTTATAAACAGCTTGTCTAACAAAATAATAAACTAATTGAAAAAATGGTTAGTGGGTCGACTCATCCGTAATAGTGGATTTATTCAGATCGCCGACGCGAAGTATTGTCATTGAATCCGTACCACCTTTGACGCCCATCATCGCCCCACGGGTAATAATGATCAAGTCACCATCTCGCACGGCACCACGGCGTAATAATTCATCTGCCGCTTCGGTAAACACTTTGCTTCGATCACCCTCGGTCACTTCAAAACTGACCGGGTAAACACCCCTGTACATGGTGACTTTACGACGAGTTTCCACATGACCTGTAAGGGCATAAACCGGGATACCCGAGCTAATACGTGACATCCAGCGCGCTGTATCACCTGATTCGGTCAGGGCAGCTATGGCTTTGACTCCCAGGTGATTTGCCGTGTACATGGTTCCCATTGCAATAGCTTCATCGATAAATTCAAAATGTGTATCAATGCGATGATCTGAGTGAGTCGCAATACGTGATTTTTCAGCCTCAATACACACACGATCCATCGCTTCGATTGCTTTATCGGGATATTTACCAGTGGCGGTCTCAGCGGAGAGCATCACTGCATCGGTACCATCTAGTACCGCGTTCGCTACATCAAAAACTTCGGCACGCGTTGGAATCTGGTTTTCAATCATGGATTCCATCATTTGTGTTGCGGTAATCACAACCCGATTCATGCTGCGTCCGGTTTTGATAAGGTGTTTCTGTACCGGGGGTAGCGCGGCATCACCCAGCTCAACCCCCAAATCCCCTCTTGCAATCATAATGACATCTGAAGCTTCAATAATCTCCGCGATGTTTTCCATCGCATCGGCACGTTCAATTTTGGCAATCAAATGAGCACTGCATCCGGCATCACGTACCAATTGTCGCGCCTCTTGCATGTCTTCTGCGGTGCGTGGAAAGGATACCGCCACATAATCTGCATGCATTTTCGCGGCCGTTTTGATGTCTTGTTTGTCTTTATCTGTTAACGCCGGTGCAGAAAGTCCCCCCCCCTGCTTATTGAGTCCTTTGCGATCCGACAATTTACCACCAACAACAACTCGACAATGCACCTTGGTACCATCAATAGATCCAACCCGAAGCACAATTCGGCCGTCATCAAGCAGTAGTGTATCGCCCCGCTTTACATCGTCGGGTAATGACTTATAGGCCATTCCCACACATTCGTGTGTGCCGGCCGTCGGATCCATTGCTGTATCAAGAGTAAAATCATCACCTTCATTAATGTTAATACTACCATTGAGAAATTTCTCAATACGGATTTTAGGCCCCTGAAGATCACATAAAACACCGACCTGACGCCCATGAGCTCGTGCTCGATTGCGCACTTTTTCTGCACGTGCAATATGTTCTTCTTCTAAGCCATGCGAAAAATTAATTCGCACTACATCCACCCCAGCTTCAATAATGCGATCCAGCATTTTTGGATCGTCTGTGGCAGGACCTAGGGTGGCAATTATTTTGGTTCGTCTCATATATACTCAATTATTAACTTTGGAGGAACGGCTGTGCTATTTTCACTAAACACAGCCAGGTACTGTTCCTGCAATAGTTATTTAGCTCTTTCTTCCAACATGGCTACCGCAGGTAATGTTTTGCCTTCAAGATATTCAAGGAAAGCACCACCAGCAGTGGAAATGTAAGAAACCTTATCATAAATATCATATTTCTGAATGGCAGCAATGGTGTCACCACCGCCTGCCAGGCTAAAACCAGCGGCATTGGCAATCGCCATGGAAACTGTTTTAGTACCTTCACCGAATTGATCAAACTCAAAAACACCAACAGGTCCATTCCAGACAATGGTACCGGCTTTGGAAATTATATCAGCCAATTCTTTCGCACTATCAGGACCAATATCGAAAATCATATCATCATCTTCGACATCACCAGCAGCTTTGAGTGTTGCTTCTGCAGTTTCAGAAAACTCTTTACCACAAACAACATCCGTAGCGATAGGAATTATCGCACCACGTTTTTTCATTTTTTCAACTAAAGCCGTTGCAGTATCCACCAGGTCATCTTCACACAACGATTTACCGACATTGTTGCCCATGGCTTTGAGGAATGTATTTGCGATACCACCGCCCACTACCATTTGGTCTACTTTTTCAGATAACGCTTCAAGCACAGTTAACTTGGTAGAGACTTTGGAACCACCTACAATCGCCACCATTGGTCTTGCTGGATTCGCCAAGGCTTTAGACAGGTTATCCAGTTCATCTGCCAATAACAAACCTGCGCATGCTGTTGGAGCAAATTTACCAGCACCATGGGTAGAAGCTTGCGCACGATGCGCAGTACCGAATGCATCCATTACAAAAACATCGCATAGAGCTGCATATTTTTTTGCTAATGTTTCGTCGTCTTTTTTCTCACCAGCATTGAAACGTACGTTTTCCAATAAAACAACTTCACCCGCAGCAACTTCTGGGGCCTTATCAAGATAGCCCTTAACTAATTTTACTTCTTTTCCCAGTTTTGCTGACATATCCGCAGCAATCGGTGCCATAGAATTTTCTTCGTCCGCTTTACCTTCTTCAGGACGACCGCGGTGAGACATTACCATCACAGAAGCACCCGCTTTCATGCAGTGTTCAACTGTTGGCATGGAAGCTGTAATGCGTGCATCCGATGTGACTTTGCCATCTTTTACAGGCACGTTTAAGTCGGCTCGAATCAAAACGCGCTTACCGGCAAGATCGAGGTCAGTCAGCTTGATGAAAGACATGATGTAACTCCTAATAATTCTAAATTTTAAAAAGTAATTAGGTAAAAAGTAATTTTTATCTAATGACTCTTTTATTTTAAAGCGAATGAAGGGTAGACTTATTAAAGTCCACCCTACAAACATTTAAGCTTGATACATATTAATTTGCAGCAACGTGCTGAACAAAACGCATCATGTTACAGGTATAACCGTACTCATTGTCATACCAGGAAACGACTTTAACGAAAGTACCATCCAGAGCGATCCCCGCTTCCGCATCGAAAATAGATGAAAAGCCAACACCACGGAAGTCAGTAGAAACCACTTTCTCGTCTGTGTAGCCCAGTGTTTTACTCATGTCACCAGATTCTGAAGCTGACTTCATTGCTGCACAGATGTCGTCGTATGAAGCTTCCTTGTCTAACTCTATAGTTAAATCGACAACTGAAACGTCTGAAGTTGGCACACGGAAAGCCATACCAGTCAACTTGCCATTCAGTTCAGGCAGTACAACACCTACTGCTTTCGCAGCGCCGGTTGATGATGGAATGATGTTTTCCAGGATACCACGACCACCGCGCCAGTCTTTCTGTGAAGGACCGTCAACAGTTTTCTGAGTAGCAGTTGCAGCGTGAACCGTAGTCATAAGACCACGTTTGATACCCCATTTATCATTTAAAACTTTAGCAACGGGTGCCAGACAGTTTGTAGTACAGGAAGCAGCAGAAACAATTGCCTGACCTGCATAAGTTTCGTGGTTCACACCGTATACGAACATTGGCGTACCGTCTTTAGAAGGTGCTGATTGAACTACTTTTTTTGCACCAGCGTCGATATGTTTTTGACAGCTTTCTTCAGTTAAGAAGAAACCAGTACAATCGATAACGATATCCGCACCCACGTCGCCCCATTTGAGGTCAGCGGGATCACGTTCTGCGGTTAAACGGATTTTCTTACCGTCTACGATCATTGCACCCGCTTCAGCAGATACTTCACCGCCGAAACGACCATGCACTGAGTCATACTTCAACATGTATGCCAGGTAGT
>Ga0316205_10004883_pt1 | contig 11411 bp, 12 predicted proteins | sample 3monthpyrite_MG_FD_204941 | JGI IMG/M metagenome (GOLD analysis project Ga0316205, IMG submission 204941) | Microbial mat bacterial communities from mineral coupon in-situ incubated in ocean water Damariscotta River, Maine, United States -... | ecosystem: Environmental > Aquatic > Marine >... | reverse complement strand
ACTAGGTACTAGGTACTAGGTACTAGGTACTAATAGCTAGTTGCTAGTTGCTAGTTGCTAGAAAATCACTATTATATTTTTTACCTCTCAACTAGCCACTCGCTATTTTTTTAAAGATGACTGCAATCCTACAACTACTGACAACAGCAAAAAAAGAACTCGGAAAAACCTCAGAAACCCCTGACGCCGACGCCGAAATTCTCCTATGTCATACCCTGGGCTGTGATCGAGCATACTTGTATACCTGGCCAGAAAAACAGCCTGAACAAGATCAAATAAAGCGCTATGAAGAACTGATTCAAAGGCGCCAACAAGGAGAACCGGTAGCCTACCTGACAGGAAAGCGTTCATTCTGGGATTTCACCCTGTCCGTGTCACCTGCCACCTTGATTCCACGCCCTGAAACAGAATTACTGGTAGAACAGGCACTAACACTTATTCCTGAAAACAGCGCGTTAGACATTCTTGATCTTGGCGCAGGAACAGGAGCCATTGCCCTGGCCATTGCGCATGAACGTCCAGCTTGTAATATAACGGCTGTCGAATACAGCAAAAGTGCCTGTACAATCGCCGAAAAAAACATCCATCAGTTCAGCAAGGGAAACATTCGTTTACTCGAAGGCAACTGGTTTTCAACACTCAATCAACAGCCATTTGACATCATTATTTCCAATCCCCCTTATATCGCCGAACGGGACCCTCATTTGCACCAAGGAGACGTCCAATATGAACCTACTTCTGCGCTTAGTGCCGGGGAAGATGGACTGGATGCCATACGCCACATAATTTTAAACGCACCAAAACATCTCAGAGCGAGTGGCTGGCTGTTACTGGAACATGGGTATGATCAAGCAAATGTCGTTAATCATTTGTTTTTAAAACATGGCTTTAAACATATCAGCCATTTAAAAGATCTATCGAACAACCCTCGAATTACCCTTGGCCAATTCACGAATTGATCAGGAATTCCCTAGAATTTTTGCTCCATTACGCTAGAATGAAGGAATGGATGAATCAAATCACGATCTGATTAAACACCGGGAGATTGCCTTCTGCAGTCTGCACGCCGATCCAGAGCAAGCAAAAAGCGCACTGTTTTTTTTCAGCGATATTAAAGGTGTCATACATCTGGATTTAATTGATACGCATAAGCTGACTATCAGTTACGACATTCGTCACCTCACTCTTAAGCTCATGGAAGACGCATTGATCGAACTAGGCTTTCACCTTGATAACAGCCTGCTATACAAACTCAAACGAGCGCTCTATTACTACACTGAAGAAATACAATGTGAAAACATGGGCTGTCACAATGGACAGTGCACTCGACAAGTTTTCATCAACCGCTACGACCGCCTGCAACATGGCTGCCGCGACGACCGCCCACAACACTGGCGCAAATATCTTTAAAACACTCTGCCCTATAACATCCATCTGACTTGTACCTTTACACTTTTCCCTTTAACCTGCTCTTCTATGGACGACCAACAACTACTCCGCTATAGCCGACAAATCATGCTGCCTCAAATCGGCATAGAGGGCCAGCAAGCACTGGCAAATGCAAAAATACTCATCATCGGCATGGGGGGGTTAGGCTCACCGGTTGCCATGTACCTGGCATCAGCGGGGTTGGGTAAACTGACATTGGTCGATGATGACGAAGTTGATCTCAGTAATCTGCAACGACAAATAATTCACAGCAACGATGACATTGGCCGTGCCAAAGTCGACTCCGCCAGACAAAGTCTTGAATCCATCAACCCGGAATGCGAAATCACAACTATTAATCAAAGGCTTGATATCGATTCCTTAATTAAAGAAACCCAATATGCTGATGTCGTCATCGATGCCAGTGACAACTTTAAAACTCGCTTCCTGATTAATAAGGCTTGCGTGAAAACACGAACGCCCCTGGTGTCAGGTGCCGCCATCAGGCTCGAAGGACAAGTTGCTGTATTCCGTAATGATCTCAACGACAGTCCTTGCTACCACTGTCTATACAAAGACGAAGGTGAACTCGATCAATCCTGTAGTACTAATGGAGTGCTTGCACCTGTGGTCGGCATTATCGGAAGCATACAAGCATTAGAAGCAATAAAGATCATCACTGGTTTTGGAGAGGACCTGAACGGTCGATTGTTACTCTTAGATGCCTACACCATGGAATGGCGCAACATTAAATTAAAAAAAGACCCCGCCTGTCCTGTTTGCAACGCATAATAATAACTGCAAAAAGCTATAAAATTTCAAGCTAAACGCTTAGCCCATTTATTATCATCGAAGCGAGCTGCAATATTCACTATGTCATCTTACAACGACTGACTTTTGTTCCTAATAAGATCTCAACACGGGATTCATTTTGATATAACTCGTACAACAGCATTTCTATTGGTAGAAAATTAAGCTGGATATTATTGGACTTTCTTAACTTTATTTACCTTAACTCTTTTTTCTAATGGCTATGGTCGCGCCTGATATGTAAGTAAAAAAATAACGAATGAAAGAAACCAGGCCATACATTTAATACAATAATGAAAAATGTAAGACCTGACCCCGGTTTATTTAATATCATCCATTCAACTCTAACTTCTATGCAATGTCAGGTAAGCAAATTCTATAATTTCTGGTGAATAAATTGGATGTTTTTTCACGTTCTTACGAACTTCTGCATCAGCATCATTTACCAGCATTGCCAATATATGGTCAGTCGCATTATGATTTTTGGCTACCAGGCGCCTTACATGTTCAGACGGATCAACTGCCAGAATTTCTAACACTGAATGGAACATATAACCGCACTTGGCTAAACGAAGTCTAACGTTTTCGTCAACATCATAAGCCAGTATCAATTTAGCTGATTCTGGTGCATTAATATTCAGTGCTAGCGCCATTCGAACTTCAGACTCACTATCAAGTGCCAATTGATGAAGAATGTCATCATTTACAGCTCTATTAGAGGCGATGGCAGCACGAACATTCGTGTCACTGCTTTTTGCCAGGCTCTTCATGACTTCGGCAGAAGTCGATGTCATTTGAGCAAGTTTGACTTGTTGACTTGCCGATTGATCAAAATCTGCGGCTATAGATGATCCACTGATAATAAGCGCTGTAAAAAATGATACGAGTAGTTGAGTCAATTTCATAATAGTTTCCATGAGTTAATTAGCATATTCAAATACTGTAACGGTCAATTTCCGCTAAACTTTAGTTAATATGTAATTAATTTCTTAATCGATTGCTATGGAATTTTATATCATTGTTTTTTATTGATTTTTTTTAATGCATTCTCCACCTTTACATAAGAAGCAAACTAACTCCGCCTTTTAAACCTCCATATATTCCAGGCTTTATCGTATACATTAGCTTACCAACGCATTTTCAACAGGCTTTACATTCACTACTCTATGAGTCACCTTTATTTCAGAATCAACGCATAAGCTACTGATAGTATTACAATAAAACAGGTAATAGTTGTAACATGAGCTTAAATCACGTCTTCCTCCCAGTAAATCCCGTTATCTTCATGAGATGAAAATATAATAATGGATCACATATTATAGATATTATTTATTAGCAGAATATAAACAATAGGTTTTATCTATGATATATCACTCTAAACACATTCTCCGCGAAGTCCTCCTTCCCGGCTACCTTCTTACAGACACCACAGGCTGTAAGTACACTATATATAATTACAAACAATGATAATGGCAGTACATGTTGGCTTATTAACAAACAAAGCTGATTTACGGAAGTATTGAGGGAGTACTGATCGTCTCGCCAATCAGTCGTTATATGAGGAAATATAATTATTAACAGATTTTGTTGAAATCAAACATGATTCTCATCTTATTTAGAGCACTCTTAATTTATTATCATTAGCTTTATCCATCCATACTCAATAGTTATTATTTTTTGACGCTTTCCCATAACCTTCTATTTGCTCCTGCCTTGTTTTTCCAGAGCCAACACTATTATTAAATGGCAATACCTGCAGAAGCACACAAATATTTCCAACAAAAATAAGCAAGATCACTCAATACCATTATATATTCGGCTACCATCGGCAACCAAACATCGTATACTGCAATACTTGCAAGCATCAATTTAAAATCGAGAGGAGTATCATGTTAAAGAACCAACAGGAAGCACCTGATTTCAATTCAGTAAACCAGAATAATCAAGCTATCAGGCTAAGTGATTATGCAGGTAAAAATCACGTTGTTCTGTACTTTTACCCGAAGGATGATACACCCGGCTGTACAATTGAAGCTAACCAGTTCACTGAATTGGGCCAGGACTTCAGTCAAACCGATACTATAATAATTGGGGTCAGCAAAGACCCATGCGAAAGCCACCGGGCGTTCATCGATAAATTCGGACTGACGTTCGATTTACTGGCAGACACATCCGGTGAAATTTGTAATGCATACGGTGTCTGGCAGGAAAAAGAAAAAAATGGAATAAAAAAAATGGGCATTGTACGCTCTACCTTTGTAATCGATAAAACAGGTCGTTTAGCTCATGTTGAATACGGCGTTACTGCTGATGGTCATGCTGCTAAAGTACTAGAATTTGTAAAGACACTGTAAAGTATAAGCTGCATAACACTTATACTTATTCACACGCTAATCACAACCAACAAAAATTAAATCACAAGGAATTTTTTTATGAAAGTCGCATATATTTTTTCTTCTCAAGGTCACACGGTATCTTACAAGCTGGGGAAAATGATTTTACCTCAACTGGAAGCTGGCACTCATGGCGTTGAAGTGGCCGGTATGTTTTTCTTTGAAGACAATAATTATGTTCTAGTCAAAGGTGACCCATTAGGTGAACGACTGGCAAAAGTCGCTAAGGATCAAGGGATGTTATTAATGGGTTGCGACCAGTGCTGCTACGAACGAGAGATCGACGGAAAGCTGGTTGAGGGTGCGACAATTGGTTGCTTTCCAAATTTATATGGTGCTTTGGCAGGCAACATGCCTGATCAAATAATTACTCTTTAGTCTGTAGACTGGTAACAACTTACCCCGACATTTAAAGATCGCCTTCTGGCGATCTTTAAATGTCGTTATTATTATAGTTTCCTACCTCTCGAGTTATATCCAGCAGCTAGTAATAGCTTCCAACTATCGAACTTAAGCAATTAACCACCGCCACACCTGGTATTCAGCCATCAATATTGACTGTGACAAACTACAGACCTAGCGGGTTTTTTAATTGGTCAAATCGAGCGGGAGCAACGTATTGCAACACCTCTTTTCCGTCATTATCGAGAATGACATCCAACCCTTTTTCAGCGTATAAAAAATGGCTTAGTTTATCCTCACTTGTCACAATTTCGTCTGGCTGGCCAAATCGTTGAAGAATGATGTCTTTATCAAGATCAACGAGAGGAATAAAAGTGATGCCCTTTACAGGTGACTGCATAATCGCCGGAAGGTCATCATTATGAATTCGGAAACGGTTCGCACCACCTGCGCGTATCGCACGTTCACGCATCCCTCCTATTGCTTCGGGAGCCAGATCAGCAACAATAATCAACCTGCCAGATAAGCGACCGGCCGTATAAACCCCATAATACATTTCAACAGCGGCATCACCCTTGTCATCACTCAATAAAGCCAGCTTCATACCATCGCCAATGATGTCTCGCACCTCAGTCATACGAGTACGACCTATTGTCAAACCAAAAACAGTTGACAGTCCCTGCTCAGTAAGATCAATTTGCCAGGGATAACCACTATCCGGCCCGGTTTCCCGTTGGGGGATAAATGGCAAAGCCACAATGAGCGCAACTAACGCGACCAGCATGAGTAATTTATTTTTCATACGCCAATAACCACAGTAAGAATACAAGCCCATTCTAAATGATGAGGCAGGTAATAGAAATAAATCGAACCCATTCTATTTAAATACTTTTTTGACGCAGGCAAAGGGCAGGGTTATATTTCAAGTCAGACTCTTCATGTTTGGGGTAATCCTATCGAATATCTGGACATTGTCATTCAAACCATTGGTGGACTCGGCCTGTTTCTATTGGGCATGATCATCATGACTGATGGTTTACGGGAACTTGCTGGCGACACAATTCGCGCTGCGTTAATGCGCTTCACTCGCAGCCCGGTTACAGGGGTACTGAGCGGGGCCACCAGCACGGCTATACTACAATCATCCAGCGCCACAACGGTGGCGGCCGTGGGTTTTGTTGGTGTAGGCATTCTTAGTTTCCAGGAAGCGCTCGGTATCATTCTAGGTGCCAATATTGGTACAACCATCACGGGTTGGATAGTGGTCATGCTGGGCTTCAAGCTCAAGCTAGGCACATTAATGCTGCCATTCGTATTTTTAGGTGCAGTACTCCGCTTGTTCACTCATGGGAAAATATCAGCCATTGGCTACAGCTTGGCGGGATTCGGTTTAATATTTATCGGTATAACCATGATGCAACAAGGCATGAGCGGCCTGGACAACTTCATGACACCGGAAGATTTACCCGCAAACACCTTGAATGGACGATTACTACTCTTACTCATTGGCATTATAACCACCCTCATCACTCAGTCTTCCAGCGCAGGCGTTGCTGCCACAGTAACAGCCCTGTATGCCGGCGCCATCAACCTGGAACAAGGCATGGCATTAATTATCGGTATGGACATTGGCACGACCGTCACTGCCGTATTAGCAACATTGGGTGGCACTGTTAATGCCAAACGAACGGGCTACTCGCATGTAGCCTACAATCTGTTTGCAGGGCTTAGCGCACTGTTTTTAATCACCCCCTACATCTCATTAGCATCAACTCTCTTCCCGGATAGCGCCATAGAATCCTCTGGTGTCGCATTGATTGCTTTCCACACGACTTATAACACCATGGGCGTATTGCTGGTTTTACCTTTCTTCAGTCGCGTTGCACAATTCATGCAAAGGCTAATACCTGACATGCCTTTGGTATACACTAGGAAACTCGACCCTGCATTATTAGATCAAACAGATCTTGCCCTTAATGTCGTGCAAAACACTATCAGCAATGAATGTCTGGCCTTGCTGGCACATACCAATTCAATTCTTGGCGACTCTACCAGTGGATACCGGGTCGACCTGACAGAGCTTCAAGTGGCACTGAATGACACTCAAGATTATAACAACCACATTCAACCGAGCACAAAAGAAGGGGGAGACTGGATAAGACTCATCAGTATTATCCATACCCTTGATCACATGCAACGACTACTTGAGCGCTGCGAGGAAGATGAAGATCGCGCGATTACTGTCAAGAATACACCGTTCCTTAACGAGGCCCGGCTGTTATTGATCACCACAATCACAGATATCATCGGTCACATAAAAAACAATCAATGGGTCGAAGCATCAAAAAAATCCACTGATGCCGAGCACTGGATAAAAGACCATACCAAACAGCTAAGACATGCCGTTATGATTAAAATAGCCGACAGCAATATCAGCGCGACCGAAGGCACACACTATCTGGAAGCCTTGCGCTGGACGAGCAGGGTCAGCAAACACATCAGTCGTATCACCCAACATTACTGCGAGGGGTTGCTGGCTACTGCCAGGGAAATAGAAACATGAGCGAAACAACCTGCATTAAAGAAACCCGCCGCTGGCTTGAACACGTCATTATTGATAATAATTTTTGCCCATTTGCCAAACGCGAATTAAATCGCGGCAGCATCTATTTTCACGTAGACCTTCAGTCAACCATGGAAGACGTGCTGTTTAATCTTATTGAGGAATGTAAGCGACTCGATACAACAGCGACCATCGAAACGACTTTATTGATCTACCCTGCTCTATTTAGAAACTGGGATGATTTTCTGGAATTACTCGATATCGCGCAACAGCTACTCATAGAACAAGGATATGAAGGCATATACCAACTTGCCAGCTTTCATCCAGACTACTGCTTCGAAGGAGCCGAAACCGACGATCCAGCTAACTTCACTAACCGCTCGCCGTATCCTACATTACATCTACTAAGAGAAAGTAGCCTTGAGCAAGCACTGGAACACTATTCTAACCCGGAGCTGATCCCCGAACAAAATATTAAAAAGGCGAGGCAGTTGGGCCTGGAAAAAATGCAGCTGTTATTACGCAACTGTTATTCAAATAAAAAATAAGTTTTTAACTTTCTGAAAACCCATTAGAAAGGCCACAGACTCCAGCCCTTATCAAGATCACCCTCACAACGTTTGAGCTGCGCACGATACGAACTGGCACGCGCCTTGACCTTTTGCGCTACTTTCACGAGCCAAGGTTTCTTCAGATAGGTCTTGCGTTTAAAGCCTCCATGCCCTTCATGATAGGCAAGGTATTGGTTATAGGCATCCCATTTGGATATACCCAGCTTGCGATAACTCACATCACCATACCAACCAATAAAATCCACAGCATCATCATAATCATCCCGGTCTGCCCAGCGATTACCGGTGGATTTTTTATACCAATCCCAGGTGCCATCCTGAACTTGTGCATAACCATAGGCAGAAGATGATCGAAACCAGGGAATCACCCATAACAAAGTATCGCGTGGAGGCTTGGCATCATCAGTAAATCGTGACTCCTGATAAATAATCGCCAGCTGCACATGCACTGGCACACCCCATTTTTTGTAACTGGCATAGGACTCTTCATACCAGTCGTCTTTCTCATTAAAAATGGCGCAGCCATCTTTAATATTTTTGGGAGTAGACGTAGAACAACCGGCAATGATGATGAAAATGAAAAAAATAAAGAGAGAAAAAATCTTCCTGGATAGATGTGAGCGTATCATTAAATTCAGTGAACGACTCAGTGACGAGTTTCCGGAGCACGTATGCGAAAACCATCGCTGAACATAGTTTCTACATCAATTGAATCAAACTCATAACGCTGGTTGCAGAAGTTACAATCCACTCCCACACTACCCTGCTGCGTCAATATTTCTTTTACTTCCTTGTAGCCAAGACCTAGCAATGTTTTTTCAATTTTTTCTTTAGAACAGGTACAGGAAAACGCCACCTCATCAGGTGAGAATAACCGGATATCATCTTCATGATACAAACGATTCAACAGCTCTTTGGCAGGCAAACTTTTAATCTCTTCATCCTTTAATGTGTTAGCGAGTATCACTAATCGATTCCAGTCATCCCGCTCCCCGTCAGCTGAAGTTTCTCCGGGCATTTGCTGTAGCAAAAATCCGCCAACATTGTGTTCGTCAGCAGCCAACCATAGCTTTGTTTCCAGCTGTTCCGAGCTGCGAAAGTATTCTTCCAGGGCCGCAGCGATATCTTTATCACCCAATTCAACAATTCCCTGATAACGTTCAGTGGCATTATCCATTTCTATCGTGATCACCAGTTGTGCGTCACCAAACATGTTCTTTAGCCCGGGCTGTAAATCATCTTCTTCATAACTCGCCATCGCTCTAACAGACTTATCAGTTTTAACTTGTACAACCATCATAGAAACAGGCCCATCACTCTGAATTTGCAACGTAATCGATCCCAAAAACTTGATGGTAGCACTCAGTAACACTGCGGCAGCCATTGCTTCACCCAGCACATCTCTGATCACAGGAGGATATTCGTGTTTATCCAGAACAGCTTTCCAGGACGATTGCAGCTGCACGACTTCTCCCCTGACGGGAATACTATCGAACATAAACCGATATAACTGATCTTTCTCTTTCATTAAGTCATCTTCCGATACATGAACGTTTTATCATTTACTTAAGGAGTCTCTAGATGCCAATTCATGAATTGATCAGAGGCTCTTTAATTTTTGCTTGAGCAATTGATTCACCTGGCCAGGGTTGGCTTTACCACGTGAGGCCTTCATCACTTGTCCAACGAAAAAACCCAGTACTTTATCCTTACCGGCTCTGAACTGCTCAACCTGCTCCGGGTTTGCCGTAATAATTTCGTCAATAATTGTTTCTATAGCACCCGTATCAGTGATTTGCTTAAGACCGCGCGATTCTATAATGTCATCGGCGCTACCTTCACCTTGCCACATGGCTTCAAATACATCTTTAGCGATCTTTCCTGATATGGTGTTATCGGTCACTCTTTTCAATAAATCGCCCAGCTGATCTGCACTGACTCTAGCATCAGCAATATCGCTGTTTTCCTTGTTGAGCTGACTCGCTAGAGAACCGGTGACCCAATTAGAAGCCAGCTTAGCATCACCGTTAACAGCACTGACCAATGCTTCAAAATAAGCCGCTTGTGCAGGACTGGATGTTAGTGTTTCTGCATCTTCCTGTTTGAGTTTGTACTGCTCGATAAAACGAATTTTTTTCTCATGCGGCAATTCTGGCAGTGTATCCTTTACTTCCTGTAAAAATTCCTCGGTCAGCTCTACCGGCAACAGGTCTGGGTCAGGGAAATAACGGTAGTCATTAGCCTCTTCCTTGCTACGCATGGAGCGAGTTTCATTTTTATCAGCATCATACAGTCGAGTTTCCTGAACAACCTTGCCTCCACCCTCAATAAGATCGATTTGGCGTTCAATTTCTAGATTGATAGCTCGCTCGACAAACCGGAAGGAATTGATATTTTTTAATTCAGCTCGTGTTCCAAGTGTTTCCTGGCCTTTGGGACGAACAGACACGTTAGCATCGCAACGAAAGGACCCTTCCTGCATATTGCCATCACAGATTTCCAGATAAGTGACCAAAGCATGAATTTTTTTCATGTAGGCAACAGCTTCCTTGGCACTTCGCATATCTGGTTCGGATACTATTTCCAGCAAAGGAGTGCCCGCCCGATTTAAATCGACACCCGTCATACCATGAAAATCTTCATGCAACGATTTACCGGCATCTTCTTCAAGATGCGCACGTGTAACACCAATGGTTTTTGTTGATCCGTCTTCCATTTCAATATCCAACTGACCCGCTTCCACAATAGGCAGTTCAAACTGAGATATCTGATAACCTTTAGGCAAGTCTGGATAGAAATAATTTTTGCGAGCGAATACTGAACGTCGAGATACATTGGCACCGATAGCCAAACCAAACTTAGCCGCCATACGAACAACTTCTTTGTTCAATACCGGCAACACGCCTGGCAAACCAAGATCAACTGCGCAGGCCTGCGTATTGGGCTCAGCCCCATAAGCGGTCGACGCACCCGAAAAAATCTTACTTTTGGTGGCCAACTGGGCATGTATCTCCAGACCAATCACTGCTTCCCACTGCATATTTACACCCTCAAATATTTTTTTCTAGCGGCAAGATAACCCATTATATCTCCACGCCTTTGACTTATGCCTAGCACCTAGTTCCTAGTTCCTGAAATCATTCATAACCGGGTGGCTTTTGTTGGTGCCAGTTGGTTTCTTTCTGAAATTGATGAGCAACATTCAGTATTTTTGATTCATCAAAATAATTACCGATGATCTGC
>Ga0316205_10004881_pt1 | contig 11416 bp, 12 predicted proteins | sample 3monthpyrite_MG_FD_204941 | JGI IMG/M metagenome (GOLD analysis project Ga0316205, IMG submission 204941) | Microbial mat bacterial communities from mineral coupon in-situ incubated in ocean water Damariscotta River, Maine, United States -... | ecosystem: Environmental > Aquatic > Marine >... | reverse complement strand
ATGAATTTTTGACGAGCACTCTTTGAAATGGAGGACGGCTTCTGGCTTAGCCGGAAATGTCGACGATCGAACCTCTCGCCAGGTTCTGGCCGGGGGGAACATTTTGCACATTATCTTCGGAAATGCGCTGATCTATGCGTTGCTGGACACTGAAATCGCGTTCCTGCTGTTGGCGAAGTGTCAGGCGGTCATCGCGGTCGCTTAAAAAGGACTGAAAGCTAAGTGCACTGTCTTCAAGGCTTCGCGAGGGGTTATAAATGTAAGCGTCAAGGGCCAGAGCTTCTTCGGCTTCGCTGTCGATCAGTTGTTTGGCGGCGGCTTCATCGCTGCGGGCTTGATTGAGATCCAGCGCAATGCTGTCTCGAACCAGGCGGTAACGCGTATCCCCACTGATAGAATCAAGAACCTGTTGCTGGCCTTTGAGTTTCAGGTCCCGTGCCTGATCCGCTTCGATATTGTCGCGGCGGTCACGGACAGATTGCGCTGTGCGCTCGGCGACAGCTTTGGCCGTTTCTTTTTGCCGCTGGACTTCATTGGCACGTTCGGCGACCGCAGTTTCTTTGGCCTGACGTGCCTGATCACGCGCACGAAGGGCCTCATTGGCAGCGCGGTAGCGGATTGCTGTAGAAGCAATATTGGAAGAAACTTCAGCCACGTTAATCAAATACCCGTTGGTTTTACAAAGGATATACCCAGGCTTCGTCCAAATATTCTATTCGTTCACGCCTAAATCATCATTCCGATTGTAGCCGGAATGATGATTTTCTTCAATATCAGTGTAAGCGAAACTTGTTAGGCGGCGTATTCAACGCCTTTTTTGTCAAATTCCTGCTGGAGCTCGCCTGATTCAAACATTTCGCGAACAATATCGCATCCGCCAACAAACTCACCCTTAACGTAAAGCTGCGGGATCGTCGGCCAGTTGCTGAAGTCTTTGATGCCCTGGCGAATTTCTGCGTCTTCAAGAACATCTACGCCCTTGAACTTGACCTGTAATGTTGTCAGCGCATGGGCAACGGCGGCAGAAAAACCGCATTGCGGGAACATGGGGGAGCCCTTCATAAACAGGACAACATCGTTTTCATCGATTTCTGATTGGATACGGCTGGTTGCCGGATTGTCACTCATTTCAAAATCCTTCGTTTTAGAGAGTTATATTCTGTTATTTGGCTTCAGGTGTGCTGGTTTGCAACGCCAACGCATGAAGTTCGCCACCCATGCGCCCCTGCAAGGCCTGATAGACCATCTGGTGCTGCTGGACACGACTTTTACCTTCAAATGCTGTTGACTCCACGTAGGCGGCGTAGTGATCACCATCGCCCCGCAAATCTTCTATGGTTATTTTTGCATCTGGAATGCCGTCTTTTATCAACTGCTCAATTTCTGCAGCGTCCATCGCCATTTTTAGTCATCCTTTAGAGTTCAGATCGTGTCTGGGCTCAAACGAGCCGTTGTTTCGGTTAGGATATGGCCCGATCCATCGGTTGGGTCAACCCTTGGTAATTTGGGGGCATATCAATTTATCAAATATAGCGTAAATATTGCCTAAATCACATGCCCCAGCATACGGATCAGTAAGGGATGACTTTTAACAAGATCGGCCTTTTTCTTGCCAGCAAGCAGATGGGGTAACATTTTCTTTTCGCCAGAAAGAAAAATATCCGGGTTTTGATAACTGACAGCTATAAGGGCAAGCTCCAGATTCTTTCCCGATGCATAGGATTCGAACACCCGCCCGGCGGTTTCTTCTTCCTGGGCAATCTGGAGAATGGAGGAAATTTGTTTTCGCAATCCGGCCGCCGATAATCCAAATATACCCATCAAAAATTCGGAGTCAGCTTCTGTTGGCGATACATACACATCAGACTCGGAAAACAGTTTATCCTTGATCAAGCGTACAAACGCATTGTGGGAATCGGCTGTCTCAACATCAAATTCCCAGTCCTGAAGGTTGTATTCTGCCTGATCAGACATGGCGTCTTTAACTGCACTGGTAAGAGAGCCAAGCAGCCCTCCCTTTTTTTGAACTGGTTTTGCGGGAATCTTTTGCTCCGTCATGTATTTTTCCCATGCCAGCTTCCAGATGTTCCAAAGCTCCTTGCGGGTTTTTTTGTCGTTCAGCTGTTCATTGAAGTAGGATCTGCGTTCAGTCGATTCCAGGCGTGAAATTTCACGTACATAGGGGCGTGATTTATCAAGCATCCAGCCCATGATGACTTCGCGGACAACCTCTTCATATTTACGTGCAAAGTCAGAGGATACTGTGAATGAAATTTTGTGCCCATCCAGCGGTTCCTGGGTGACCCCACCCCACATGGCCTGAAAACGCTGATCCAGAAAATCGCAAATCCCATCTTCGAAAATCATCTCGTTTTCGTCTTTGGTATGCATTTGAGAGGGGGTATGGGAGTCGCCATCTTCAGTCGTTGGGACAGCGATGTCCTTGCTTGCCGCGCGAACAGCTTCGCGCTCGGCTTTATGGAGCGCCCATTCAGAAGCCCGCGCCATGCGATCTTCCTTGATTTCGCGAAGTATTATACTCACCCGTTCCGCACGGGTATCTATGCTGTCACCATTAGACAGTGCAAGTTTTGCCAGTTCCTGAGTGTAATGGGCGCGAATATCTTCATCGCCTTCGCGTGTAAACAGGCTCTGGACGATCATCGCTGTGCAGTCGATTAACGTTTCAGGCTTACGGGCCTGTTCAATGATCGGTATCAGGCCGTTATCCGTGTTTTCAAACACGTGTTTCCAGTCGACAGTTCCATCAGGGCATCGTGGCCATGTATCGTTGTATTCAAGTTCAGACACGAAAACCCTCGCAAACCGGATTACCAGCCCAAAAGGTAGATCGTTTCGAAGCTGTGAACAAGTTAACCGCGTCAAAAAGGCTGCTTACACGGCATTGTTACCCGGTTATCATCAAGAATTGGTTGAAGATCACGGATTCCCTGCCATGTAGGCGGGTAACCAGTTTTCATGCTCTTCATGAAGCTCAGCCACAGACATTTTACCATGCCCGGAAAGAACAAAATCGTCACCGCCAACGGACCCGATAATGGTTGCGCTTACCCCGGCTGCTTTCGCAGAACTGATAAGCGCGTCAGCTTCGGATGTTGTGATGATATACCGGGCCTGATCTTCACCAAATGCCCAGGCATGAAGTGTTGATGTGTTCTCCGGAGAGTTGACAGCACAGCCCGTATTTCCGGCCAGTGCCATTTCCGCAATGGTGATTAACAGGCCACCGTCCGATACATCATGACAGGCGCTAATCTGTCCCGACAATATCTGTTCGCGAACAAAATCGCCATTCAGCCGTTCCGTTTTAAGGTCAACAGGAGGTGGTGACCCTTCTTCGCGGCCTTCAATTTCGCGAAGGTATAATGAAGCGCCCAAATGTCCTTTGGTCTCGCCTATGATGACAATGCTTTCGCCGTCAGCAACGAACCCCATACCAATGGCTCTGCTGGCATCTTCCAACAAGCCAACCGCGCCGATGGTTGGTGTTGGCAGGATCGCCTGTCCGTTGGTTTCATTGTAGAGAGACACGTTCCCTGAAACGACCGGGAAATCCAGCGCCAGACAGGCTTCTTTCATACCCTCGATACACCCTACAAACTGCCCCATAATTTCGGGTTTTTCCGGGTTGCCGAAGTTCATGTTATCGGTGACTGCCATCGGGGTTGCACCTGTCGCGGTCAAATTCCGCCAGGTTTCGGCAACAACCTGACGCCCGCCTTCGACAGGGTCGGCGAAGCAGTAGCGCGGTGTGCAGTCGCTGGTCATGGCAAGGGCTTTATCGGTGCCGTGAACCCGAACCAGTGCGGCGTCTCCGCCCGGGCGACCAATGCCCATCGTATCGCCCATAACCATGTGGTCATATTGTTCCCAGATCCAGCGTTTGGACGCCATATTCGGACACGACAGTAATGCCTTCAATGTGCCGATCATGTCACCCGGAACGGGAATGCTGGCAGCATCAATTTCATTTGCTTTTGGTGTTGGCACCCACGGGCGATCATATTCCGGAGACGCAAGGGCGAGCGGATCAATCGGCAGATCTGCAACAATCTCGCCTTTATGGGTCAGCACCATATGCCCACTTTCCGTCAGTTGCCCGACCACAGCGAAATCCAGTTCCCATTTTTCGAAAATGGCCCGCGCCGTATCTTCGGTGCCGGGTTTCAGGACCATTAACATGCGCTCCTGACTTTCCGACAGCATCATCTCGTAAGGCGTCATGTTTTCTTCGCGCTGCGGGACCTGATCAAGGTTCAGTTCAACCCCGACACCACCTTTCGATGCCATTTCAAACCCCGATGAGGTCAGGCCCGCAGCCCCCATGTCCTGAATGCCAACAATGCAGTCCGTGTCCATCAACTCGAGACAGGCTTCGATCAGCAGTTTTTCCGTGAACGGGTCGCCCACCTGTACGGTCGGGCGTTTTTCTTCAGCATCTTCGGAAAATTCTGTCGAGGCCATGGTCGCACCATGAATGCCGTCGCGTCCGGTTTTGGAGCCCACATAAACAATCGGGTTCCCGGCCCCCGTCGCGGCAGAATAAAAGATTTTATCCGTATCGGCGATGCCGACGGTCATCGCGTTGACCAGATTGTTGCCATTATAGCTGTCGTGAAATTCGCATTCTCCGCCAACAGTCGGAACGCCGACACAGTTCCCGTAGCCGCCAACGCCGGAGACAACGCCGGAAACCAGATGGCGGGTTTTCGGGTGATCCGGGTTGCCAAAGCGAAGGGCGTTCAGGTTGGCAACCGGGCGCGCGCCCATGGTGAAGACATCACGCAAAATCCCGCCGACCCCGGTCGCTGCACCCTGGTAAGGCTCAATATATGAAGGGTGGTTATGGCTTTCCATTTTGAAGATCGCCGCCTGACCATCACCGATATCAATGATGCCCGCGTTCTCCCCCGGCCCGCAGATCACCCAGGGGGCCTCGGTCGGGAGCGTTTTCAGCCATTTTTTGGACGATTTATATGAGCAGTGTTCCGACCACATGACTGAAAAAATGCCAAGTTCCGTCATATTCGGCTCGCGGCCCATAATCTCGAGAACTTTCTCGTATTCTTCCTCGCTCAAGCCGTGGCTTTTGACGACTTCGGGGGTGATTTTGCTGGTTTGATCACTCATGGACGGGCTCGTTATTCTGGATTTCAGTAAATTTGCGATGGCGTTGAATGCAGGTCAGGAAAGCGCCTCAACCAAACCCTCAAACATCGGTTTGCCGTCAACTCCGCCAAGGGTCGGGTCGGCGAGGCGTTCGGGGTGCGGCATCATGCCGAGCACATTTCGCTGTTTGTTGAAAATGCCTGCAATATTGCGCCGCGATCCGTTCGGATTAGCATCATCTGAATGCGCGCCATCCGCATTTGCATACCGAAACGCGACCCTGTTCTCGCCTTCCAGCTCATCAAGAAGGCTGTCTTCGGCAAAGTAATTGCCATCGTGATGGGCAACAGGGATGCGAATAACGCCGCCGTTTCCATAGCCCTGGGTGAAGGGCGTGTCGGTTGTCTCGACTGTCAGGTGTATATCTTTGCAGACATATTTGAGATCGGCATTTCGCATCAAGGCACCGGGTAACAAACCGCTTTCTGTCAGGATCTGAAAACCGTTGCAGACGCCGAGAACAGGCACACCTTTATTGGCGCGGGCAATAATTTCACGCATCACCGGTGATTTGGCGGCCATCGCGCCAGCGCGCAGATAATCGCCGTAAGAAAAACCGCCGGGGACAGTGATCAGGTCAACATCATCAAAACTGCTGTCACCGTGCCAGACCATTATTGGCTCAGACCCCATGGCATTGCGGAGCGCGACCTGCATGTCGCGATCACAATTGGAGCCGGGGAATACAATTACGCAGGCTTTCATAAGATCAGGTCCCGGTTTTATACAATTTCGATGGAATAGTTCTCGATCACCGTATTGGCGAGGAGCTGTTTGCACATCTCGTCCAGTTCGGCGCGGGCTTTGCCCTCGTCCGTTTCATTCAGCTCAAGCTCAATGAATTTCCCCTGACGAACGTCTTCAACACTTGAAAACCCTAATGACCCCAATGCGTGCTGTACGGCTTTGCCCTGGGGGTCGAGAACGCCTGATTTAAGCGTTACGTGAATGGTCGCTTTCACTTTATTCCCTTATGTCTTGTCTGGAGCGGATGCCCGCTCAAGTGGTTCCCAAAAACTCTGTAATCCTTACTGCATAACCTCGGGACCCTTCATGTCCCTTGGCCCGCCTTCCGGCAGGATGCCCAGTCGGCGCGCAACCTCCTGATAGGCTTCTTCAACACGGCCCATATCCTTGCTGAAGCGATCCTTGTCCATGCATTCGTTGGTTTCCAGATCCCAAAGGCGGCAATTGTCGGGGCTGATTTCATCGGCCAGTACAATGCGCATTTGTTCATTTTCCCAAAGCCGACCGTATTCAAGGCGAAAATCAATGAGTTTCAGGCCAACGCCAAGGAACAGTCCGGTCAGAAAATCGTTGATGCGCAAGGATATGGCGACAATTTCATCCATGTCCTGCGGGTAAGCCCAGCCAAATGCGGTGATGTGCTCTTCGGTGACCAGTGGGTTTTCCAGTTCTACGGATTTGTAATAATATTCGACGATTGAGCGCGGCAGCGGGGTTCCATCCGGCATGTTGAAGCGCTCAGCCAGGGTTCCCGCGACGGCGTTGCGAACACAAACCGTGACCGGAATAATCTCAACTTCACGAACCAGTTGTTCGCGCATGTTAAGGCGGCGCATGAAATGTGTCGGCACACCAATCTCGTTAAGGCGCTGCATCAGGTATTCTGAAATCCGGTTATTCAAAACGCCTTTGCCCGTAATGATCCCGCGCTTGGCACTGCCAAACGCATGGGCATCATCCTTGAAGTACTGAACCAACGTTCCCGGCTCTGGTCCTTCGAAAAGTACCTTTGCCCGGCCCTCATAAATTTGTCTGCGTCTGGCCATGAATCCATTCCAAAATCAGGCGTCGGGTTGAAAGTGCCTGCAACGTGTGTGGATAGGCCCCGTATAGCAGGTGTTTGACGCGAAAACAATCAGACTCATTGACGGTGTTTACAGTGTGTTTTTTCAGAGACTTACGGGGGCGTAGGGGGTCATATCCGGGCGGTCCGGTGCGAAAAGCCAACGTGGTTTAACACCGTGTCGCATGGGGTCTGGAAGGGCAATCAAAGATGAACTGCTGGTCCCGAAATCATCGTCTCTGACAACATTCATGGCCCCGCCCGGACCATCTGCGTCATCACGATCACGCCCGGATAACAGGGCCTGCCAGGCAAACCAGTCCTCTTTTTCAGGGTCAGGGACAGGGGCGCTCTGAAACCGGGGTAAATTGCGCTTCATGCGCGGTGAAGCGGTATCGTTTAAATCATATGCCGTAATCATCGAAAGACCCAGGGGGATCGGCCGGGTTTCAACCTCGCTGTCCGACTCGCCAGTGGATTTCAGCCAATAGGCATCCCTGGCATCAGCAATGATCAGGTTGAAACTGCGATAACTTGCCGGATCAATCATGGAAAGCGCCTTCGCGGCAACAGACGCTTCGGCATGATCAACGGCTTCGAGCGGCAATTCACCCCGGCTTCGTTTGTCATCCGCCGGGCCAAGAGAATGTCGGCGGTTCAGGATTGCCGCGACAACACCGTCATTGTTCATCGCCAGCCATGTGCCGCCCGCCAGTTGATCAAGCCCGGCGACCACATGGTCACGGTCGGGCCAGTGACGTGCCGGAGGCAGCCAGGGCCGGGATCGTACCTCGTCACGGTTGGCCGCCAGCAGGAGCGGCCATTCATGATTCTTGCGGCGCAAAATAACAACAGTACACATGGTTTCAGTCTTAACCCGAGAACTCCCAATCTGCCAGCATGTGCTAGGATCAGAATAAGTTTAAAATAGTCGTGCCCCAACGGTTGCGAACGGCGGCAAACGTCTATACATAATCCCCGAGAACAATATAGTGAACAACATCGTGAACAACATTCAGTCGCCAGTCTTTAAGGAGCCAGTTAATGTCCGACGCCTTTAGTGATCGCGAAAAGGGTTACGAAGCCAAGTTCAAGCTTGATGCGGAAATGGAGTTTAAGATCGAAGCCCGGCGAAATAAACTTCTGGGTCAATGGCTCGCCGACGATTTTGGTATGGGTGACGGAAAAGCCGAAGCTTATGCCAAAGAAGTTGTTATGGCAGATATGGATGAGCCTGGGATTGAAGATGTCATGCGCAAAGTGATGGCCGATATCGAAACCCACAAATCCGGCATTACTGAAGATCAGGTTCGCGATAAAATTACCGAGCTTGATGCCGTAGCCGCGCAACAAATTCAGGCAGAAGCCGCAGGCTGATCAGTCGGCCCGCTTTAATCCGCCAGGCCGTCCAGCCAGTTTTTCGCCGCACCTTCTATGATCAGGCCGTCAAAGGCCATCATCAGAAACCTGTACCCATGATCGAGCATGGTACGCCCTTTTTCGGGCGTTGGTGCCAGGCCACCCAGTTTGGCAGGCGAAGCCAGAATGGCACGCTCAGCTGTCTCAACAGCTTTCAGGAATTTCGGGTGCTCAAATTCCCCTGCAACGCCCAGACTTTGCGAAAGATCGAAGGGCGCGATGAACGCAACATCAATGCCGGGCACCTGCATAATCTCATCAACGTTTTCAATAGCATCTGCATGTTCGATCATCATAACGCGAAGCATCGCGTCATCCGCCAGCGCGGCATATTCACCCATGCTTAAACCCAAACGCGACGGTGCGTAAAACGGGCCAAAACCGCGTTTTCCCTTGGGTGGATAGAAGGTTGAGGCGACGGCGGCGCTTGCCTGCCCAGCATTAATAATAAACGGGAAGAACACCCCCAAAGCGCCCGCATCCAGTGCAGTTTTCACCATCCACAATTCGTCTTCCGGGACCCGGACCAGCGGTGTTGCGCCCGACCCGGTGGTGGCGTTGATCATGGCTTGCATGGTTTCAGCGCCAATGGCACCGTGTTCACGATCAATCAGTAACCAGTCAAACCCGCTGGCTGCAAACAGCTGCATCAGATGCGGGCTCGGCATGGTCACCATGGTGCCAATTGCAGCACCGCCATTGGCGAGCTTTGTTTTCAGCGGATTGACGAACGTGACCATGCCCCGTTCAGCTTTCGCCAAACACGCGCTCGAAAATCACATCGACGCGGCTCATGTGGTAGGCAAGGGAATCGACCTCGAACAAACCAGCCAAATCCTCTTCGCTCAGGAGATCCATCATTTCCTTGTCTTTCGATAAGAAGAACATCAGACGATTGTCGTGCGACGCGGCTTCCTTGTCCTCATCGGACAGTTCCGGCGGATTGTCGGGATTGTCGGGGTCAATGCCAAAGCTTGTCCAGACCCGCATCGCGCCACGTTGAACGATCTTGTAGGCGTCTTCGCGGCTGACGTTGTTTTGCGTGAGATAGAGCAGAATGCGCTGTGCATCGTGGATGCCGCCAAACTTGTCGATGTGCTCTTTCATGTTGTTCGGGTAGACGACCAGCTTCTCAATTACACCTGCAAGGCGGTTTAAAGCGAAGTCCAGTGTAATGGTCGCGTCCGGGCCAATCATACGTTCGACCGAGGAATGGGAAATATCGCGTTCATGCCAAAGGGCGACGTTTTCCATGGCCGGGACCACGGCAGAGCGCACAATGCGCGCTAAGCCGGTGAGGTTTTCCGTCAGGATCGGATTGCGTTTATGAGGCATGGCAGACGAGCCTTTTTGCCCCGGTGCAAAATATTCCTGGGCCTCACGCAATTCTGTACGCTGCATATGGCGGATTTCGATGGCCAGATTTTCAACCGAGCTGGCGATCACGCCAAGTGTTGCAAAAAACTGGGCGTGGCGGTCACGCGGGATAACCTGGCTCGATACCGGTTCCGGTGTCAGGTTCAGCCTGGCAGCAACATGCTCCTCAACGCGTGGGTCAATATTGGCGAATGTCCCGACAGCACCGGAAATTGCACAGGTGGCAATATCTTCACGCGCCGCTTCAAGACGCTTTTTACCGCGGGCAAATTCCGCATAAAAGCGCGCCAGTTTGATGCCGAATGTTGTGGGTTCAGCGTGGATGGCGTGACTGCGGCCCATGCAGGGTGTGGTTTTGAATTCAAAGGCGCGTTTCTTCAGGGCGGCCAGAACGCGGTCCATATCGGCTAACAATAAATCAGCCGCCTGCTTGAGTTGCACACTCAGGCAGGTGTCAAGGACATCAGACGACGTCATGCCCTGATGCACGAAACGGGAATATTCGCCGACATGTTCGGCAAGTTCGGTAAGGAAGGCGATAACGTCATGCCTGGTTTCAAGCTCAATCTCATCGATCCGTGCGATGCGCTCAATCGTATAGGGCTTGTCGCCGTTCTGCCAGACGGCAGCAGCGGCGTCTTTCGGGATAACACCCAGGTCAGCCAGACCATCACAGGCGTGGGCTTCAATTTCATACCAGATGCGGAATCTGTTGGCGGCCTCCCAAATGTTTGTCATTTCGGGGCGGGAATAGCGTGGAATCATGGGGGGTCTCTTTGCTGGTCTGGGATGCTGGAAAAGATAATTTTATATGCGCACGGGACGGTGAAGTAAACCGCAGCTCGCGGGTTTCTGATGTTAGTCGCGGCGATATAATGCGTACCAGAGCAGTCCTGCGATCTGAATACTGACGATGAGCGCAAATGCCGCCTGGTATCCGGCAGGATCATACCCGCCTGCGGCTGTTTTCGGCCAAAGATTAATAATGAGGCCGATTCCCCATTGTGCGGCAAAGGCCGAAAAGAACACCATCACGTTAAGTCCGGTAATGACGCGGCCCGCCAGTTCGACTGGAAATCGCTGGGTCAGGGCGGCGTAGGGCAGGATGCCGGTTGTTCCGAAAAACCCGAACAACAGCCAAAGCGGCAGGGTGAAATCGACAAGTTGCAGTGCCATACCGATTTGAGCGCCAGCAAAAGCTGTCATGCCGAATATGGCGACGGCCATGGTACTTATGCCGAACCGGCCCAGGCGTTCGGCTATGATGCCAAGACCCAGAAATCCGGCGACCATGGCGCAGGCCACCAGAAAGAGATAATCGGCAACGGCGTTTCTGGATAATCCGCCGACATCGGCCAGCCAGGGTCCGGACCATAAACTCTGGATCGACAGGAAGGCGCATTGGGACGAGACGCAAAGTGGCGCAATGCGCCAAAACGCCCGGTTTTTAAATATCCCGCGAAAAGCGGCCATTTGATCGGATAAAGGCTCTGTTGATGTTTCACTGGAGCCGCGTTTCGGCACAATGAAGAAAACGAAAATAGCCGCACACAGGGTCATCAGGGCAAGGATGCTAAACACCCCGCGCCAATCTGTGATCTGCAGGGCCATTTCGATGGG
>Ga0316205_10004880_pt1 | contig 11416 bp, 8 predicted proteins | sample 3monthpyrite_MG_FD_204941 | JGI IMG/M metagenome (GOLD analysis project Ga0316205, IMG submission 204941) | Microbial mat bacterial communities from mineral coupon in-situ incubated in ocean water Damariscotta River, Maine, United States -... | ecosystem: Environmental > Aquatic > Marine >... | reverse complement strand
GTGTCGCCAAGCGAGATCACGTCGCCCGGCTTGATGGATTTATCTAGCAGGATGATGATGCCCGAAACCAGGTTCGAGACCACCTTTTGCAGACCGAAACCCAGGCCGACACCGATGGCACCGGACAGAAAGGCAAGCCCGGTCAGATCGACGCCGATGGCCTTGAGCCCGATATAGAGCGCGGCCCCGTAGAGCCCGACCTGCAGCGCCTTGATCACCAGCACCCGCATCGAGGGCGAGATATCCTCGTTCTTCTGGACCCGCGCCGCCGTCGTGCGCGACAGGAACCGCGCCCCCACCATCAGCACCGTGACCAGCACGATGCCCTGCACGACCAGCAGCAGTGAAATCCGCACATCGCCCAGGTTGAAACCGATGCTGTGCAGGATGGCGGCGGCTTCGTCCTGGATGTTGAGGATGGTCAGCGTCACATAGGCCCAGGCCCCATAGCGCAGCAGCGTGCGCATCACCGGCGAATGCACCAGCCGGGTGATGAAGGTCACGATCAGAAGCGCGGTGGCCAGTTCCGCGAAGATGCCGAGCAGATAGGACCGGCTGGGCCAGGTCACTTCACGCATGATCAGGACGGTGGGCCAGATCAGGGCAACAAAGAAGATGCCGGCCAGTCGGCGATGGATAACCACGAGGATCCGCATCCGCCAGGTGGGCCAACCCTCGCGCGAGGCCATCCAGGCGCGGATCCGTGGGCCGAACATGCGGCGCAGCAGATGGGCCACCAGCAACAGGCCGACCGCGATGGAAAGCTGATAGGCATTCCAGGGACGCAGCAGGCCTTCCAGCAGGCCCTGCCCCTCGGCCAGCAGCCGGTTGCCGATATCGACGGCCTCCTCCAGCTGCAATCCGACCTCGGGCGCGGCCTCGGTCTCTGCGGCTTCGGCCGCTGTCGCGGCGGCCAGTTCCTCGACTGTGGTTTCTTCTTCCATTGCCCCTGCCGCATGTGTCTGGCCCCATAGTGGCGGCTTGCCCGCACCCCCGCAAGCATGGTGTCACGGGGGCAATTGCCGGGGCGGCGCATCGGGCCCGCTTGAAGCGGGCCGGGCTTGGGTGTATCTGCCGGGGCGATGAAACGGATTTTCGACATGGATGACCGGACCCGCCTGCCCTGGCGGTTTCACGGTCAATGCGCGGCGGGATTGATCGGCGGCCTATCCGGCTGAGCTTTCTTCCGCAGCAGCATATCCCTACACCCGAACGAAAGAACCCTCCGATGACCGGCAAGACACTTTACGACAAGATCTGGGACGCGCATCTGGCGCATGAGGCCGAGGACGGCACCTGCCTGCTCTATATCGACCGCCATCTGGTGCATGAGGTAACCAGCCCGCAAGCCTTCGAGGGGCTGCGCATGACGGGCCGCTCCGTGCGTGCGCCGGACAAGACCATCGCCGTGCCGGACCATAACGTGCCCACCACGCTGGACCGGGTGAATGGCATCACCAACCCCGAAAGCCGCATTCAGGTCGAGGCGCTTGATAAAAACGCGCGCGATTTCGGCATCCATTACTACCCGGTCAGTGACGTGCGTCAGGGCATCGTTCATATCGTCGGTCCCGAACAGGGCTGGACCCTGCCGGGCATGACCGTGGTCTGCGGCGACAGCCACACCGCCACCCATGGCGCGTTCGGCGCGCTGGCCCATGGCATCGGCACCTCCGAGGTGGAGCATGTTCTGGCCACCCAGACGCTGATCCAGAAGAAATCGAAGAACATGAAGGTCGAGATCACCGGCAAGCTCAAACCCGGTGTGACCGCCAAGGACATCACCCTCAGCGTGATCGGGGCCACCGGCACGGCGGGTGGCACCGGCTATGTGATCGAATATTGCGGCGAGGCCATCCGCGACCTCTCCATGGAAGGCCGCATGACCGTGTGCAACATGGCCATCGAGGGCGGCGCACGGGCGGGTTTGATTGCGCCCGATCAGACCACCTATGACTATGTGCAGGGCCGGCCGCATGCGCCCAAGGGCGCGCAGTGGGAGGCGGCGCTGAACTGGTGGAAAACGCTCTATTCCGACGATGACGCACAGTGGGATCTGGTCCTGACGCTGAAGGGCGAGGATATCGCGCCGGTGGTCACCTGGGGCACGTCGCCCGAAGATGTTCTGCCGATCACGGCCAAGGTGCCGGCCCCGTCGGATTTCGAAGGCGGCAAAGTCGATGCGGTGCAGCGGTCGCTGGATTACATGGGGCTGACGCCCGGTACGCCCCTGAACGAGGTGGCCATCGACACGGTCTTTATCGGCTCCTGCACCAATGGCCGGATCGAGGATCTGCGCGCCGCCGCAGAGATCCTGAAGGGCAAGAAGATCAAGGACGGGCTGCGCGCCATGGTGGTTCCGGGATCGGGGCTGGTGCGGGCGCAGGCCGAGGAAGAGGGGCTGGCCGATATCTTTATCGCGGCGGGCTTTGAATGGCGGCTTGCGGGCTGTTCCATGTGTCTGGCGATGAACCCCGATCAGCTGGCCCCGGGCGAGCGTTGTGCGGCCACGTCGAACCGCAATTTCGAGGGCCGTCAGGGTCGTGGCGGGCGCACCCATCTGCTGTCGCCCGCGATGGCGGCGGCGGCGGCGATCACCGGACATCTGACGGATATCCGAGAGGTGATGTGAGGGCGGCCTTGCAGTTGAATTTGTGCCGAGGGGCGCGGAGGACAATATCCGCGCCCTTTTTTGGCGAAAAACAGCCAGATCAAGCGCTTATACCAGCCCGGATCGCGAATGTGTGAACCGGGCGCATTTGCGAAGCCAAAATTCTTCTGCTAGAACATTCACACAATAATAAGCAGTTTCTGGCAGGTATCTTCTATGACCTCTCTTGCACGCTCCGCCTGGCGCGAGGTGATTTCGCCCCTTTTCCGCCGCCCTTCGGTGGTCCAACTGGCTGCGCTTTGCTACCGCACCGGCCCTGACGGGCTGGAGGTCATGTTGGTGCGAAGTTCGCGCGGGCGCTGGATTTTGCCCAAAGGCTGGCCGATTGACGGGTTGAGCGGGGCCGAAACCGCAATGCAGGAGGCGTGGGAGGAAGGCGGCGTCAGCGATGGCAAGGCCGCCAAGCGCGCGCTTGGGTTCTTTGACACGGTGAAGCGGCTGGATAGCGGCACCGAAATGCCGTGCGAAACCCATGTCTACGCCGTCACGGTGCGCGAAACACGGCCTGAATTCCCCGAATCCGACAACCGTGACCCGACCTGGATGTCGGTGGCCGATGCCGCGAATTTGGTCGGGGAACGCGGTCTGAAAGACATCCTGACCGAATTTGGAGCGTCTCACGGCAAGAAACGTTGATCTTGAGGCCTTACGCGACTAGGCCCTTGCGGAACTGAGTCAACTGGATGACCGGCGTTGGCGGCCCTGGCCCCGGCGCGGGCGCGGGAAACCCGATGTCGCAAAACACACCGAATAACCAATGGCGCACTCTGGACAAGGATCTGGGGCGCATCAGCCAGCTTGAATATGCCACGCAATATGTCTCGCGGCCCATGGTCGGGCTGGGCATCGCGCTGGCCTTTGTGGTTGTGGTCGGTGTCGGGGTTGCCGTTTTGCTGGGCACGCCGCCGCCATCGCCCGTTATCGTCGCCGCTGCCGTTCTGGGTGCCTATATGGCAATCAATATCGGGGCCAATGACGTTGCCAACAATATGGGCCCTGCGGTTGGTGCCAATGCGCTGACCATGGGGGGCGCGATCCTGATTGCGGCGTTTTTCGAAAGCGCCGGGGCGCTGTTGGCAGGCGGCGATGTGGTCTCGACCATTTCCAAGGGCATCATCGACCCCGACAGCGTGGCCGACAGCCAGGTGTTCATCTGGGCGATGATGGCGGCGCTGATGTCCTCGGCGTTATGGGTGAACCTGGCAACCTGGATCGGTGCGCCGGTCTCGACCACCCATGCCGTTGTCGGCGGCGTGATGGGCGCGGGTATCGCGGCGGCGGGGTTTGCCGCCGTCAACTGGCCCACGATGGGGGCGATTGCCGCCTCCTGGGTGATTTCGCCGGTTCTGGGCGGTGTTATCGCGGCGCTGTTTCTGGCCTTTATCAAGGCGCAGATCATCTATCAGGATGACAAGATCGCCGCCGCGCGCCGCTGGGTGCCGGTGCTGATCGGCATCATGGCCGGCGTCTTTGCCACCTATCTGGCGATGAAGGGGCTGAAACGGATCGTCTCCATCGATCTGGGCACCGCGCTATTGATCGGGCTTGTGGTCGGGGCCGTCACCTATGGCATTGCCGCCCCGATGATCCGCCGACAGTCGGAAGGCATGGAAAACCGCAACCGGTCGCTCAAGCGGCTCTTTGCGGTGCCGCTGGTGTTTTCGGCGGCGCTGTTGTCTTTCGCGCATGGAGCCAATGACGTGGCCAATGCAGTGGGGCCGCTGGCCGCCATCGTGCATACCGACCAGTTCGGCGAATTTGCCGGCCGGGTCACCATTCCCACCTGGGTGATGATCATCGGGGCCTTTGGCATTTCCTTCGGGCTGGTTCTGTTCGGGCCCAAGCTCATCCGCATGGTCGGCAGCCAGATCACCAAATTGAACCCGATGCGGGCCTATTGCGTGGCGCTCTCTGCTGCCATCACGGTGATCATCGCCAGTTGGCTGGGCCTGCCGGTATCCTCGACCCATATCGCGGTGGGGGCGGTGTTCGGCGTCGGGTTTTTCCGCGAATGGCATGCCGAGCGGCGCAGCCAGCGGTTGGGCCTCAGCACCGGCAAACGCATCGCGGTCGAGGAACGGCGCCGCCGCAAGCTGGTGCGCCGGTCGCATTTCCTGACCATCATCGCGGCCTGGGTCATCACCGTGCCCGCCGCCGCCACCATGTCGGCGCTGCTGTTTCTGGGGCTATCCGCGTTTTTCGTCTGAGATCCGCAGCATCCGCCGCAGGATTTTCCCCGAGGCCGATTTCGGCACCGCATCGACAAAGACCACATCGGCCAGATGCTTGTAATGGGCAAGCTGCCCGGCCAGATGCGCCTTGACGGCTTCGGCTGACATATCGGATCCCGGCGCGCGCTGGATATAGGCCACCGGCACTTCGCCCGCTTCCGGATCGGCGCGGCCAATGACGCCCGCATCTGCGATCTCGACGTGGTCGAGCAACACGCCTTCAAGCTCGGCCGGGGCGACCTGAAACCCTTTGACCTTGATCAGCTCTTTCAGCCGGTCGCGGATATAGAGGTAATCGTCGGCGTCGATACAGCCGATATCGCCGGTGCGCAGCCAGCCATCCTCGACGATATTCTCCGCCGTGGCCCTGGGGTTGTTCAGGTAGCCTTTCATCACCTGCGGGCCTTTGACCCACAGCTCACCCTCCTCATCGACGCCCATATCCTTGCCGGTCGCGGGATCGACAATCCGGCAGGAAGTGCCGGCAATGGTGCGCCCAACCGCGCCCGCGCGCCCGCCATCGGCGGCCATGACATGGCTGCCGGGGCTCAGTTCGGTCATGCCATAGGCCTGCGTCACGGCGCAGCCCAGACGCGTCTGCACCGCGGCACCCAGTTCCGGACCCATCGGGGCGGCGGCGGAATTGACCTGAATGACCGAGGAAAGGTCGAACTCTTCGACCATCGGATGCTTGGCCAGCGCGATGGCGACCGGCGGCACAATCCACAGACGTTCGGCCCGGTGATCCTGGGTCAGGCGCAGGAACAGCTCAAGATCAAAGCGCGGCAGGGTGGCGATTGCGGCCCCGGCGGACAGATAGACATTCACCATCACCTGAAGGCCGTAAATGTGGAAAAACGGCAGGAAGGCGGGCGTGACCTCGCCGGCGCTGATCCCGACGACGCCCAGAAACTGATCGACATTCACCACCAGATTGCGGTGGCTCAGCATCACGCCCTTGGGCAGGCCGGTGGTGCCCGAGGAATAGGGCAGCACGGCGATGTGGTCATCGGGATCGACCGGCACCTGAGCGGTCAGGGGGGTGCCCATCAGGCTGGTCAGCGGCGTCGCGCCCGTGGCCTCACCAATCACCACGATTTCCTCGACCGCGGTGCCGGTCAGGGCCTCCTCGGCGACCGGCAGAAAGTCGGGGATGGTGATCAACAGATGCGCGCCCGCATCCTGCAACTGGTGGCGCACTTCGCCCGCAGTATAGGTCGGGTTGATGGTGGTCACCGTGGCCCCGGCATAGACGATGCCGTGAAAGCAGCTGACGAATTCGGGGATGTTGGGGGCCATCAGGCCGATAACCGTGCCCGGCCCGATGCCGCGCGCCGCCAGCCCGCCGGCAAGGCTCTGGATCGCGGCCACCAGATCGGTGCCGGTGACCCTGCGCCCGGTGGGACCGTCGATCAGCGCCGTGGCCTCGGGGCGGATCGCCAGCCCCTCCATCACACGTTCGGTGATTGTCTGATCGCGTAGAGCGATATCGCCAAAGGGACTGGTGAATATGGTCATGGGCGCTCCTCCTCGCGACAGCCTGCCACAGGGCCGGGGACGGCTCCAGAAAAACCGGCCACCTTGTCTTGGCCCGGCGGCTCGGCTATGTCGCCCCTGCACGCGAAGGAGACCAGAGGCCCATGGATACGTTCACCACGCTGACCGGCATTGCCGCACCGATGCCGCAGATCAATGTCGATACCGATATGATCATCCCCAAGCAGTTCCTGAAGACGATCAAACGCTCGGGGCTTGGCGTGAACCTGTTTGACGAGATGCGCTATGACGATGATGGCAACGAGATCGCCGATTTCGTGCTGAACCAACCGGCCTATCGCGATGCGCGAATTCTGGTGGCGGGCGACAATTTCGGCTGCGGATCAAGCCGTGAACACGCGCCCTGGGCGCTGTTGGATTTCGGCATCCGCTGTGTGATCGCGCCGTCCTTCGCCGATATTTTCTACAACAACTGCTTCAAGAACGGCATCCTGCCCATCGTGTTGCCGCAAGATGAGGTCGACAAGCTGATGGATGACGCCGAACGCGGGGCCAATGCTGTCGTGACCGTCGATCTGGAAAGCCAGACCATCACCGGTCCCGATGGCGGATCCATCGCGTTTGAGGTCGACGCCTTTCGCAAGCATTGCCTGCTGAACGGGCTGGACGATATCGGCCTGACGATGGAAAAAGCGGCCGCGATCGACGCGTTCGAAGCGACCGCCACACAGGCCCGGCCCTGGGTCTGATCCATAAAAAACACCATATGTAGCCCTCCGGCCGCGCCGGGGGGCTATTTCTTTTTGCCACTGTGTCCAACCGGCGACAGTTTGCCCGCCAAAAACACCCCGCCTGAATCGTCAACGGAACCAGAGGGTTGCGAAACGACGTGAATGTGGGCAAGATCATGGCAATTGAGGCAATCCGATGGCAAATCGGACAATAACGTGGAACAAGGGTTCGCCAAAAGAACCCGTCCAGGTTGAGGGTTTTAGGCAGTGATCGCACAGCTTGTAAGCGCTGTGGTGCGGGCGATTTTAGTTGTTATCGTCATCTCCACTCCGTCCCTGCTCCTTCCGGGGTCAAGCCCGGAATCGGCGCAGGTGGTGGCGCTTGTGGCGTTGTTTGGCGCTGTCTTTACGTTCGCCGAATATTCCTCTTCCTATCCCGGCCTGATCGAATTTCGCGATGCCCCGCCCTTTAACCGGGTCCGGGCGGTCAGCATTTTCCTGACGCTTTTCCTGCTCAGCCTTGTGGCCGCATCGGGCGATACGCCGCGGTCGCTGTCGTTGATCGTGAATGCGACCGGTCTGGTCGTGGCGCAAGCGATTGATTTTCCCTACAGCCCCATCGGATTGCTCAGAACGCTTTTATCGGGTGAGGTTTCGGCCAACGATCTGACGATGCTGCGCGCCCTGGGCGGCCTCAGCTTTCTGATCGGGCTGGTCACGCTCAGCGTCTTTGCGGTGCTGATGCGGGTACAGGGGTGGCCAAACCGTAACGTCAGTTTCAACGTCTGGGTCAACCTGCCCACATTCGACCCCACCATTGGCGGCGATGTGGTGGCACGGCTGACGCGCGACAGCCGCATTAACTATATCTTAGGTTTCGTTCTTCCATTCTTGATGCCGGTGCTGGCGTCACTTGGCGCGCGGCATCTGGGCGTGTCGTTGATGGCCTCGCCGCAAACGCTTGTCTGGATGGTGACGTTATGGAGCTTTCTGCCGGTATCGCTCTTTATGCGCGGCATGGCGATGGCGCGCATCGCCGCGATGATCACGGCGCGGCGCAAGCATATCGTGCGGCAACTGGACCAGCATGGCGATTTGCTGCCGGTCTGATCTGCATCATATTGGCCGGGCCGGCGATTGCCGATCCGGTCCGCGTTGCCACCTATAACACCGAATTGTCGCGCGACGGCCCCGGCCTGCTGTTGCGCGATATTCTGCGCGGCGAGGACGACCAGATCGCCGGGGTGACGGGTGTCATCGCGCGGGTCAGCCCCGATATCCTGTTGCTGCAAGGCATTGATTATGATGCTGGCGGCCATGCGCTGGCGGCTTTTGCCGATGCGTTGGCCGGGATGGGCGCGGACTATCCCTACCGTCTGGCGCTGCGGCCCAATACCGGCATGCCCACAGGTCTGGATCTGGATGGCAACGGGCGGCTGGGCGAGGCGCGCGATGCCCAGGGCTATGGCCGGTTCAATGGCGCGGGCGGTATGGCGGTGCTGTCGCGGCTGCCGATCGATAGGGGCGCGGTGGTCGATCATTCCGGTTTTCTCTGGGCCGATCTGCCGGGCGGTCAGGCGCGCGAGGTGTTGAGCCCGGAGGCGCTGGCCGTTCAACGGCTGGCCTCGGTCGCCGCCTGGGAAGTGCCGATTGAGGTTGGCGATCAGGTGCTGCGCCTGTTGACGATGCACGCCACGCCGCCGGTCTTTGACGGCCCCGAGGATCGCAACGGCCGGCGCAATGCCGATGAGCTGCGGTTCTGGCAATGGCAGATCGAGACCGGCGCGGTCACTGCTCCCTTTGTGCTGGCGGGTGTGCTGAATGCCGACCCGGTTGATGGCGATGCAAGGCGCGAGGTGCTGGCCGCGATGCTGAGCGATCCGGCCCTGCAAGACCCCGCGCCGGTCAGCGTCGGCGGCGGCGGCACCGATACCGCCGATTGGGCCGATCCCGACCCCGGCAATCTGCGGGTCAGCTATATCCTGCCTTCGGTTGATACGCGCGTTATGGATAGCGGCGTGTTCTGGCCCGCCGATGATGCCCCGAACCGGCCGCTGCTGGGTGGGCCAGATGGCAACGGTGCTTCGCGGCAGCGGCTGGTCTGGGTCGATATCGAGATGCAGGGCATGGGCGAGCACTGAGGCCAGCGCTGCTTTCTTGACCCTCCGGCGCGCAAGGGTTACCCGGTGGCAACCCAATTTCTAGGACACGGAACACCCCATGAGCACCCCTTCGCTTCTTATCCTGCCCGGTGACGGGATCGGCCCCGAAGTAATGGCCGAGGTTCGCAAGGTCATCGACTGGTTCGGCACCAATCGCGGCCTGGCCTTTGACGTCAGCGAAGACCTGGTGGGCGGCGCGGCCTATGACGCCCATGGCGCGCCCTTGTCGGATGAGACGATGGAACGCGCGCAGGCGGCGGATGCGGTCTTGCTGGGGGCTGTGGGCGGCCCGAAATACGACGATCTGGATTTTTCTGTCAAACCCGAACGCGGCCTGTTGCGCCTGCGCAAGGAGATGGACCTCTTCTCCAACCTGCGCCCGGCGCAGTGTTTCGACGCGCTGGCCGATTTCTCGTCGCTGAAAAAGGACATCGTGGCGGGCCTCGACATCATGATCGTGCGCGAGTTGACCTCCGGCGTTTATTTCGGCGAGCCGCGCGGCATTTTCGAGGAAGGCAATGAACGCGTCGGCATCAACACGCAGCGCTATACCGAAAGCGAGATCGCCCGCGTGGCGCGGTCGGCGTTCGAGCTGGCGCGGCGGCGGTCGAACAAGGTCTGCTCGATGGAAAAGGCCAATGTGATGGAATCGGGCATCCTGTGGCGCGATGTGGTCAGCGAGGTGCATGCTGCCGAATACACGGATATCGAGCTCAGCCATATGTATGCCGATAACGGCGCGATGCAGCTGGTGCGCGCACCAAAGCAGTTTGACGTGATCCTGACCGATAACCTGTTTGGCGATATCCTGTCCGATTGTGCCGCGATGCTGACCGGATCGCTTGGCATGCTGCCTTCGGCCAGCCTGGGCGCGCCGATGGCAAATGGCCGGCCCAAGGCGCTTTACGAACCGGTGCACGGCTCGGCCCCCGATATCACCGGTCAGGGCAAGGCCAACCCGATCGCCTGTATTCTGAGCTTTGCCATGGCGCTGCGCTATTCCTTCGATCAGGGCGATGAGGCCGCGCGGCTGGAGGGCGCAGTCGAGGCCGTGCTGGCCGACGGGCTGCGCACCGCGGATCTGTTGGGCAACGACGGTGAGACGCCGATCAGCACCACAGAAATGGGCGACGCGATCATTGCCAAGCTGACCGCGAGTCTCTGACGATAGGGGGCAATCCCGCCCGACCGGGGTTGCCCTTTTGCCTTTGCGGCATGGCCGGGCTAGGGTCCGCATCGGATCTGAAAAACGAAATCACACATGACCCTGAGCCCCCAATCCCCCTCTCTGCGCGGCGCGCTCTTTGCGCTCATGGCCTTTGGCCTGTTTTCGACGCATGATCTGGTGGTCAAGTTTCTGGGGCTCAGCTATGCCGCGCCGCAGATCATCTTTTTCTCGGTCCTGTTCGGCTTTCCCCTGATCATCTTTATCCTGATCCGCGATGCGGGCGGCGGATCGCTGAGGCCTGTGCACCCCTGGTGGACCGTTGCGCGCGGCGCGATGTCGGCGATCAGCGGCGGCGCGGTCTATTATGCGATTTCGGTGCTGCCGCTGACGCAGCTTTACCCGATCCTGTTTTCCACTCCGCTCCTGATCACGTTGATGGCGATTCCGATCCTGGGCGAACGCGTCGGCCCGCACCGGGCGGTGGCGGTGGTGGTGGGCATGATCGGCGTGATCGTGGTGTTGCAACCGGGCGTGGCCGCGTTTTCCATCGGCCATCTCGCGGCGCTGGTGGCGGCGGCGGCCTCGGCCTTCAACTCGATCATCATGCGCAAGGTCGGGCGCGCCGAACGCACCGTGGTGTTGCAGCTTTATCCGCTGATCGTGAACCTGGTGATCATGGGGGCGCTCTTGCCTTTCTTTTATGTACCGATGCAGTTGGTCGATCTGGGGGCCAGCGCCGTGGTGGCAGCGCTGGCGCTGAGCGCGGTGGCCTGTCTGGTGGCGGCCTATCGCGCCGCCCCGGCCGTGGTGGTGGCACCAATGCAGTATTCGCAGATCATCTGGGCCAGCCTCTTTGGCCTTCTGTTCTTTGACGACAGCATGGACCGGATGACCCTCTTGGGCACCGCCATCATCATCGCCTCGGGCGTCTATATCGTGCTGCGCGAGGACAAGCG